>Ga0209617_10000791_pt1 | contig 14420 bp, 16 predicted proteins | sample LakEriepJuly2011_2_FD_187459 | JGI IMG/M metagenome (GOLD analysis project Ga0209617, IMG submission 187459) | Freshwater microbial communities from dead zone in Lake Erie, Canada - CCB epilimnion July 2011 (SPAdes) (version 2) | ecosystem: Environmental > Aquatic > Freshwater > Lentic >... | reverse complement strand
ACGGAAAGCCGGAGCACCAGTGGAATCAATGCTTTGTCCCACAAGTCTTCCTGGCATAGAGCGCTCTAAACCAGATCGCACTGCTAAGAAACCTGCGTGTGGTCCACCGAATCCCATCGGAACACCGAAACGTTGAGCTGTTCCTACCGCAACATCTGCGCCCCACTCCCCCGGAGCCGTGAGCAATGTGAGCGCGAGAAGATCTGTTGCCGCAATAACTAGCGCGCCACGATCATGTGCATATGTTGCAAATTTTGAGTAATCGACAATCTCACCAGTTGTATCTGGGTATTGCAGTAGCGCTCCGAAGAATTCTCCGTCATACCCATCACGCGCCACGTGGCCAGAATCAATCTCCACAACAGTAATTCCTAGCGGCTTAGCTCGGGTGATCACAACCGCCTTGGTCTGTGGATGTACATGTTCTTCAATTAAAAAGACTGCGTCATCACTCATCTTTGATGATCGGCGCGCCAGTGTCATCGCCTCAGCCGCTGCTGTGGATTCATCAAGCATTGAGGCATTTGAAATATCTAGCCCCGTGAGCTCGCAGACCATAGTTTGAAATGCAAAAAGTGCTTCTAAACGACCTTGTGAAATCTCTGGTTGATATGGCGTGTAAGCGGTATACCAAGCAGGATTTTCAAAAACATTGCGTTTGATTACAGGCGGCACAATCGTTCCGTAGTAGCCGGTGCCGATCAGTGAAGTAAGTACCTTGTTCTTTGATGCCAACACCTTGAGCTCAGCAATCACGTCTACTTCACTTACGCCGGCATCTATCGATCTTTCGATCACACCTTTGATTGCGATATTTGAAGGAACGACCGCACTAATAAAACTATCTAAATCCTTGTAGCCGAGGGCTTTAAGCATCGCCTCTTCATCGCGATGTGCCGGACCAATATGTCGATCCTCAAACTTACGCTCGATAGCCACTAAACCCCCTGTTGACTTCGATAGGGGAGAAATATAAGGCTTTGTTGAGCTTTACGCGCCTTTTGACTTGCGACGCAGTGAAAGTTCATCGTTACTTTCAACACGTTCCGGTAGACCATCGACTTCGCCTTGAAGGTTCGCTAGCGATCCTTCAACTTCGTGCCAGACCTTACCCACTGCAATCCCAAAGACACCCTGACCGCCTGCGAGTAAGTCGACGATCTCATCTGGACTGGCGCATTCATAGATAGATGCACCATCGCTCATGAGTGTGATGCGCTCCAGTTCAGTGACTCCCCTACTGCGTAGGTGTTCGACTGCTGTGCGAATATTTTGTAGAGAAATTCCTGCATCGAGTAATCGCTTAACGATTTTTAGAACGAGAATGTCTCGGAAACCATATAGTCGTGATGTTCCAGATCCAGTTGCACTTCGAACGCTAGGTTCAACAAGGCCGGTGCGTGCCCAATAATCGAGCTGACGGTAAGAAATTCCTGCAGCTGAACATGCAGTAGCTCCGCGATAACCGATCTCTGACTTGCCTGGCGTAACTGGGGAGGTCACGAATTTCTCATTTCTCTTGGGGAAGAGTTACTATGGTGAGCAAATATACGCAGCACTAGGTGCGCATTCAATGACCGACACGAACCAAACCTCAACTAGAGGTTGAGACTTATCCCGCGAAGTCCTCCGGATTGATCTGATCCAAAAATTCGCGGAACGCCTCAAGGTCGGCGCTCGGCGCCTCAATCGGCTGGCCCTCTGCATCCATCTCTTGGATAAGACGCTCAGGGATCTCGATCCCCACCTGATCGACTAGCTCACGAGAGGCGACGATATTGCTTTGGCTGCGAAGAGCTAAGGCGATCGCATCGGATGGTCGCGCCGAAATAGCCAAGGCTGCATCTTCGTGGGTGCGCAGCTGCAGAGTGGCAAAGAAGATGCCATCTCGTAAGTGAGTGATCTGAACTGCAAGCAAAGTGGCATCCAGGGTCTGCAAGAGATCGCGCATCAGGTCATGAGTCAGCGGCCTGTCCGGATTAATCCCCTGCTGAGCAAAGGCGATCGCTGTGGCTTCGGCAGCTCCGACCCAGATGGGGAGAAAACGCGAACCGTCAATCTCTTTGAGTAAAACAATGGGCTGATTCGAGGGCATCTCGATGCGAACTCCCACTACCTCCATACTGATAAATGGAGTGACCTCTTCGCTCATGCCTTGACTCTATCGCGGACGATTAAGACCTGCGCGAACAAGGGATGCGTGCAGGCGAATTGAGAGCGCTGCAATCTCCTTGGAGACTTCCTCAGCTCGCGCTTTGGAGTCAGAGTTCTTCTGGCGGTTCAAAGGCGTGATGACCTGTTCGATCAGACCGATCTCTCGATCTGCTGCTGACTTAAATGAACGCAGGTGGCGTGGTTCAATTCCAAAGGCTGACATCGAAGCTACCGCTGTGGCTACTGAAAGTGCATCAGCGTCATAATGACGACCACGAATTGCAATCAGGCCAAAACTCTCGAGTTCGGTTAGAGCTGAATCTGTAATGCCAGAAGCCTTGACTAGTTCGTCTCGTGAAAGTCGCATATCCGCAGATGGAGCAAAGTTTGATGTAGATAGTTCGCCATCAACTGTCGCCAAACCCAACGCTGGACGAGGGCTCGCGCTGCCACCCGAAAGTGGAGCTGGCTCTAGGCCGCGGTCCATTGCATCAAGATTCTCCTTGATTACGCGCAACGGCAAGTAGTGATCACGTTGGGCAAGAAGCACGTAGCGAAGGCGTTCCAGGTCTGCGCTCGTGAATTTCCGATAACCGGAAGGGGTGCGTTGTGGATCAATCAGCCCTTCGGATTCAAGGAAGCGAATTTTTGAGATGGTGATATCTGGAAAGTCACCACGAAGTTTAGATAGAACTTCTCCGATACTTAAATAGGCACGTGCTGGAACGCTCACTGTCTCTCCCCTGTTAATTATTTCTGACCAGTAATAAAGAGCAGATGGAATTTACCAATCTGCACCTGATCACCATGACTTAAATTGACTTTTTCAACTACCGAACCGTTGACATATGTTCCGTTCAGACTAGATCGATCAGCGAGTCCAAAGCGCAACTGTTGCGCCTCATACGAAATCGCTGCATGCGATCTAGAGACCGTCACATCATCAAGAAAAATTTCGCTCTCGTGAGAGCGGCCAATTGTGGCTCCTTCGCGAGTAATGAGATATCGGGAACCTTTAGATGGCCCCTTAAAGATGATCAACATAGATTTATCGCAAGAGCCGTTGATAATCTCGTCAAGAATTGCCTTTTCATCGTCAGAAGCTGCAGAGAGGTAGCTCTCAAAGAGCGGGCTTTCTGTGGAGGAAACTTCTGGTTGTGAACCTAGGCGAAGGGTTGTGGTGAGTTCACGATCATCCTGAGATGCCATGAATCACCCGCCTTCTTACCGTCTAGAGATAGCTCAACATCAACTGTAGGCTGACACTAGAACTCTCTCAGGGATAAATCAAGCGGAAAAAAGAGTCCGCACGAGGGCATTTCTAGGCGGTAATTTGACGATAACCGTCAGCTGAGAGTAAACCAACAGGTGCAGCCGAGACTTCAATCTCAGCCAACCACCCAGCGCCATAAGGGTCGCTATTGAGAACTTCAGGGCTGCCTTCAAGTGATTCATTAATAGCAATTACAGTTCCGCTGACAGGTGAAAAGATTTCAGAGACGCTCTTTGTTGATTCAACTTCGCCGCAGACTTTATCTGCAACTACTGCATCGCCCACCTTTGGCAACTGCACGTAGACAATGTCACCGAGTGCACTCTGCGCATAATCGGTGATACCCATGCGGATAACAGTTGGAGAGCTCTCTTGTACCCATTCATGTTCCTTGGTGTATTTGAGCGCGTCAGGAATCAATGACATGTACTTCTCCTTGTATGTAGATAATCACCTGCGATGGTTTGAAATCTTCGGTCACACTCTAATAGCCTTCAGTGCAGTCAGGAAGTATGAAACTCCAGTAGCCACATAGAGGGCGACTCCCCAGATCGCGAATGCCCAGCCGAGAATGAATGCGATCTCCCCCGCCGTGGAATCACTGAGGGCCAGAAGTAGAAATGGGAAAGCGTAGAGAAGGTTGAATGTTGCCGCTTTTCCAACGAAAGTGACCTTCAGTGGAGCTTTACCCTTGGCTACCAATGCCAGAGCCACTAACGCTAAGACTGCATCACGAGCAATGAGGGTTGCAATCAGCCATAGCGGAATCGCTTCACGCATGTAGAGAACAATCAGTGTGGCAAGAATGTAGAGGCGATCGATTGTGGGATCGAGGATCTCCCCTAGCTTTGATTCCTGGCCTAACGCTCGAGCCAATTTGCCATCAAAGTAATCTGTGGCTCCCCCTACTGCCAGAACAGCGATTGCCCAGCCATCAGATTCAGGCCCCAGGGCGAGATATACGAAGAGTGGAATTCCAAGTCCGCGCAGGCCTGTAAGAGCATTCGGCCAGGTAGCTATCGAAGAAGCCATACCGTCTAGCCATTCTCCTTGTCGCGTTCTTTTACGCGAATAGCAACCATGACAGGGGTTCCTGGGAAACCGAACTCTTCTCGTAAACGTCGTTCGATAAATCGACGATAGGACGGCTCGATCCATCCACTCGAAAATACTACGAATTTTGGTGGTGAAATTCCGGCCTGCGTTGCGTAGTAAATCTTTGGCTGCTTTCCTCCCCGAACTGGCGGTGGTGTTGCCCCAATGAGTGCACCTAAGAACGAGTTGAGCTTTGCAGTCGGTACTCGTCGCTCCCATGAATCAAGTGCTGTCCGAATAGCAGGTGCTAAACGATCACGGTGCCATCCAGTCTTTGCAGCGACATTAACTCGTTGAGCCCATTCAACCTGATCAAGATGGCGTTCAATCTCTTTATCCAACTGGTCTCTACGATCTTCATCAACGAGATCCCACTTGTTCATCACTAGAACGAGCGCCTTACCGGCTTCTTCCACCATCGTGATGACTCGTAAATCTTGTTCTGAAATTGGTAGCGATGCATCAAGGACGACAACTGCGCATTCACAACGTTCAAGTGCTGCTTGCGTGCGCAAAGTTGCGTAGTAATCGGTACCACTTGCCTGGTTAGCGCGTTTCTTTAGTCCAGCGGTATCGACAAAGCGCCAGATCGATCCACCAAAGTCAATCAATGAATCGACGGGATCGCGAGTTGTACCTGCAACATCATCGACGATCGACACAGATTCTCCAGCGAGTGCGTTGAGCAAACTTGACTTACCTACATTGGGACGACCAATGAGAGCGATACGTCGATACCCATCTTGTGCTTGAGCGCCACCGACTTCAGGCAATTCTTTAACAATGAGATCAAGGAGATCTCCACTGCCACGACCATGAAGGGCCGAAACGAAGTGTGGCTCACCTAATCCGATATTCCACAGAGCGTGAGCATCTGATTCATCTGACTCTCCATCGACTTTATTTGCAACCAATATCGTTGGTTTTTTCGCTTTACGAAGCTCTTGGACAAGAACGTCATCTTCATCGAGAGCACCCACTTGAGCATCAACAACAAAACAAAGAACGTCAGCTTCCTGCATCGCAGTTTCGGCACCTGCTGAAACTTGAACAGAAATTCCATCGGGCTTAGATTCCCATCCCCCGGTATCCATAATGATGAATCGGCGACCATTCCATTCGCACTCATATTGAACGCGATCGCGCGTCACTCCTGGGGTATCTTCGACGATAGCTTCTCGTCTTCCGAGGAATCGATTGATCAGCGTTGATTTACCTACGTTAGGTCGACCTAATATCGCAACGATGGGTAGACCGAGAAGGTTTCTCTCCTTCAGTAACTCCCAGATGCGATCAACAGTCTCATCCAAATCAAGAAGTGTGGAATCAATAACAACAGCATCATCTGCTGCAGTTAACGGCGAAACTGCGCGTGTAGAATCAACGTGATCACGATCGCTTAAAGATTGGCCAACCGCATCCACACCTTGCGAAGAATCAGCGAGCTCAGCATCGCGTCTTGTGGCACGCGCTTCTAAATCTGCAGTGAGAAATATTTTCATTGGTGCTTGTGGTGCAACAACTGTTCCGATGTCACGACCCTCTACAACAATTCCGCGATCTGCCTTCTCAATAATCTTATGTTGCAGACCAAGAAGTTCCTTTCGAATAGCTGGGTTCGCGCTGATGGCACTTACCGCGTCAGTAACACGTGAGGTACGAATCTCCTCTGTGATATCTGTGTCTCCACAAAAAACCTGAGGGTCTTCTGGGTTTGCAACAAAACGAATCGGCGATGTTTTTAATCCCTGAATAATTTCCTTCGCATCTTCACTTTCGAGCGAGAGCGCTAGCCAGGTTACGGCGCGATAAAGCGCACCTGTATCAAGATAATCCCAACCAGCGCGACGAGCGATTTCACGAGAGGTACTGGATTTACCAGCTCCACTAGGACCATCGATTGCAATGACGATCATCTGTGCAGCTCTTTTCAGTAATACTTCTTGAAGGTCGTGCCGGTGAAAATCATGCGCTCGTGCACATCAACGCCTTATTCTACCGAGACGGATGAACCTTCCATCCCTCTTTCTCGAGGTGGGCAGCAACGATCGCGCTATCTTCAGGAGAGAAGGCCAAGGTGATTAAGCCTGTCTGCTGCCCTGGAGTGTGTTCGATCGCCAAATCTTCAATATTCACCTTCGCTGCAGCACATGCTTCAATGATCGCCGCCAACTGACCCGGCTTATCGTCAATGACAATATCGAGGTAAATGTAGTTGCGAGCTTGACCACCATGCTTGCCAGGGATCACCGCTCTCCCGCGTTGGCCATCCGAGATTAATTGAGCCATCGAGGCGGGGTCTTCGAGGTTTTCGATCGCACGAGAAAGATCGTTTTGTAGACTTATCAGTAATGGCCTCAAAGCAACGCTATTTCCAGCCAAGATTTGAGCCCAGAGAGCGGCATCTGAGTCTGCAATTCGAGTTGTATCGCGCAATCCGGCCCCCGCAAGTTCGAGCTCACTCCCCTGGCCGGCTACAAGTTGGCTAGCTAGCAAAGATGCGACCATTTGAGGAAGATGACTTACCAGAGCTACCGCTTGATCGTGTTCGCCCACGGTGCGATCAAGTGCAATCGCTCCACAACGGCTTACGACATCTCGGACCATCTGCGATAACTTCGAATCCACCCCTTCTAGACAGAGGATCCAAGGTCGCCCCTGAAAAAGATCTCCACGAGCCGACTGCGGACCAGTGACTTCACGACCTGCCATCGGATGGGTGGGGGCAAAGAGTGCGAGATCGAATCCAATTCTCGATACATCTTGTAGAGGTTTAGTCTTAATGCTGCTGATATCCATAACTCTCAACTGTGAGTTACGGCTTGACTCACCTCGAATGACCTCCGCGATGGCATCTGGGGGCGTTGCAATAATGCAGAGATCCTCTACCCCGGCGTTATCACCGTTTTTCTCTCCCATGAGGTCTCGAGCGAGAGATTGAGCCCGACTATCGGAATCGCAGAGCGTGACTTTGACCCCTGTTGCTCGAAGGGCGAGAGCAATCGAGGTCCCGATGAGGCCGGCACCCACGATCCGCACATGTGTGAGGGAAGTTGCCATCGTTATTGAGCGATATCTCGTCGCAGAGCCTTAGCTCCGTGGAGGTAAATATGTGAAATTTGGTCAGAATTCCGCGTCGTATTGCAATGAATCATTACGCGTAAAACGCGAGCGAGGGCTCCAGGCACATCAATCTCAACAGCACAGAGAAGCGGTACAGATTGGAATCCGACCTCTCTGGCATAGGCGGCTGGGAAGGCTGCATTGAGATCGGGAGTTACTGTGAGAAAGACTGAAATCAAATCGTCTGGGGTGAGCTCATTTGCCGCCAGCATTTCAAGGAGTAACTCCTTTGTGGCAGCCTCCATCGCTGAGGCGGTATTGGCCTCAAGTTGGGTAGCTCCTCTAATTGCTCGAACCTGTGACATGGGTAAAGGATAGACCGAAAAGGGTGAAAGTTGTCGCTCTTTATATAACTGTATATCGAGAAATCTCTTTAATTCTTTCTACCTTTTTAAGGGCCGCCAGAATCGCAATCTGGCACCTGTTAGCTCAGTAGAGCAGATAATAAATATCGATAAAACCATATCAATAAGGCAATGCATGCTTAAAGTGCTCGCTTATTGTCGATAAATATGTATTTATGGAGTTCAGAAATAAACTATCGATAAAGATACAAATAGAGATATTGCTTCGGTAACAATTTATAGCTTTATATCTAAAGATTTACGTAGATTAAACAATTCACCGTCATTGAGATCTCGCCATCGCCCAGGCGGTGTATCGCCCAAGCTGATCGGACCGAAGTTGGTACGGATCAATCGCAGCACTCGGACATCTACCGCCTCCATCAATCGACGGATGATGTGATATCTACCCTCATGGATGCTGACCTCGATCCATTGTGGTGAAAGGTGTTTGAAGGAGAGGACTCGTCCCATGCCATCTTCGAGTTCGATACCCTTAAGAAGAATCTTGTCGACCCCTGCCGCCAGGACGCCTTCGAATTCGATGATGTAGCTCTTCACGAGGCCGTAGGAAGGGTGGGTCGCTCGAAAGGTCAAATCCCCGTCATTTGTAAGCAGAATCAGTCCTTCAGAATCCTTATCTAGGCGCCCTACATGGAATAAACGCTCCTTTCGGAGGTCTATAAAGTCTGCTAGTGAAGGGCGGCCTTCGGGGTCGAACATGGTGGACAGAACACCCTTAGGTTTATGAAGTACTAAATAAGACTTAGTCAAAGCAACAGTAATTGTCTCATTATCAACCATTACTCTAACCATAGCTGGGTCAAACTTGGCCCCAAGCTCTCTAATGATGTGCCCATCCACGGAGACTCGACCATCCATGATCAACTCATCGGCTCCCCTGCGTGAGGTGACACCGGCATCGGCAATAATTTTATTCAGGCGCAAGAGACTCATAATCAGGCTATCCATTCTCGACAGTCTTAAGGGTGTGGCATGAGCCCTGGTGGGCCGGTGTACATACTTTACGCCAGGAGCAGCCCAATAGGCAAAAGCGATGAGTTGGGTGCTAGTTAGTCGGTCAAACTCTCGAGAATCTCATCCAACCCATCAAGATCAGGCAGATGTGGCGCTAGCGGCGAGAGATCATCGAGCGAGTTCAGCCCCAGACGCTCAAGGAAGTAGCTGGTCGTCTTGTATAAGATCGCCCCAGTCTCATTTTCGACCCCGTACTCCTCAACGAGGCCTCGTGTAACCAAGGTCTTCATTACAGCCTCAACGTTAACCCCACGAATGGCCGACACTCTGGCTCGTGAGACAGGCTGGCGGTAGGCAATCACCGCAAGGGTCTCGAGGGCAGCCTGGGTGAGGCGATTCTGCTGGCCATCCAGGACAAACTTCTCAACGGCGATCGCACAATCTGGGTGGCTATAGAAGCGCCATCCCCCGTTGATCGCTTTGAGGGCAAATCCTCGATCGTCATAGCTACCCTGCAATCGCTCGAGCGACTCCTTAATGACATCGACTGTGACCTCGAGGACCGTGGCTAGAGTGAGCTCAGTAACGGGCTCATCTACGACCATAAGAATCGCCTCAATCGATCTATCAACTTCTACATTAGACATTTTCACCCTCTACTGTCTCGTCTATTCCTATTACTGGGATATCAAATTCGTCGGTTATCTCAACATCGCCCTCTTGCGACCCCGTCCAGCTGATCTGGAGCTCTCCCAGGGCGATCACCTGGTTAAATCTGAGGTTGCCCTGGCGGTAGAGATCAAGCAGGGCTAAGAATCGGGCTACGACCACCATCGTTGAGTCGGTGTCATGGCAGAGGCTGCGAAAACTCATGGTCTTGGAATGACGCAGAGCCTCTACGACGAGCTTAGATTGCTCGCTCACGCTCACTAAGGCCGTATAGAGGTGCGCAATGCCCACAACAGGAGGAGATTTGGGGGTCAACACACGCTCAGCGATCGAGGCAAAGCGCTCAGGCCCAACCCCAATGAGAACCTCCGGCAGAAGGGCCGAAAGCGCGGCATCGAGGGCGACCACGCGAGGAAATGCCTTATCGGCCGCCTCAATCATGGACTGGAAGGAGGCTGCGATCTCCTTAAATGCTCGGTACTGCAGGAGTCGGGCGAAGAGAATGTCGCGTGCTTCGAGCAGGGCTAGATCTTCCTCATCTTCAACTTCGCCACTTGGAAGTAATCGGGCTGCTTTGAGGTCAAGAAGGGTCGCTGCAACCACGAGAAACTCAGTCGCCTGATCTAATCGCCAACCTTCGCCCGAGACTTCAAGTGATCGGATGTAGGCGATGAACTCATCGGTGACTAGGCTCAGTGAGACCTCGGTGATGTCAAGTTTGTGGCGGGAAATCAGCTGGAGCAGAAGGTCAAAGGGGCCATCAAAATTTGAGAGGTGGACGCTAAAGCCGCTCTCAGGAGCGATACTTTCAGCCGTCTCGATCGAAATATCCACTAGCGCACCTTACTTCTTTTTCAACTGCTACTTGCCGATACACGCTGCACACGCGTAGAGTCACCGCCGATAGAAAGAGGTTTCTCGCTTGAGCGCTAAATCGACAAAGAACGAGGATGTCGTCACCACGGCTAGCCTGACCGGCAAAGCTGTTAAGACATTTCCCACCCCTGCCCTGATCTCAGAGCACGGCAATGCACGCGTGATCTCCATCTTCAATCAAAAAGGTGGCGTTGGAAAGACAACAACGACCATCAATCTCGGTGCAGCGCTAGCCGAACTCGGTCGTCGCGTTCTTCTCGTCGATTTCGATCCTCAAGGTGGTCTCTCACTCGGTCTTGGAGTTAATGCTCACACCCTGCCACTTGAGAACACCGTCTACCACGCGCTCATGGATCCTGCCGCTGATATCCAACAGATCGTGTTGAAGTCTTCCGTTGCCAACCTCGACTTCCTACCAGCTAGCCGAGACCTTGGTGCCGCAGAATCTAAGCTTCCATCTGAGATTGGTGGTCAGCAGTTTCTTAAGCGCGCTCTAGCGACGCTACGCGATGATTACGATGTCATTCTAATCGACTGCCAGCCAACAATGGGTCAACTCACAGTCAACGCTCTCGTTGCATCAAATGATGTAATCGTTCCATTGCAGTGCGAATATTTTGCCCTACACGGATTTATCGAACTGAGTGGAAATATTGAGAAGGTAAGAAGCTTCCTCAATCCAGATCTCAAGCTCATCGGGATTCTTGCCACCATGTATGACCGAAAGACTCTCCATAATCGTGAAGTTTTAAAAGCAATTTTAGATAAATATCCCGATGATGTATTTGACACCATCATTGCAAAAACAATTCGTTTTTCAGAGACCACTGTCGCCGGAGAACCAATCACCAGTTATGCATCATCATCAGGAGGCGCAGCGTCATATCGACGTCTTGCGCGCGAATTAATTGCACGAGGAGGCGCACAATGACACGTAGAGCGAGCTTGCCAGGAGCAGATGAACTCTTTAAACAAAATAGCCCATCACTGAGCGCTGTACGTGAGGTGGCACCTGACACTTCCGCTCCCGCTACAACACCTGCAACAGCACCAGCTTCTAAAGCGAAGAAAGGTGTTCGCTCAATTCCGCGACGCCGAGTTGTAAGCGTTGACAAGTCCCCATCCGGACGCGAACGTCATGATGAAAAAATTACTGTCTACCTATCCCCCGATGAGCTCTTTGATCTCGATCAAGCACGTCTCTCACTCCGTGGAGATCTAGGACTTGCTGTTGATCGTGGTCGTATTGTTCGCGAATCTATCGCTGTGATAATTGCCGATCTTGAACAAAAAGGTGATCAGAGCATTCTTGCTCGCAGACTTCGCGGAATCTAAAGGTTAACGTGCGCGAGGATGTGCGCTGCTGTAGCTCTGTCGAATCTTGTCGATTGTAACGAGCGTGTAAATTTGTGTTGTCGTCACTGAGGAGTGGCCTAAGAGTTCTTGCACCACGCGAATGTCAGCGCCGCCATCGAGAAGATGTGTCGCATACGAGTGTCTAAATACATGTGGACTCACCTTTCCTTCCAAACCACACGCTCTCGCTGCTTGCAGGACGATATTCCAGGCACTCTGGCGCGAAAGCCTTCCACCGCGTGCATTAAGAAAGAGAGCACCCTCATTCTTTCCACTTTTACTCGCAAGTGCCGGCCTTACACGAACCAAATAATTATCTAAAGCTATCAGGGCATAACTTCCAATCGGAACTATTCGTTCTTTAGCCCCTTTGCCCCGCAATTTAATTGTTTGGATCATTTGATTATCGCTCTCAACCTTGGCTAGATCATTGATATTGATCCCAATAATCTCTGAGACTCGACCACCTGTGGAATAGAGCAACTCTAGGAGCGCCACATCACGAAGGGATGTGGCTTCACTTAGAGACTTTGCACTCTCTATCAGCGATGTAATTTCATCAATTGTGAGAGCCTTTGGCAATTTTCGAGCAACTTTATGAGATGAAATCTCCCCCGTTGGAAGATTGAGATCATATTCACGTGCGCAATAAATCAGAAAGGATTTAACAGCAGAGTTGGTTCGATTGATACTGCTTATCGCTAGCGAACGATCTTTTAGCCACACCTCAAACTCAGATAACGTTGCCGCAGTTATATCTGAAATCTCCAAGTTTTGATTCTGTAAAAACTCCAGAAGGTATCTGAGATCTCGACCGTAAGAGGTTAATGAGTTCTCAGAAAGCCCACGTTCAATACGCAAGTGGTCGATAAATGACGAGCGTGCAAGGTTGGTATCGAGTTTAGTAACCATGAGCTTGTGCAACGGCCGGATACATCACTTTTCCATCGTGAACATTGAGACCAGCGGCTAACGCTTTATCTGCCGCCGTGGCTGCTTGCCAACCAAGATTGGCAAGTGCGAGTGCATATGGAAGCGTTGCATTGGTGAGCGCATATGTAGATGTCACAGGGACCGCACCTGGCATATTCGCAACACAGTAGAAAATCGATTGATGTACCTGGAAGGTTGGTTGCGCGTGAGTGGTGGGTCTTGAATCTTCAAAGCAACCACCTTGATCTATAGCAATATCAACCAGAACTGATCCCGGTTTCATCGCAGCGACTTGGGCGTTGCTCACCAACTTCGGAGCCTTCGCACCATGGACAAGAACAGCTCCAATGACTAAATCTGCACTCTTGAGTTCGCGGTCAAGGCCGTGAAAAGATGATACGAGCGTCTTGATTCGCCCGCCATAGATTGTGTCGATATATGCCAGGCGAGGAAGTGAGCGATCAACGATCGTTACATCTGCTCCCATTCCCATCGTGATAACAGCTGCGTTGAGACCGGCAACTCCCCCACCAATAACTAGAACTCTTGCAGGCGATACTCCAGGAACCCCGCCCATAAGGACGCCTCGGCCACCATTGGGCCTCTGCAGCGCACTAGCTCCCACTTGCGCGGCTAAGCGACCAGCAACTTCTGACATCGGAGCTAATAAAGGCAGCGTTCCATTGAGCTCAACAGTTTCATAAGCGATCGCTGTTGTTCTGCTAGCAAGAAGCGCATCGGTGCACACTTTCGATGCGGCAAGGTGTAGGTAGGTAAAGAGAATTTGATCCTTACGAAGCCTGGAGTACTCAACCTCAATTGGCTCTTTTACCTTGAGAATCATCTGTGCTGATGACCAAATCTTTTCAACATCTTCTTCAATAGTTGCACCTGCTGCGATGTAATCAGCATCGGAAAGCGCCGAACCTAACCCCGCGCCTTCTTCAATAATTACTTTATGGCCAGCGCGCACCATCTCTGCAGCACCTTCTGGTGTGAGGGCTACACGAGACTCATGAACCTTAATTTCCTTGGGAACACCTACAAGCATGGGTTAATCCTTTGCTTTGATAGCTGCAGCAATAAGACCAATGAAGAGTGGGTGTGGACGTGTTGGTCTTGATCGCAACTCTGGATGTGCCTGTGTTCCCACGTAATAAGGATGTACCTCTCGCGGTAATTCCACAAACTCCACCAAATCAAGTTCACGATTTATTCCAGAGAAAACAAGCCCAGCGTCAGTGAGCTTGCTTCGATAATCATTGTTGACTTCATAGCGATGGCGATGACGCTCATCAATAGCTGCAGAACCATAAACATCGGCCACAATCGAACCCTTACTGAGCTCTGCGCGATAGAGACCCAGTCGCATAGTGCCGCCCATATCCGCCTGTCCCGCAACAATGCGTTCTTGTCCAGCCATAGTGGCGATGACATGCGTTCCCTTATCGGGATCAAATTCAGCCGAGTTTGCATCTCGAATTCCAGCTAGATTTCTAGCTGCTTCAATCACCATGCATTGCAAACCTAAACAAAGTCCAAGTGTTGGAATCTTCTTTTCGCGGGCATAGGTGAGGGCACCAAGCTTTCCTTCAATGCCTCGCACGCCAAAACCACCT
>Ga0209617_10000789_pt1 | contig 14440 bp, 7 predicted proteins | sample LakEriepJuly2011_2_FD_187459 | JGI IMG/M metagenome (GOLD analysis project Ga0209617, IMG submission 187459) | Freshwater microbial communities from dead zone in Lake Erie, Canada - CCB epilimnion July 2011 (SPAdes) (version 2) | ecosystem: Environmental > Aquatic > Freshwater > Lentic >... | reverse complement strand
AAAAAAGCCATAAGGCTTGTAATCAGAAGCGATAGAATATCTGCGCCCATCAAGATCAACTTTTCTAGCTTCTTTTAGTTTAACATAAGCATCATACTGAACTTTTATCTTAACGGAGCCTATTGGATAAATAACTTTTTGCTGATCTAAGGTGCCCGGAAACACGCCTTGATCATTTGAAACATACTTGATTCTAGCTTTAAACACAAAAGACTGAGGAGTTAAGCTACTATATGATGTGTTATCTAAATCCCTCTTATAGAAGCTGTTGTAGGTAGGAGAAGTAGAGATGATAACAACTGTTGGATTCATAATAACAGTAATTTCACGCGAAAATGTTTCATGGATATTATCCATTGCAGAATTAATAAAAGATTTCTGTGTAGCAGAAATGTATGAAGTCGCCATATTTTACTTTACACTTTGGATTTTAAATGTAATATATAATAAGGCAAAAGGATATGACAGGCAAAGAATATTTAAATGATAAAGTTAAGGTGAACACCTCTGATCTGTTTAAGAGGATGCTTGGTATTTTAGAAGATATTAAGCATGAACATGATAGGCAATTTGCTCTGCTATACACCTCTGCCCCAGATTCTTTTAAACCAGTTGTGCGCCAAGCAAACTATTTAGACGAAGATCAAATGAGTTGGCTACGTAAGCGCGTGCTAGACATGGGCAACGAATCAATCAGAAAGATGTCTTCCGATTTGGAAGTTATCAGAGTAGAATTTCAACACACATTTAAACAATGAAAGAATTATTCGATTTCACAGTCATGCTTCCAAAAGAAGTTGATGTCACAGAAACAAAAGAAGAAAATGGTCAAACCATTACTATTACTAAAAAAGTAACAGAAGAAGTTCCGCATCGCGTAGTTTTTAAGCAACCATCGCGCAGAGATATTGAAGAGTCTGATCTTCAATTCAGCATTGAGCTTTCTAACTGCGTGAAGAAAGGTATTCTCACAAAAGGTATGTTGCTCAAAAAGTATTCTGATACTGGAGGTCTTTCTTCCGACAACGACACAAAAAAGTTGACCGAAATTTACAGCGAAATCGCAAAATTACAACAAGCGTATATTTTGATGAAAGCCGAAAACGGAACAGCTTCTCCAGAAAAAGATATTCTTTTAGAGCAAATCGCCGCTCTTAGAAAGCGAGCTGTTGACCTTGAAACATCTTATCTTTCTTTCTTTAACAATACTGCTGACACTATTGCTCAAAATAATGTTATTCGCTGGTTTTGCTTGAACATGACTCACAAACAAATTAACGGCGGCGCAATTGAGCCAATGTTCAGAGGCTCGACTTACGAAGATAAACTTGATTCTCTTTCCGAGCTTGACGAAAACGCTGATCCTCTTTTCACGAAAGTTTATACTAAATTGATTACGTTTGTTTCTTTTTGGTATTTCAGCAAAACAGTGTCTAAGGAAGATTTCAAAAAACTAGACGAAGACATTGCAGCGGGAAAATTTAACTGAGATAGACCTATTTATTAGGTTTACGGAAATTATAAAGGGCTACTCTACGAGTGAATATCGTGGTAGTCCTATTTTCATTAAGCATTTGGGTTGCAATGAAAAAGCTATTTTTGATTTAAGATATAAACAGTTTCATAAAATAGCGGTACAGAAGGGGATACAAACCGAAGAACAGTCTTTAGAAGTTGCGAAAAAGGATGGATTTTGGAGCGATAACGACGAAGCAGAAATCGCTAAAATTCAATCTTACATTGAGCGGTTGAATGTTACTAAAAAAAATCTTTTTAAATCTTTAGAGATTAAAGAAATTCAGAAAGTAATAGACGAGCAAAAAGAAAAGCTGATAGCCAAATTGACGGAAAGAAGAAGCGTTTTAGGAAAAACTGTAGAAGAGTACGCTTCAAATAGATCTAGCGACTATATTATTTACGAGTCTTTTTATAAAGACGAAGAATTGAAACAAAAATTCTTTTCAATACAAGACTTTGAAGATATGTCTTACGAGGAATTAGTAGAGTTTATATTGCTTTACAACGCATTCATGCACGACTTTATGGATAACAATATCCAGAAAACTGTTTTAATGGACTTTTTTAATCAGTATTTTTTAGTCCTAGATTATCCAACAGAATTCTTTGGACTGCCAATGGTAAAACTTACTGATTTTCAAGTAAGAGTTATTATATACGGAAAGATATTTAAGAGTATATTTGATCATGTAGAAAATATTCCTGACAATATTAGAAAAGACCCTGAAGCTTTACTAGCGTATAAGGACAAATCTACCGCTAAAAAAGACTTTGAATCTAAACACGCTCCAAAAGGAGACGTTAGCGCTTCTATGGTATTCGGTGCAAGTAAAGAAGATATGGAAGAAAATAATATGAAGGGCACTTCTCTTAATAAGTTGATGAAAGAGAAAAAAACTCTTAATATGGAAGAGCTAATGAAATTACATGGCGAAGGTTAATCTTTGAGTGTAAAATACTCAAAAGGTTAAAGGATGGCAAACCCAATTTCAGTTCAAGTTCAGCAGACTGGTTTCGAGCAGTCTATTCAGGCGGGCGCGAGAGCGGCTGGGCAAATCAACATCCCGATCAACGCTACGTTTAACGGCGCGTCATTCAACAACTTAGCTCAACCACTTGGTAAAGTAACTGGGCTTGCAACAGAGTTTGAAAAGTCTATCGCGGCATCTAACGCTCGTGTTATCGCGTTCGGCGCTTCAGTAGGCATTATCAACGGTATTCAAAACGCCTTTGCAAACCTTGTAACAACCACAGTAGAAGTCCAAAAGAATTTGGCGCTGATTGGAGCTATCTCTAATAAATCTGGACAAGAATTAGAAAAGTTTGGAGATAGTCTTTTTCAAATAGCCAAGAATACTGGACAATCTTTTAAAATAGCCGCTGAAGCTGCAACAGAATTTGCTAGACAAGGCTTAACTGTTGAAGAGACGCTAAGAAGAACTTCCGACGCTTTAACTTTAACTCGTTTTACTTCGTTAAGTGCCGCTGATTCTGTAGATGTTTTGACAGCTGCGGTAAATTCTTTTAGCGATGCTGGCGTAACTACTGCGGATATTTTAAATAAATTAGTTGCTGTAGATACTAAATTCGCCGTTTCTGCTGCTGACTTAGCTAACGGTTTGTCTCGCGCTGGTTCTATTGCTCGAGAAGTTGGCGTATCGCTAGACGAATTGAATGGTATTGTTACCTCTGTTCAGCAAAGCACAGCAAGAGGAGGCGCTGTTATTGGTAACGCTTTTAAAACAATTTTTACGAACATTAGGTCTGAAAATACAATTAAGGCTTTGCAAGAAATTGGAATTTATTCTACAGAAGCAAGTGGCAAATTAAAACCTGTGGTTCCTATTTTGCAGGAATTAGCGGAAAAATTAAACAATTTATCTGAAACTAAAAAAATAGAAGTTCTTGAATCTATAGCTAGTAAATACAATGTCAACGTTTTGTCTGCGTTGTTAAGCGATATTAATAAGGCTGAAGGAGCTTTCCAACAATCTAAAACAACTTCAGCTGGAGCAACTATCGAAGCTTATCAGAGACAGTTAGAATTAAACAAATCATTAAGCGTAGCATTTAACAATGTTTTTGTTTCTTCTGAGAAACTAGCTAACTCAATTGGAAGAATTGGCGTTACGGATAATTTAAAAGGATTATTAGATTTCTTTGGCAATCTTATTGATTCGATTAACGATGTTGTAGATTCAGAAGGAATTGGCGGCAATATCGCTAGAGGATTAATTAGCGGATTAGGTTCAATTTTCTTTAAGGTTGGTATTCCTGTATTAGCTGCGTTATTCATTGTTTTAACAAAAAATATTATTCAGTTCGGTTCTGAATCTTTGCAGACAATTTTAGGCATAAATTCTAAAGTAAAAGAAAGACAAGCTTTAGAGCAGGCAGTTTTTAATACGTTAGTTCAAAATCAAAACGTGATGGCGAACATCAACGCTCTATCTGGAAACAGAGCGAAGCAAGAACAATACTTACTAAATATATACAATCAACAATTAGCGGCAATACAAAAAGTAAGAGATGTAGCTACATCCGTTGCGCCGGGTCTTCAAACAGGCGGTCTAAGTGCAATTACTGGCCAAATCACAAAGACAGGCAAGAGAGCCGCTGGCGGTTATTTACCTGCACAAGAAGCCGCTGATGTTAGTCGCGGAGTTGGAGGAGCTAGCTCTTCATCTAAAGTAGTCTCTATTCCAAATTTTGCTTTTGGCGGCGGTAAGAAAGGGACAATGATCGCTAATACTAGCGAATATGTTGTGCCTAATTTTGCTAACGGAGGTTCGGCAATCTTTAATCAAGACATGGTTAATTCTTTTGGCCTTCCTGCTGGAGCAAGAAAACTCAGTGCAGCTGGAGGATACGTTCCAAATTTTGCTAAATACATTTACGATTCAGATAGAATTCCCGCCGACAAGAATGCGACATTAAAAGCTATCTTAGCTTCTTCTGCAAAAAAGAATCTTCTTATTGCTCCTGCTGGCGCTGGTAAATCTACTCTTGCTGCTGGAATGGGAAAATTCTTAACTGGTGCTGGTGATGTTGCAAACGCCACAGAAATAGATATTCTTTCTGGAGCTGGACGAACAAAAGATGGCGGATTATCTAAGAATTTAGAATCTATAATGGCCGCAGTAAACGCTAGCGGCGGCAAAGTATCTTATCTTTATACAAAGAATTTTGATATTCTTTCAAGAAGAGCTGGCAGAACAGATCCATCAGAAGGTGATTTAAGAAGTAAGAAACAGCTCGCGGGTACATCTTACGCTCCATTAAATCAATTTGATTTCATGGGGATATTGAAATCAAAAGCAAATTCTTTTGGAATGGTTAGAGGAGCAGAAGGATATATTCCAAATTTTGCTAAAGAATATAATAAAAATGGAATGTACGCGGGGTTATTCGCACAAGAAGAACTCAAAAAGAAACCAATAGAAACGCTAGCCGTTGATAGTGAAACAGGAAAAGCTTCGTCAAATCCTAATAAAAAAGAAGGCAAAAATAAAGTTGATGTAGATGTTTTAAGTTTTCCAGCTAAAAGTAACGCTAAAGTAGGTGGAGTAGATTTAATAAGAAAAGAAATAGAAGAACAAGGGCAAAAATTTGCAGTAAATTACGCGATGCAATTTGCTCAAGCCTTTAACCCAGATGCAAAGCCTAATATAGAAGCTGTTACAAAACGAGCTAAAGAAGCGAATATAAACAAAGGAGCAGTTCAAGCTTTTGTTGGAACTACATTTGAAGCTGGAGTAGCTGGAATTTTGAAGAGCGAAGATTTTACAAAAAGTCAAGCAAGATCGGCTCTTTCTCCTTTTGATTTTGAAGCGACAGATGAAATAAGAAATGCGTTTAATATACCTAAAGAAGTAAAATTTATTGAAACTAAAAATCAACAGAATGATTCAAATCTAAGATCAATAGCAGAAAAAATTTATAGAATAGAAAAAAGCAAAGAAACAAAAAATGAATTATCTCCGTTACAAGACAAAAAGTTCGATTATTTAGATGATGCGTCGAGAAGTAACGGAAAAAGAAAAGCTAGAGCTTACGAAGGGAAAGACGGTAAATATTATATAGAAAAGAAGTTAGATAAATTTGAAGTAACCTCGGAGAGACCTACAGTATCGGAAAAAGACGACAGGAATTTCCAGTTCGGAAAAATAAAATATGAAAAAACCGCAGCAAGATCAGCTTCTGGTTACATCCCAAACTTTGCTCAAGGTGGTCCATTAGAAGATGCTGTTAAAAGAGAAATTGACGCAGGAGTTGATCCAACCACAATTCGCGTAACTAAAGCTGGTAGATTAAAGAATGCGCAAAATCCAAGTGGGCTTGCCGTAATTAACACAAGAGATGAGCCAGATGGCAAGGTTCCAAATTTTGCTGATCCTATAAGTTTGCCAGGAGCAAAAACATTTGGGAAAGAAGTTGTGTCATTGATGTCTGGCCCTACTCAAATGGAGTTACCGACAAAAGAGTTAGCTGCGTTAAGAAAACAGTTAAATGCTCTAATTGCTGTTTATGAGGCTGAAGTTAAAAACGGTGGAGATTTAAATAATGCTAAACAAAAGTTAGCGCAAGAAACTAAAAATTTAACAAATCAATATAGTTTAGATTCAAAAACAACATCAAAAGTACAGGGCGCTGTAGAAAAAAGCGCGTCAAAGATTGATGCGTCCAAAGGACAAAAAGAGCAAACACTTGATATTGGAAAATTTTTAATATTTCAAACCGCTTTAGCAGGAGCTACAGGAGCAATTCAATCGTTCACCAAAGAAGGAAGTAATGCTAGTATGGCTCTAGAAGCTGCTGCTGGATTAGCTAATGTAACCGGAACAGTAATGATGGTATTGAAGAGCGGTCTGGGTCCAATTGGCATAGGTTTAACAGTAGCGACTACAGCGATAACAGCTTTAGGTCCAGTACTTTTTAAATTTATAGATTCTTTTGATACAGAAGGTGACAAAGCTGTCGAAACTTTAGGCGAATTAGCCCGACAAGCAAAAAAAACTGGACAACAGTTAACTCCAGAAGTTCTTCTGGCGTCTCTAAGTAAAAAATCAAAAGAGGAGGAAGAAAAGAAAAAAGGCGATAGTATCGAATCTCAAATAGAAAAGTACGTAAAAGAAAAAAATATAGTTGGAGACGCGGGTCGTCTTACTTCAAATATTTCAAGCGATCAAGTAGGAAGTATTTCATCTTTTCTACAAGCAACAGGAGGAGTTGACAAAGATGGCAACGTAAGTCCAGCCGCGTTAGAAAATTTACTTACAACATCTTTAAAAACAGGGACCAAAAAAATTAGTAACGATAACCTGACAAGCGAGGGTAAAAGACTTGTCGCAGCAGCAGTTGAAAAACGAAGAGGAAGTGTGGCTCAAAAAGAAGGAATGACTGATGAAGAAAAAGCAAACCAAACTTATGATTCTAAACAGTTAGTATTTAGACAAAAAATTCTTGAAGGAATATTTAGTCAGGAATTAGAGATATCTAATGAGGCTGCAAAAACAGCTTTGGTCAGAGAAAGAGAGCTTTCTGGTTTAGATAAGATGAAAGGGAGAATAACAGAACTAGCTGCAATAGAAAAAGAAAGACAAATAGAATTAAGAAAAATTACTGATGAACAAGAAAAATTTAATTCACTTCAGTTAAACAGTGTTAAAAAAGCATTAGGGGCAGGAGCTGAAAATTCAGTTTTGTCTCAAGAAGCTCTTAGTAAAGCAGATCCTAAAGAATTACTAGCATTACTGTTTGATTATGAAAAATCCGCTGGGACAGAAGGCGGCGCAAAAGATTTCCAAGAGAAAGTAAATAAATTACTAGTGAGAATAGGGGCGCTTGCGGAAAATGATATTGTTGATTCAGGGTCTTATAAAAACATAAGCGATGCCTTCAGAACATTATCTGAACAATCCAGAACACAAAAAGCAAACACTACAAATCAAACAGCAGCAGTAAATCAAAGATTTAATATTGCAAAAACAAACACTACAGCAGACAAACAAATTCGTACAATAGAGGAATACACACAAAGAGCTGGAGGAGGAGAAAAATACGATGAACTTTTAAATATTGCGAAAAGAGATTTAACTATTTCTCTTTTAGCCTCAAAAGAAAAAAATAAATTATCTATAGATACAACAGAACAATATTCTCAAACCCAAAAAGATATAGCACAAGATCTTGTAGATGCTGAAAAGTTAATTTTTACTGAATCAAGAGTCCGTAAAGATGCCGAAACCGCAGCCCTTAAATTAGTTTTGTCAACAAACGCACGAGTAAGGCAATTTGAAGAAGAAGGAAAAAATGCTGGTGTAAAATATGATCAAGATGGAAGGCTAATACAAGCTGAATCTAATTATTTAGACAATTTATACAGTCAAGTTTCAGTAGGAGAAGAAGCTATTCAAGAAGCCCAAAAATTAGTTATTCAGTCAAGAAAAAACAGAAGACAAGCAGAAGTTGCGGCAAAAAATCAAAAACTATTATTTGATGAGGACGTTAAACAAATTGATAGCAAAATTTTAATCGCCAAAGCTTTTCAGGACCAAGTAGAGCAAGAACATCTTAATGCGAAAGCTTCAAAAGAACTTGAATTAGAATCTTTAAATTTAGCAAGAGCTTCTGGAGAATTGGCAGCTCAATATAATAATTTAGCAGCAGTTACAGCAAACGAACAAACTAAAATCTCTAATCAACAAGCTGGAGAAATTACATCTGCAATAGCAAAAGGAGGAGCTTACTCTGGAACATCTACTAATCTTAGAGAACAAGCAAGAGCTTCAATACTGCGACAAAATTTAGGCGGAAGAAATCCAACAGATGTTTCTATTGAGGAGCAAGCTAATTTATTAAGTGGCAAAGGTAATACTATTGGCCAAAACTTGAGAATCGAAGGTTCTGGTTTATTAGATGAAGCTAAAACATTTCAACAAATACTTGGTCAAGATACGCCAAAAGCTTTAGCTGATGGATTGGCTGAAGCTATGAAAGTTGGTCTTTCTGGAGCTGATAATATTGGAGAAGCTTTACAAAATATTGCAAAATCATTCCTGCAAAATTTACAGGGAGCATTTTTACAATCAGCTTCTAATAAAATAGTAGGTTCGACGCTAGCTGCGATTGGAGGATCAGAAGGTGGCTATGTAAGAAAATTTGCTGCTGGAGGAATGGTTACTGGCGGATCAGGAATCCGTGACGACGTTCCTGCGATGTTGAGTTCAGGCGAATACGTTATGCGTAAATCCGCCGTTCAAAAATACGGCGCGGAAAATATCGCCAAAATGAATAACGGCGGAATCTTCTTGCCCGGCGTTCGTGGAGGATCAGCAATTTCTGGATACGATCAGTTATCTAAATTCGCAAATCAAACAACAACAAGCGGCGCTACTGATATATTGCAAGGAACTGGATCAACAGCTTATGCTAATCTTGAAGATCAAAGCGCAAGACTTTCTAGATTTGGATTGATGAACGAAGATACAATCAAGGGTGAAGTTACTAGTGCTCAACAACAAGGCTTAGACATTATAACAAAGAGAGAAGCTTACAGAACACAGCAAAGAAAAGCTATGCAGCAACAAGTAATTTCTACTATAGCTTCTGCCGCTTTAGCTTATGGAGCCAGTAAAATACCTACGAAAAAATCAGCCGTAAATGTTCCTGTTTCTGATTTTAATTTCGCCGCCGACTCAGGATCACTCGCGTTCATCAACCGAGATCAATTTAGTATGGGTCCGATGCTTAACAAAACAAAAGGTATTAAACTGAAAGCTTATGGCGGAATGGTTCGCGGCTTCAATAACGGCGGCGGACCAACAGACGATATTCCAGCTCTTTTAATGGGCGGTGAATACGTTATGAATCGCGCTACCACCCGTAAGTACGGCAAACAGTATCTTGACTCAATGAATACTGGTCGCGCTAGATTTGCGGATGGCGGCGAAGTTGGCATGGACGCTACCGTAGAATCGTCAGACTCTAAGGCAAAGGTTGACTCTAAAACAGGAACAGCAGTTAACATTAGCATTAATGTTTCTGGCAGTAGTTCATCTACTGAGTCACAAGGTCAAACATCACAAGGTGGCGTAGATTATAAGAAGATGGGCGAACGGATTAAGGCTGTAGTGCTTGAAACCATTAACGAAGAAAAACGTTTAGGTGGAGCGCTCAGAAGTAGATAATGAGCAAAAATTCATCAGTCTCTAATTACGATAATAGTTTATACATTAGCGGCCATAAGATATTTGGCGTCAATAGTGTTAATTTTGGCTACTCTCTTCCAGTTGACCATGTTAGTGTCATTGGTTATTCAAAGTTCAAGACCTTCACTTCTAGTGCGCCGCAATCTTCTTTAAGCGTTCAGAAATACTTATCTCCTGCCGATTTCTTTTTAAATTTTACAGGATTAAATCCTCTAGTTGGAGGAGTAGATTATAAAGGAAAAAAGTTTGGCTTCAATTCAGCTTACCTTACATCGTATTCAGTTGCCGCTTCTGTTGGCAATTTCCCAAATCTAAATGCGAGCTTTTCTATATTTGGAGACGTAGGAAATGAATTTGGAGGAGATGGAGCGTCTGAAACTGGAGCTTTGAGAGTCGTAAGACCCGGTGATATTAAAATCGAGTGCGACGGAAGTGGCACTAACAGAATTGAATCATTCACTTATTCGTTAGAATGCAAAAGAGAAGCTTACTATCATCCAACAGGTAGCGGCGCAATGGAAGTTGTTACTGTTAAACCGTTTAAAGTAAATGCCGATTTTACTATCGGCGTTGATGACTATGAAGCTAAAAAAGCTTTTAATTATTTATCGAATTCTTATAGTAGAAAAATTACTATAGAGATAGGCTCATTAGCCACATTTACAATGAACAGTATGGAGCTTATATCAGAAACTTTAAATACATCTGCTACTGATGATTTAGTGATAACTCTTACATATCAAGGATTCATCTAATGTCTTTCTTTTACGATAGAGATCAAAATATATCTGGGTCTATACCTGCAACGTTGGCCTATACACCCTCTTATGGCGCTACAGTTGAATTCTCCGCAGACTTGTCAGCATATACTACCACAGATAATTATCTGCACATTATGCCAAAAGGATTGAATCATTTGCAAATGAAAATGAATCTTCCGTTTGAGAACAAAAAGCAAGAAGATGCGCGCAAAATTCTTGGCTACATTGAATCTTTAAATGGTACTGGTCATTTCTTATATACTGATCCAGCGCAAATATACAAGCCTATCCGTATGTTTTGCGACAATATAGAAAACTCATTTAATGAAAACGATCTTCATACAGTTAGCGTATCTTTAAGTTCTGATCAAGCTGCGTCGTTGTTAAAATGGGATACTGCTTACATTACAGGCAGCAATATGAAAGGCGAGTATTCTGCTGGCGTAGCTTACTCTAGATTTGATGTAGTAAGAAATATTGCCGCAAATGCAAACAATTTATACGATTCTTTTTACTATGTCACTGGTGACATTAGCGTAGGCGAAAATACCGCAATCTCTAACGCAAAATTTACAAAAGAGTTTTTCTTTCAGCCAACTTATCCAGCTCAAGTATCAAAAGAAACATCTGTAATCAAAACAGAGTTGCCGTATTCTTTCACAAAAAGAGCTGATTTCGGAATGCACGCTAATGTTTTAAAATCATTAAAACTAGATTTCAAAGGAATTTCGGATAACGAGGCTAGATGTATTTTGCACTTTTTATGCGGTAAACAAGGATATAGAAAATTCCAATATAAGTTTCCAAAGATTTACGATCAAAACAAACTCTTCTTTTCAAATCAATGGAGTCACACGTTCGTTTACAAAAACGTAAATGATATTTCTTTAACTCTAATAGAAGATCCGCTTGGGGCAAGAAAGGCTTACTAATGAGAAAACTAATTTCATACGAAATGGAAATGATGTTTGTTGGTTCGCGGGATGCGTTCGTTACTGCGAGTAACACTGGCAACGCAGTTTCTCGCTTAGACTTTATTCAGAGCTATGGCTTTTCTTTTAATATGGATCGCCAGCCGTTAAAGCAGATTGGGTCTTCAGCGTTTGCTGCAAGACATAGCCAATTATCTCCAGATGTAGAATTGGACGTTTCTTATTTATTGAATGACGGATGGAATGAAAAACATTTAGGATTAGATTTTACTGATAACGCCTACACAAATCCTTTATATACTATTTTAACTGACGATAAAGATAGAAACTTTTATGTAATGATAGCCAACGATCAAGCTAAAGATGCTGTAGCTTCTTTTACTCCAACTGATTTTAATGTTTTGGGAATAGGTAATACGTATTTAGGTTCTTATAGCATCAGAACATCTGTTGGTCAAATGGCCGAAGTTAGTTGCAAATACGTTGGCGCTAACGCGCAGATTACGAACTACTCAGCTACAAATTATGTTCCAGCCGTAAATACAGCTCTGACGGGACAAGACTCGCAAGCGCAAAACAAGATATATGGGTTTAATTTTTATAACGCTTCTAGACCAACTAGAATTCAAAACGCATTTACTGGAGTGTTTGATGGAGGTTGCCCTTACAACTCAACAAGTATTGTCGCTACAAACAACAGCGGATCAGCGGGAATTAAGTTTGGCTTTGTATTCGATAATTTTCAATCGTTAGATATTGCGGTTAACTTAGAAAGAAAAGCTCTTTATGGATTTGGCAGCAATTATCCTTTTGCGAGAAAGATTCAAAAACCAATAGTAGGAACAATGTCTTTGGATTCTATAGTGAATTCTTTTGATGCTGAAAAGCTTAATGAGAAGTTCACGCAAGAAGATGTATCTGCTGCTGGTTATGATTTTAATATTTTGTTTAAAAACGCCAATCAAGATAAAAAACTAGGAGTAAAGATCCAAAACGCCAAATTAGATTCGTATTCAATTAATGGTCAAATTGGCGACAAGTCCATAATCCAAACGTCTTGGTCGTTTGAAATTACCGAATCGACAGGTATCTTAATATCTGGAGCTTACAATCAGCCTACATTAAGTGCGATTTACACTAACGAATCTATCAATCCTTAATGTAAATATAAGTATGAGCAAGAGAATAACAGAACTTCCTTTGGCGACTCAGTTAAACAATGAGGATCAATTCATATTTTATAGCAATTCTGCTAAAGAAACTCAAAGAGTTAATGCTGGAATTTCTCTTAATGTTATCGCTAATAATCTGCCCGGTGTATTAGCGGCAACGACAAACGCGGGATTAGGCATCGCTAACGCTGCGCTTGCTGACGCAAAAGCGGCTGAAGCCCTAGCAAACGCTGCAACTGCGCAAGCATCAGCAGAAGGAGCGCAAACATCAGCAAACGGAAAAGCTAAAGTTTATTATCAGTCATCAGCACCAACTGGCGGAACTTATAGTACTGGAGATATTTGGTACGATACTGATGATAATTATAAAATATATGTAAGATCAGGATCATCTTGGGTTGCTAGTTTTGGGCCAATGCTTAAATTAGATGGAAATAATAATATTTCTGGCCTTTTAAAAGCAGATGGAACAGATAAAAGTTTTGTTTTGGTTGCTGACAATTTTCAAGTATGGAATGGAGTTAGCGCTGAAGTTCCTTTTGAAGTTGTAGAAGATCCATCAAATCCTCCTAATCAAGTAGTAAGAATTAAAAACGCTCAAATTCAAACTGTTGATGCTGGAAAAATAACTTCTGGTTTTTTATCTTCTCAGGTTATTGAATTAGCGAACACAAACGCTTATTTACAATCAAGTTCTTTCATTGAAACTTGGACTTCTGGTAGAGTTTTTAGACAAAAAAGTTTAGGCAAAGCTACTCCTAGCGATCAATTGCAATGCAAGGTTGAACAAGCAAATGGAACGTTTATTGTTTACGATTGTCTTTCTACTCATACATCAAGTGGAGCTTCGTTTCCGGGTGTTGGCGGGCTTTGGGCGCAGACTTCTACGCAGCCATCCGCGCAATCTATTGGCTTTAGAATTGTTGGCAATGGTCAAGCTGAATTTAATGGAGTGTCTGTAAGAGGAGATGTTTTAGCGTTGACTGGTTATTTTGGTGATAATAAAAACGTAACTAAAATTGGAGCTAATGGATTAACTATAGGAAATCAAGGATATATTAAGTCAGATGGAATCACCTATGCTGCAACAGCTTTTTCTGGTAATGGATTTTTCTTAGGTAACACACAGGGAGAAGGACAAGAAAATGCTTATCAATTTTTTATTGGAAATGCGGCTACAAGTAAATTTTTAAGATGGGACGGAACTAATTTAGTTATCAACGGTAGAATAGCTACTGGAAGTGTATTAGGTGATTCAAATTCAGGCAGCTCTGTTAATAGCCAAGGCGGTTTAATTATTGGATCTACAATAGGAATTAGAAGAAACGTAGATGATAATGTATTATCAATAACAGGAGGAACTGATAACTGGGGCGCAGTTGGCGCTAATAATGGCGCAGGGCAAATAGATTTAGTTGGCAAAAATAATACAGGAGGAAATGCTGGAGTTGTTCAGTTAATTGGTGGAAAAGCTGATACTGGAAACATTATTTTAAGAACTTGGTTAGGAACTGATAATAATTATAATGAATGTTTAACCGCCAGTAGAAATGGGTCTGTAGGTATAAACGATACAGCGCCATCTAATTCTAATGGAATTAAATTGGACGTTTACGGAAGCATGAGGATAAGAGAAGGCGTGGTTTACGCAACAAACGCGTCTTACTCTGGATATACCGTTGCTCTTAACGATGGAACCAATAATATTAGATTTAAATATGACGATGGTTTATATGCTAGAATAGGAGCGACCGAAATTGAGTTGGGTGCTGGAGGCGGGGCAGGCCCGCAAGGGCCGCAAGGCCCACAAGGTCCACAAGGTGCTCAAGGCGATGAAGGGCCGCAAG
>Ga0209617_10000788_pt1 | contig 14443 bp, 2 predicted proteins | sample LakEriepJuly2011_2_FD_187459 | JGI IMG/M metagenome (GOLD analysis project Ga0209617, IMG submission 187459) | Freshwater microbial communities from dead zone in Lake Erie, Canada - CCB epilimnion July 2011 (SPAdes) (version 2) | ecosystem: Environmental > Aquatic > Freshwater > Lentic >... | reverse complement strand
GTCCTTTTGAACCAATTAGGTGTTAATTACCAACTGCTTACATCTATAGAGATAGAACTGTTCAAAAATGGCGCAAATTTTGCCTCTATCTCTTTAAAAAGCATAAAGTTGTGCCAATATATCTATTGAGAGTAATTGACATGAAATTTTGTAACTCAAAGACGTGTCGTGGTTTGCTCCTTTTGGGGGCCCTACTCTTTTCGTCTTTTTCGAGGGCCAACCAGTCCGACGCAATCCTTCAATATTTCGGAACTTCTTGGAACGATATCGCTTTAAAGATGCCGGAACTGGCTGAAGCAGGTTACACAGCACTTTGGCTTCCACCCCCTTTTAAGGGCACCAGCGTCTGGGACGTAGGTTTCGGCACCTTTGACCGGTTTGATTTGGGTGACAAGGATCAGAGTGGAACCATTCCCACCAAATACGGCACTGCCGCGGAACTCCAAAATCTGATCGAAACGGCCCACCGCTTTGGCCTCCGGGTCTATTTCGACAACGTCATGGCCCATAATGGCGGGCCCATCCCGGGTTCCGATGAAAACACCTCCATCAACGCCCAGCCCGGCTTTGTTCCGGAGGATTTTCACCTGCAGAGAACCTCGGATGGTTATTACCGCAATTGGCCTGGCATCGATTGGGGTGCGAACGATGAATGGCAGATCCTAAATCGCAATCCTTTCGGTCAGGACATCGCCCACGAAAGTCCGAACACAAGTTTTGGCCTTAACGAAAACGACGATTTCCCCAAGTACGTCGGCATCCGCCAGCCCAACAATCCCGAATACTACCCGGACACGGATCTGCCGATCGCGATCACCCGTTCCGGCGGCAACTTCACCACCTACCCGTTTGCCAACAAGGAACCCTTTGTGGATGCCAACGGAAACGGCCGGTTCGATTGGACCGATACGAACGGGAACGGCCAGCACGACTCCGGGGAAATCTCGGAAGCCTTCACCGACACCGGCGTGGATCCGCTGACGCCCGGCCGCAACACCGCGGCCTGGGGTTTCGGGGATGGGAAGTACAACATCGGCAATCCGGTTCCCGAGGATGTCAACGCCATGCTGATCCGTGCCCTCCGCTGGTTCACCGACCAGTACAAACCAGACGGCTACCGTTTGGACGCCGTAAAACACGTTCCGAACTATTTCTTTGGCGAAATGTCCGCTAGCACTAAAGACAGCAGCAACGCTGGTTATCTGGGGGAAGCCAATGTTCAGTTCAACCTCTCAAGGGGTTTCAGTGATTGGAACAATCACCGGGATACCACCTTCAGCGACAATCCCCGGGATGATTTATTTTACTACGGCGAGCATTTGGGCTCCCCCCCCGCGGAGGGACCCTATCTGGCTGCAGGCATGCGAATCGCCAACGACACCTTCCTTAACACCGTAAAAGATAGCGCCCTAGGCAATAATTTCACCGGCTTGGATTCCGAGGGCTTCGCCATGTACGACGGCGTGAACACAGGAATGAAGTATCCGATGAGCCACGACAACAACTCCCTTTGGGCCGGCCACAAGGAACTGGCTTTTCTGCTCACTTACCTCACCGCGGGACCCGGCATTATCTATACCGACGGGTACAACCAGTCCACCGGACCCAACTATTTTCCCAAGATCGCCCAGCTGCCGTTTTTGGGTCAGTTCGAATCCTCTTACGCCACCAACATCCTCTCTATTTACCAGAACTTCGGCCGCGGGAATCAAGTTGGAAAGTATTCAACCAATAATTTTGCCGCGTTTGAGCGGTGGGACAAAACGGAAAACGCCACGATGAGTGATGCTGACGGCACGGTTCTGCTTGTGATGCTGGGACGCTACGGAGTCTTCGGGGGGCAGAATCCCGACGCTTGGAGCACCACTTTCCCTGTCGGCTCCCGCCTGAAAAATTACTCCTACCATGGCGGTCCGTTTTATGTGAACGTCAACGCCCAAGGAAAATTAAGGGATGACTCAGGAAATGTGGTGCTGGTGGACGGAGGAAAATACTTTGCGTTCTCCTGGGATAATCCGGAACTCCCGCTGGTCTGGAAAAATTCCCCGCAAAGCCGGGTCACCCCCATCACCATCGCGCAAGATGGTCAGCCGGTCTCAACCATGACTTATCTTTCCCCGGACGGGGTGGATGGCGACTCCTCCTTCAATGCCGGCGGCCGCACCGTCCCCAGGGTCACGTCGGGGACGAATCTCTCCTTTTTTGTCCGGGCGGACGGATCCGCGGAGAACGTCCTGCTGAAGTTAAACGGCGGCATGGACCTCAATTCCCACATGGCCCTTGGCTCCACCAATGCCGAAAAACGGGACAACCCGCCCGCCCTCTCCCGCGAAACATTCCTCGGCTACGAGCAGATGCGTTTCGTCCAGCGGGTGCGGGAAAAGTTCGCGGCCTCGGTTGTCCAAAGCAACAACATCATCGGGTCATCCGGCTCGGTCACATGGCGGCTTCCCGCCTCCGGCCCGGCTGCCACCAATGCCACCGGGGACACTTTCAGCTACAGCGGTTACTGGCCCACGTTTGTTTACCACGACCCCAACGCGGCCAACGCCCCTGTTTCCAACGGCGGCGCCTCCACCGCCCGCCAGCTGGAAACCAACAACGGAACCATCACCCTCCGGGCCAAGGTCGGGAGTTCCTTCCAGTGGGACCGGGCCTGGGTCTACTACACCCTCACCAACGCCACCAATGCCACGTATCCCGAGGGCAGCGCCGGCCAGCCGGGCGCCGGCACGCAGGTCGCAGAGATGGCCTGGTATGCGAACCAGGTGGAGGGCTCCGCCACCAACGATTGGATTGTTGCCACGGGCCTGCCAGTTCCATTAGCGGGCCAGGAACTGCGCTACAAAATCGGCGTCGCCCAGACGAATGTGGCCAGCGTGTTCCCTTCCACTTCCGAAAACATCCGGGTCAAGCAGCGAATGGAAACCGTTTTCTCCATCACCAACTTCAACGCCGCCACTGCCCGGCACCGTCCCCACAACGATTACGGCGAGGAACGGACCAACGGACTCAAGGACGGCTTTCACGTCCTGCGGGCCCGGGCCTTCCTCCAGCGGCCCGGCCGCGCGGCCATCTACAACACCTTTGTCCAACCTTTCTACTACGACACCCAGCGTCCGCTGGGGAACATCCTCTTTCCCACCCCGGGGGAGACGCTCGCTTCAGCCACCTACGGGATCGTGGTGCAGACCGACGCCTCCACCTCGGAAGTCTGGTACAAAATTGACGACAGTGACGCCCGCAACAACGACTCCGTGACCGGTAAGAGCAATGGCAACGCGGCTTGGGTCAAGGCCTCCCGAGCCCCCATGACCACCACGCTGGCCAAAACCACCGACAAGGAATGGCGTTTTGACTACGTCGGCATTCCCTCGGGCGGCACGGCCAATATCCAGGTTCGCCTGCGGGAGTTGAGTTCCTCCACCAACTTCAGCCAAACCGACACGCAGGGACACTTCACCACCCTGACCCGGACGGTGAACACCCAAGGGCCGGCCTTTGGTTTTCTTTTTCCATCCACCAACGGGGCCGTTCTCGGCACCAACTACACCCTCAAGGTGGGGGTGGACAAAAAGTTGACGGCTTGGCTTTCCGACGAGCAGATCAAGGACCGTTTTGCCCTCAAGATCACCAGCCGGGGAGGGCAAAACCTCTCCCGCAGCGATTTCACCATATCCCGTAACGAAACCACCACTGCCGATGCCGTCGGGTTCAAACTTCCCAACCTGAACAACGGCATCCCCGGGCAAGTGCAGATCGAGGCCACCTGGTCCGGCGCCACCCCGGCACTCACGGCGGTCCTCTCCTTCCTACCGGACAACAGCGCTCCGGTCGTGCCGTTTCTGGAGTTTGCCAGCCCCGCCAACAACGGCCTGACGGCCACCGTCAACAACCCTCCTGACGTCACCACCACGTCCGTGCAGATCCGGACCGCCGCCGTCATCACCACCGCGCCGAGCCTGACCGTTTCGCCCTTCCTCACGATTCTTTCTCCGACCTCCGGCACCACCGAGGCGGGGAGTGGGACCACCCTCTGGACCTACGAGGTTTCGGGCCTGGCGGCGGGAAATTATCTTTTCACCGCATCATCCGGGGCCGCCACCAACAATCTCGTCGTGACGGTCGGGTTCCCCGATCCGGATAATCCCGATGACGACGGGGACGGACTGTCCGACGCGATCGAGTTGACGGCCGGCAGCCTCCCCCAGACCAGCGCGGATTCCTGGAACAACGACCAAGTTCATTTGGCCAACATTTCTGGAAAGTCCTCACCTTTGCTCACCGATACCGACGGCGACGGCTTATCTGACGCCTTGGAGCTGGGTTGGCGATCATCCCAAGGCGACCTCGATCCGCCCCTCTACGCGGTTTTGGAGCATGCCGGCATCGTTCCCGGAGTGGGTTCCGCCAGCCGGGGAGACGACCGTAGTCGGCTGGCCTTTGGCTCCACCACCGACCCTGCCAAAACCGACACCGATGGGGACGGAATTCCCGATGGCATCGAAGATGCCAACCGCAACGGCTGGACCGATGGCGACGGCAAATTACTTCCGCTGAATGCCGACAAGGGAGCGTTCGCCACCCATCGCCCCAACGCCGGCGACTGGCCAAACAACATCATCGACTCCTGGGAGACCTGGACGGAAACCAGCCCGAACAAATGGGATTCAGACGACGATGGACTGGGCGACGGTGAGGAAGACACCGATCGAGATGGCCAGCTTGATTCCGGGGAAACCGACCCCAAAAAATGGGACACCGATGGGGACGGCCTTGCGGACAAGTGGGAAAAGGACAACAAGCTCGACCCACGGGATGATGGCGGTGTGGCCGGCTTCGAGAACCTGACCGGGTTAACTGGCATCACCTCCAACCCCAACGGCGGAACCAGCGATCCTGACGGGGATGGTCGCTCCAACCTTCAGGAACAGGCTGCTGGCACCAACCCCCTGGTCCTTGATTCTCTCCTGAGTCAGCCGACCAATTCAGGCGCTGACCCGCTCACGGATGACGACTACGGCGCCTTTGTCCACTGGAACTACGAGGATCTGATCGCCCACGATGACCATAATATCGGCTACAATCTGGCCAGTACTTTGGATTCCGTGGACATCTACCGGTTGGATGGGAATGACTCCTCCCGCGACATCGTGGCTTTTTCTTTCCGAGACGGGGGCTCCACGGACGGAAAAGTCTACTTCCGGGTCGATTTTTTTAACCTCCAACCCGGCTCCCTGTCTGACGTGAATACCTATATTGTGGTGGATACCGGTAATCCTTCTGTAGGCGAGTGCGCCCTCCCGGAGGACGTCGGCCTCGGAACCGATATGCGCTGGGAAGCAGTGGTGGGAGCCTACCGTTCCGGGACCAACGGAACCGGCCGGGTATTTGTCGATACGGATTTAAAGACCAACACACGCAATCCCACGGACAGTTTGGCCTCCTCTGTTCAATCCCGGGGAATCGCCCCTAACGGAGTGGCCTGGGTCCGCTGGTCCAGCAGCTTTGATGCCGTCACTGTGGCCGTCCAGCGCCAAGCCCTGCTAGATGCGGGCTGGAATGGGGATCCTAACCGTCTCGGCTTTCAGGTTTTCACCACCTTGCCGGGAAGCGGAAGCGCGGTGAATGCCAACCTGGTCAAAAACAGCATCGCCAAGAACAACGACCTGACCGACACCATCGCCGACGACTGGCTGACCTCTGATTTTTGGAAGGACCAACAGAATATCAACCTGAATGGAAAACTTTCCTGGTACTTCGGGCGGGATGCTTCCTTGGGCAACAACGGCAAGAAGTACAGCGAACGCCACCGCTATGCCAAGGTGATGCTGCTCGCCCACGGCAACCAGGCAATCCAGCCGGCCAGCGTGGTTCAAAATTTGGTGCATAACCGCGCCCCCACCAATCCGGCTGGTTATTACCGTCTACTGGACACCCACGAATCTTATGGCGCCAAGGCGCCTCTGAGCCTGCACATCACGCCGACACTCGCCTCCGCTTTGCAGTGGGCCAAGAGCACGGACAACAGTAACGACGGCCCTGCCCTCAACACGCGCATCCGCAACTTGGCCGCCAGCGCCAATCTGGACTTAGTGGGCAGCAGTTTTTCCGATCACGTGGCGAAATACTTCAACCAATCCTTCAACAACCAAAACCGCGATCTCGCCCGTCAGTTTCTCGGAAATATCTACGGGGTCAGCAATACCGTGGCCTTCACCAACGTTTTCTGGCCGAGCGAGCGGGTTCTCGACAAGGACACCCTCGCCCAGATTGCTGGGATGGGGTACACCCACACCTTCGCGGACCAGATGCGCCATCTTAGCCTTTGGTTCGGCCTGCCGGCCGCCACTGGCACCGATGGTTTCCGACTAAACCGCATCAACGGGGTAACCCTCATTCCGATCAGCGACACCTACTCTGATTACCTTGCGAATTCGCTGGACGAGGGATCGGTGATGGAATTCCGACAAATGGTCAACCGACGGTCCCGCAGTTCGGTCCAGGATCAGGTCACTGTTCTTTGGAGGGATCTGAGTGATTTTACCGACAGCGCCAAAGCCTCCAACTACGATGCCAATGTCCGCTGGCTGGCCAGCCGTCCCTATGTTCGCGTGGTCACGCCCAGCCAGATTCTGGCAGGCCAAGTGCAGTACCCCCGGCTGGACAACGGTCAGCTGACCGGCACGTGGGGCGTGGTCGAGCGCGGCACCAACAATCAGCTGCCTACGGTGGCAAAGGACTGGGTCCATCGGGCCACCCAAGGCAATTACGACAACTGGTACGAGGGGTCCGCCAACGAGGAGGGCCTGCAAAACAAGACCTTCCCGGGAACTGCGGGCATCTTCGGCCGGGTGGGAGTTTCCGGCATCGCCCATGCGGCCGCCACCAACGTGAACACCGTCACCCGGACTGGGCTGCCTTCGCTGGCCCGTGCCGTGTTGCACGGGGCGATGTTCCAAACCGCCTTCCACGACACTGCCTCCAGCGATCTGCGAAAGTTCAGCACCGGGGAATATGTCTCCCCTGACACGGGAACGAACCAAGCCTTGGCCAGCTTCGCGCGCTTCGCCCAATCCCAGGCCCGTTTCGCCCGCGTCTATGAGGAAGTCAATGCTTGGAGCCAGACGGGCGCTTACCGCCGCTACACCAACGACGTCGATTTGGACGGCCAAGCGGAGTACATCCTGAGCAACCAACGAATTTTTGCCCTTTTTGAGGCTACCGGGGGCCGGATGGTGGCGGCTTGGATGCGGTTGCCCGACGGCAGCCGCGTCTGGCAAATGACCGGTAACTTTGCTTCCTACAGCGGCACGGACACCGAGGACGAGGGCGCAAGCAACCTTGTTGGCACGACAACCACCCTCAGCGCCTTCCGCACCAGCGGTTTCAAGGACTGGTGGATGGTTCGCACGGGGGTCTCGAGCAACGCCATGGCCAATTCCTCCTACACCGTGAGTCCGGTCGCCGGCACCAACGGCTTGGGTTGGCAATTTGCTTCCGGGGGGGTCAAGAAGACAATCCGCCTTCCGAACGTGGATACGGAACGATTGGAGGCGGTCTATGAGATGATCAATCTCGACAAGGGCTATGTCCGTTTCGGACTCTCTCCCAATCTCGAGGATCTTTTGCTGAATGGTCAAACCAACTTAAGCAATGAGGCTACCCAAAATCACGACGGGCGCCGTCGCTTAGTGCTGCAGAACACCAATCCCGCTGGCATTACTCGGATCTCCGTCTGGGCCCCCCAAATCAATGATCTCGCCACGGATTCCGACAACGCTGGCTTCAGCACGGTCACACGCCGCAACCAAGCCCAAACCCACCAGGTGGAGGTGGAACTGACCGGCTCTGGCCCTCATCGGGTCACACTTGCTTTCGATCAGGGCATGGATTTAACAAACACCACCGGACCGGACTCCGACTTGGATGGTCTGCCTGATTGGTGGGAGAGCGATAACTTTTTGGGCAACGACTTTTTAAACAACCCTGCCTTCGATGGCACAGCCGATCCTGACGAGGACGGCTTGACGGATCTTCAGGAATACCAGTTGCAAACGAATCCAAATGACGGCACCAGCGGACCGGAACGTCGGAAAATCGAAAACACCGAATACAGCTCCACCCAAGGTTTTTCGATCAGGATGAAAACCTACGTGGGCCTAAAATACCAGCTCCAAGGAATTTCCGATCTAAATCAGGGATGGGACATTCAGTCGAATATCGAGCCTGAGAAATTTGGAGACGGAACAATCCAAACCTTCCGAGACACCAACGCAACAAACTCCACCCGGAAGTTTTATCGGGTCGTAATTACCCCCTCTCCTTGATCATGAGTGGCCTGAACCCGAAACCTCTGCGCCTTTTGGCTCGCGTCACTTGTTTGCGGCACGGTGCTAAATATTTCTATGGAAGACCCAGTGCATTTTTTAGATTCTTTTTTAGGATGATCGGTTCTGTGAAAAGCCTTTTCACAAAATCCTGGGGATACGCTGGCTTGCCACAGCTCCTGGTCTGCCGCCGTTTGTTCCCGCCTATTTTCCTCCTCTCTTTGCTATCTATCTGGCCATCCACCACCTCCGCTCTGCCAAACGACCCGAACTTGGTTCTCGATTCCACCTACGGCCTTACTCCCCGTCCCGCCGGCCACGTCTACTTCCCCTCGCCCCAGGATTGGCGCGACGTCAACATCTACCAGATCTTTACCGACCGCTTTGCCGACGGCGATGCCGCCAACAACACCACCAGCGCCATGGGCATCAACCGCTCCTCCTGGTTCGTTACCAACAGTGGCCGCTCCTATCCTTTCAACCGAAACTTCCACCACGGCGGTGATTGGAAAGGCCTCAAGGACAATCTCGACTACCTCACCGGCATGGGTGTCAACTCCATCTGGATCTCCGGTGTCCAGATGAACGCCCAAGGCCGAGACACCCGGTTCACCCCTTACCACCAGTACCATCCTACCGACTTCTTTAACGTCGACCCGTCCCAAGGCACCTTCCAGGAATTAAAGGACCTGATCGACGCCTGCCACGCCCGCGGCATCTACGTCATCCTCGACGTCGTCATCAACCACACCGCCGATCTCAACGGCCTGTCCGGCAACAACAGCAACGACGACAATGGATACTGGGCGAACGGCAACAACACCTTCGGCTGGTGGGGGACCCGCCGGCATGCCTATCCATTCAATGAACTCATCCATTTTCACAATAACGGCACGATCAACAACTGGGACACCTGGCCCGAGTATCTTTACGGCCAGTTCAAGGGCACCGACGACCTCAAAACGGATAGCGCCCACGTCACCTACTGGATCACCGAAGCCTTCAAAAACCTGATTGATGCCACTGACTGCGACGGCTTCCGCGTCGATGCCATCAAACACGTGGAATTCAACTGGGTGGTCAAGTGGGCCGACGACATCCGCCAACACGCCGCTTCCCGCGGCAAGAGCGACTTTATTCTCTTTGGCGAATACTTCACCTACGACAACAACACCCTGGCCAGCCATGTGAAGGATCCCGGGTCCTTCAATTCGGCTCTCTTTTTCCCGATGAGCCAGACCATCAAGAGCGTCTTCATCGACGGCGCCGGCAGCGGTCAACTCACTGGCCAACTGAACAACGCTGGCTCGTATGGTGAGGGAGCGACCCGTCTGGTTACCTTCATCGACAACCACGACGTCAACCGCATCAGTCAACAGAACGGCGGAGATACGGGAAATGACATCTGGAAGCTGCGCCCGGCGCTATCCTTCCTTTACCTCGCCACCCCCGTCCCCTGCCTCTACTACGGCACCGAGCACGCCTTCGACCAAGGTGGCGTTGCGAATGGCAGTAAGCAGTTCGGCAGCCAATATGAGGGCCAGACTTATGACGACCAGGACTGGCAACGCGAGTGCATGTTCGACCGCGGCTTCCAGCCCGGGCCGGCGCAAGGTAACAAGCTCACCGCCACCAACGCCCCGCTCTACCTCCACATCAAGGCTCTCAACGAGGCCCGCTCCCGGCACCGCAGCCTGACCCGTGGAAATTTCACCACTCGCTGGACCAACAGTAGCTGGGGACCTTACGCCTTCACCCGAGTCTTCAACCAGGAAGAGTCCCTCGTCGCCCTCAACACCGCCGACGGCAACGTGACTTTGCAGCCTGCGGTCGGCAAGCCCAACGGCACGGCCTTTGTCAACACCCTGGATCCCAGTGACACCCTTACGGTCACCGGCGGCACGCTCAACGTCAGCCTCTCCGGCAAACAAACCAAAATCTACGTCGCTGGAACCTCATCCCCGGCCGACATCGGAGTCACCCGCAGCAGCATGAACTTCACTATCAACTACAAACCCAATGACGGTCCGCTCAAGGGCGCTACCTCGATCCAATTTTTCGCACGGGTGCTTGGCGCCACGCCCATCACCGAGGTCACCATGACCGCGGGGACCGGCGGTATTTTCACCGCCAACTATACCGCACCCTCGGGATCCGGGACTATCGAGTACTGGTTCAACTCGGTCATCAGCGGCACCACCGCCTGGGACAGCAACAACAGCAACAACTACACGTTCTCTGCCTCCACCGGCTTCACCATGGACGGCGAGTTCGACAGCCAGAACTTCGTGGTGTCCGACAACGGCATGCGCATCTACGCCGCCGTCCGCGGCAACAAGCTCTACACCGCTACTTGGTCCACGAAAGGCGGCGGCAACGACCATTTTATCTTCATCACCGACCAGTTCGGCAACCCGGTCAATCACCCCTGGGCCAAAGCAGGGCGGATTTATGGAAAATTCGATTTCACCGCGCAGACCAAACCTTGGATCGGGGCGGACCCCACGAGCGCCTATGCCAACGGCTTCGGTGTCGCCGGACGATTCTTGCTGGGTAACCAAGGCAAGGCCATGGAAACCGAGATCGACCTCCTGCAGGTGTTCGGTTCTGTGCCGAAAATCGTTTACATCGCCGTGGGGGCTTACCCGCGGGCCAACGGCAGCAATCTGATCGGCCAAGCTCCGGCGTCCTTCGGAAATCAAGCCAACGACATCGAGATTCCCGAGTTTCAGGCCCTCAACACCGCATCGGTGCGCGATGAGGATCTCGACGGACGCTTCGATGTCGGCAATCCGGAAATGATCGTGGCCGTCAGCGGCAACGAAACCGATGGCAACTACGGTCTGCGCCGCTTCTATCTCGATGAAGTAGCCCAAGAAGCCTCTAGCCTTACCGTCAAATTCAAACCCAACACCGTCGTGGCGCCGTCCCAAGTGGAAGTCTTCACCAATCTTAACCGCCGCGACTTTGCCGTGCTCGAAGAAGATCCCTCCACGGTTACGACGACGTCGAATACCTACTTCCGCGCCTACGCCATGACCGGCCCGGACGTGCAGGGCTTCTACACCGCGACCCTGCCGATCAACCTTTGCGGCGCCTACCGCCTGCAGGTTCGCTACAAAGTAGCCGGCGTCAACAACGACAACTACATCTACTATACCGACCACGCTCTGCGCCGAGACTGCGCTATCGTGGTCTCCCCTAAGAAAGCCCTTACCCTGAACATGTATGAGGTCAACCCGCTCATCGTCGAGGCCAAGGACACCACGATCAACGGACGCAGCACGTTCCTCGATCTGGTCAATGATCCCGCGTTGCCCGGCGAATCTGGCGGCTTCGACGGGCGTCCCGACGCGTTGAATAAAGATCACTACTCTTCGATGGGTATCAACATGCTCTGGCTGCAGCCCATCCACCCGATCGGTATCGAGGGTCGCGATATCAACCCTGAGACTAGTGCGGCCTTCGATCCCGGCAGCCCCTATGCCGTCCGCGACTATTGGAAGGTGGCCGGGATGCTCGGACGCAGCAACAACGAGAGCAATGCAATGTCAGAATTCCAGACATTCGTCCAGCGTCTCGACCAGTGGGGTGTCGGTGTGATGATGGACGGCACCTTCAACCACAGCTCACCCGATGCGATCATGGGTCAGGGCGCGGTCGATCTTGGTATCAGCGGAGATGGAACCCAGCAGATCCGCAACTTCAACACCGGTTGGTATGCCAAGGAGGGCTTCCCTGCCACTCCAGCAGCCAACACGAGCGAAATCGCCATCGCACCGGATCGCAACGACTTCGGCAACTGGACCGACGTGCGTGAGTTCTACTTCGGCGACTACGACGCTCTCGTCAAGGAGAAGGGCACGCAGAACGCCGACAAGTCCTATCCGGACAACGCCTACAAGCTCGCCTTCCTGCTCGAGCGCGACGAGTTCGCCGGTCACACGGCGACCACGCGCCAAGTCTGGAACTACTTCGCCTACTATCCGATCTACTGGCTCGAAAAATCCGGCCATACCTCCTCGACCCCAAAAAATCAGTCCCATATCGGCATCGACGGACTGCGATGCGACTTTGCGCAGGGTCTTCCCTCGCAATTCTGGGAATATGCCATCAACAAAACGCGCGCCCGCAAGTGGGACTTCATCTTCATGGCCGAGTCACTGGATGGTGCCCGTGAGGTCGCCGGCAGCAAGCGCCACGGTGTCGGTTACCGTTCGGCCCGGCATTTCGACGTGCTCAACGAAAATATCGTCTTCTACTGGCGCGACACCTTCTTCGGCTATCCAGCCAATGGCGGGGCAGGCACGGTCAAGAGTCCCAAAACCTTCGACACATGGAAGGCATACGATGACCGCCGCAACGCGTTCGACAACGTCACCTTGCTGAACAATTTGACAAGCCACGACGAGGTTTTCCCCCACAATGACGTTTGGTCGATCGCCTACGGCTACGCGCAGGTCGGCGCACTCGACGGCATCCCCATGCTGATGTATGGGCAGGAAGCTGGGGCTCAAAATAGCAAGACAGCGTACGGGGCAAGCGAGGCCAATTTTGGTCCCATTGATCCGGTCAATATGTTCGCGAAATACGAGGCAAATTTCGGGAAGAACATTCCCAACTTCAAAGTCTACAACAACATGGCCTCGATCTGGAACAACCGCACAGCCGATGAGTTGAAGCTCCAGACTTTCTACGGCCGAGTGAACAAAGCGCGTTTGGCCGCCCCCGCACTGCAAAGCCAGAACGTCTACTTCCTCTCTAAAAAACAGGTCGGGGGTGGGTACGACGACAACATCTTTGCGGTGGGGAAGGTTCTTAACGTTGGCCAGTCCGCCGGCACGCCTGGACAAAGCGTGGTCTTCGCCTTCGTCAACAACAACTACCGCGTCAATAGCAACGTTGCCGCCAGCTTCGACGTCAATGCCGCCGCCTCAGGCGGCTCCGGCAACTACTTCGGCATCCAGGCCACCCGCACCTACAACCTCCGCGACCTTCTCTCGGATAATCCCACGGCCAATGTCTGGGCTACCAACAAGACCGGGAGCGAAATCCTCGCGGATGGCATCTACGTTGGCCTGCCCAATAACACCGCCGGCACCGGCAGTTACCAGGCCCAGTACCTCCAGTTGGTGGACGTCTCTACCCCCTCCCTCAGCTTTGCCCCCCCTCAGTTCATGACCTACGGAACCACCAACATTCTGAGCTCATCGACGACTCCTGCTTCGCCGGTGACCTACTCCCTCGTCAGCGGGGACACCACTAAGGTCACCCTTAGCGGAAATCAGCTCATCATTAATTCCGGCACGGGCTCAATCGTGATCCGTGCTACTGTGGCCGCCACCGCGGATCATGGTGGTGCCACTGCTGATTCTACCATCACCTTCCAAAAGGCCTCCCAGACCATCACCTTCGATCCGACGTCCACGGCCGGCGCCGTTGGGGAATCTTCCCGAACTCTTGTCGCCTCCTCCTCCTCGGGTCTGCCCATCTCGTTCTCCTCTGGCAACACCAACGTAGCCTCGCTGATCGCGAATGCTCTTTATTTCAATAGCCCAGGTGTCACCACCATAACCGCGTCTCAGACCGGGAATGACAATTATGAGACAGCTACCAGTGTAGCTCGGAGCTATACCGTCATTGGCAATGGGGATGATGACGGCGACGGTCAGACCAATGCAGATGAGCTAATTGCTGGCACCGATCCCCTCAACGCCAACTCCCGCTTCGCGATTGAAACCATTCTCGCCACTCCAACCGGAACTACTCTCACTTGGACTCCACTCCCTGGTCGGACCTACACCGTCGAGGCCCGTGAGGATCTATCGCCGGGTGGAGCTTGGGTGCCCATCGGCACTGTAAACAATGCGAATGGCCTAGCCATCGGCACCTATACCGACTCGTATAGCTTGCCCTTGCCCTCCAAAAAATTCTATCGCCTCAAAGTTCAGTAACCCGACTCACCTTGTCCATCTTCCCCCTCCCCTTTTTTAATTTTTAGGAGATAATTCCCCTATGAAATCAGCTCCATCCCCCACCCCAATCGCATCCCCCTTCCTCTCCATCTGGAACATGTCGTTCGGCTTCTTTGGCATCCAGTTCGGTTGGGGCCT
>Ga0209617_10000787_pt1 | contig 14445 bp, 27 predicted proteins | sample LakEriepJuly2011_2_FD_187459 | JGI IMG/M metagenome (GOLD analysis project Ga0209617, IMG submission 187459) | Freshwater microbial communities from dead zone in Lake Erie, Canada - CCB epilimnion July 2011 (SPAdes) (version 2) | ecosystem: Environmental > Aquatic > Freshwater > Lentic >... | reverse complement strand
ATGAAGGCTGCTGCTGTTGTAGCCTGCCACGCCATTCGTGATAGATTCATCTGGCGCCAGTACCACGATTTCGCCATTTGTCTTAATTATGCGATGATAACCAACGCTCTTCCACCCAAGATTCTCCCGCCAATACTTCTTGACGGCTTCGATGGGTGTATTCTTGGCGGTGGCTGAACAGTGGCATACGAGGTTCTTAATGTCTCGCATTAATCTTCCAAATTGTATTGAATGACGGGCCAAACGGCTTTGGTGGACGTCTTTGCGTCATATCCGAATATCCAAGGTAGCCCAACCCTAATGGTAAAATAGTATGCGTCAGATGAGCTTTTTTCAGTGGAAGTCCAAAATGACATTCCATCATAAGGAGCAAAGTCGAAAATCCCAACAAGACTTATCTCCATTTTCATCCCACCCTCGGTGGTTGGAAGTACATATCCAGTGTAATTGTTTTGAAAGTAAAATGTCGCAACTTGAGATGCATTGCCGTCCAATGATACGGCAATAATCGCAGCAGTGTTCACTCCGCTTCTATCTAAATCAGAGACCTCATTGACTTCGGGTATATTTATGCTAGCACCCCACGGGTAAAGCACTGCCCCCCCATCAACTGGAATTTCAGCCATTGCCCAACTTGCCCCCCCCGTAGTTACTGGGTAGAAAGCGTATCCAAGCTCAAACTGGTCTCCAATATTGGATCCTCCGGTAAACCCGGTTTTATATTCCGAAGTTCCAGCTGTAGTTGCAGAACCAATAATAATACCAGCCATATCACCAAAGAGCTATAATGCTACCATTTGTAATAGCGCCAGCTGTTCCTGTATCCCAAACCTTTCTTACGCTAACAGGGAAAAATCCAACGGGGACGCCTTTAAAGACCATGTCAATTCCAGCTTCTGTTGTGACCTTTAAATCGCCGCTAATACCAACCCATAGGATTGCACCTCCTAACCCGGTTGTCCCTGGGGGAGACAGTATAGCCGTATTGCTCTTAGTTACTGATACCGCAATGGTTGGTTGAAATTTAACGTATGACATAGTTATTGTTTTTTTAATATTTTACCAAAGCGCGATAATTTCTGTGCAAGTTGTAAGGTTGGCAGGCGTCGCGGGGTCGTTAGCCATGACCTTCGAAACGCTGACAGGGAAAAAACCTTTTGGGACATTCAGGAACCTAACCACATTCCCGGCATCCGTTGTTACGATTAAGTTTCCGGTACCTCCAATGTACAGGATTGCCCCGCCTTGCTGAGATGTGCCAGAAGGGGACAATACCGTTGTATTGCTCGGAGTTACCGCTACTGCAATCGTTGGTTGAAACTTAATGTATGACATGTCTTAATCTTTTTTGTAAGGTAATAACTCGTTTAACGCTTCTTGTCTTTGGCTGCAACCACAGTCTGTGCCTGTAACCTCAGATACTTTCTCGACGACCGCCTTGACGCCCGTAGCTGTAAAGATACGCGCCAATGTGTCGCCGAATCCTCTATCCTTGCTTGGTAAAGTGTTTTTCGTAGACATACTCAACGGCTTTTAATCCTCCGAACCCAACGACAAAGGCCACGCCAAACTGGGTGTTGTCCTTGAGGTCCATAAAACTTATCACTAATGGGGTCAAGTAATTCGCCGATAGCGTACCGGCAATAAGCGACAAGGCTTGCTCTTTGATGTTCATCTTCTTCTTGGAACGCCAAATCGTTACGAGACTACCCAACAAGCCCGACAGGGCTAAACCAATGTTGAACCCGAGGTCCATTAAAAATTCTCTCATTTTCTTGCTCTATTTTTGGAGGCTTTTTCTAAGATAAACTTTCCACCCTTCTGATGCGAAACATCCAACCCGTCGCCCTTCTTACCCATTTCGCGGTTCTTCTTCACCAACTCCGAGCGATACTTACGTCGTTCTGGGGTGGAGTGATACTCGGTATCGTACTCGGATTTTTTCTTACGAGCCTTTGGATTGGCATCATAATACTTTGCGCTGCGTGACTTCCCGGAGCATGAGCTGCACTTGCAGCCTTTAGAGCAAGAGCCCATCAGTACTTACCCTTTCTGCCCTTGGGGCTTGACTTTGTGCTGCCGCCCTTGCCGGCCCATAAGTCCTTGCAGGCCCAATAGCGAGCCGTAAGCTTGCTTGTGGCCGTGTCGCACTTGTGACGCGCCTTGAATGACTTTCGAGCAGCCGCGCTGTAATTGTGGCCATAACCTTCCGCTCCATAGTGAACGATTTTCTCTTGGCCTCCTTCGCAGGCTTTTACCATCCGCTTTTTCCCGGGACTCGTTGATGGCCTCGGCTTGTTGCATGGCATTGACTCTTTCTTCATAGGGCAGTCCCGGGTTTATTGGCAACAAAGGTAGCATTATTTTTTCCGGGCTGCTGAATATGCAATGGCAGCAATCTGCTCCTTGCTGCGTTTCTTGCCGGCTGGCTTTGACCGGTTGGCCCGGGTCAACTCTTGAATGTTCGCGGATACCGCCTTCTGCATGTCGGCCTTCCCCTTTGCTTTCTTTAATGGCATGTCTATACAGGTTTAACTCTTCGACCCATTCCGACACGCTCTTTCTCCCGAATCTTTTTCCGGATGGTAGAGCGGCCTATCTCTGAGCTCGTCTTGGGGGTTTTCTCGGACACACGCTTGCTCGGCCGGCAGTACTCGTTCTTCCCACCAGCTCCACAGGCGCGGCCGGTCTTTTGGTCCACCCACTTCTCCTTTTCCCATCGCTTTAAATTAGTTCCTTTTTCAGTCTTGCGAACACTTCCGGACTCCTTGCGGCACTTAGCAATCGCCTGACTAGCCCTAGCGGACGGAAAAACGTCGTATTGGGCTTTGACTTTGCGGTAGCAGGCGTCCTTCATAACTTTGGCAAAAATAATACAATGGAGTACCTAAAATATTTTAAGGTCGTAAGGGCTTATGTCAAAGCAAAATACGCCGTAAGTCTGGATGACTTAGAGTTCTTACTCTTCCTAAGTCCGGAGAAAGTCTTTAATAAGAAGCGACTTAAACTAGCAGAAGTGGGCATGAGTTGGGACCCCAAGCGTCTCGACAGCATGATACGCCGTGGGCTGATAGGGCAACTTCGCGAGAAGCCAACGCTCCTCTATACCCTAACGCCGCATGCGCGCCATATCATCAACTCAGTCTACCGGAAGCTCGAAGGGAAGGAGCCCATCAACACCTCACCGAGGTCCAACCCCCTATACGCCCCGAAAGCCCCGTACAGCTACAAGCTATACCGACGGCAGGCTGAAGACCTCAACGAATCTATAATACGACAACGACGTCGCGCTCAAGAATCACAAGGTACTGATGGCCCTCAATCATCAACTTAAAGCCGGCGCTCCTATCGTACAGGACGCTATCGCCGTCCTTAATGGCGCAGACCTCGTTACCGACGCTGACGACCTTGGCCTCCCGGTAGCGGATGTCCTCGGCGTCCTTGCTTGACATGGTCAGCCCGCTGCCGGTCTTTATCTCCCGGTGTACTTCTTCGGCGACGATGAACTTATTTATTGCTTTCATTGGTAATAATTGCGTTTGTACCTAGGAGAGTGGCCGCTACGCTCGTAGCGCTGATGAGGGCGTTCTTTGTCACCTTGGCCGGGTCAATGACCCCCATGCCCATCATGTCGCCGTAGTGCATGCTCTTCAGGTCAAGCCCGAAGCCGAACGCGCAACCGCGGATGTTATGCTGGACCTCCAAGTCGTCTATGCCGGCATTCTCCAGAATCTGACGGAACGGCGCCATCAACGCCCGGCAGAACACCCTCCGGACACGCTCGATGTGGCCCTCCTCCTCCATGACCTCATGGGCGATGTAGTTAAGCGCCACCCCTCCGCCGGGCAGTACACCCTCGGCTAGCGCGCTACGCACGGCGCAGACCGCGTCATCAACCCGGTCGTACAGCTCTTTCTGCTCCACGTCCGTATTGGCCCCGACGTAGATGACTGACATGCCTCCCCGGAGGCTTGCGATTCTCTCCATAATAAACTCCCGCTCGTCCTTGCGCTCGGTATTCTTGTGCTGCTCCCATAATTCTTTGACCCGCACGTCAAGCTTGGCCGCGTCTAAGTCCGGCCGGACGATGATGGTTTCCTCCCGGCCGACCACAATGCGCTTAGCAATGCCTAGGTCCGTGACCTGAGCGATGCTCAAGTCATCACCAGTCTGCTCGCTGAAGTACTTGCCCCCCAACATGAAGGCAATGTCGCCCATCTGCTCCTGCCGGCGCCACCCAAACGAGGGAGGCTGCACCACGCAGAACTTCAACCCGTTCTTCACCACGTTCGCAGCAAGGGTCATCTGCACCGCATCGGAGCAGTCCGCGATAATCACCAACGGCTTACCGCTGTTGATGACCGGCTTGAGCACGTTCTCAATGCTCAGGATGTTGTTGATGGGCGTATCGGACACCAAAACATACGCGTCCTCCAGAATACACTCGTCTTTCCGTTGGTCGTTGACAAACATCCGGTTCGTATACCCCCGCTGAAACCGCATGCCGGTGGTTGTCTCCACATAAGTCGTCTGGCCCTGCGAGCGCTGCACCGTGACAATGCCGTCAGCACCCACATTCTTGTACGCCGTGGCAATAATCGCCCCAATTTCCGCGTCGTTGTTCGCGCTAATCGTCGCAATGGCCTCCAAAGACGACAATTTCACCTTCTTGGACAACTTGTCAATGCGCTTAGCCACCTTGTCAGCCATGCCGGTCAGCAACTTGGCCTCACTCAGCGTCAACCCCTCCTCAATACCGCCCAAAGTCATCGCTTCAGCAATGACTACGGCGGTCGTTGTGCCGTCGCCGGCCATCGTAGCCGTCCGGTCTGCCGCCTGACGCATAATCCGTACCGCCATATTCTCCACCGGGTCGCTCAAAGTGATGGAACGGGCCACCGTGACGCCGTCTTTCGTGACCGTCATACCCCCAATGTGCTCCGGAGATTCCAAAATAACCGTGTTACCGCACGGACCCAGAGTGCTCTTCACCGCACCAGCCATTTTTTTGATTCCTGACGCCAAGCCTTGCCTCGCGTCAGCTCCTAAAGTGAGATTTTTCATTTTTCTTCAAAATTAACACTCAAACACCATGCCAAACTCTTCTGACCGGAAAAAATTAATGGCCATCGCTTCCGGGGATTCTCGACCGGCGTGTCGTCGTCGTCCGAAACCCACTGCTCGTTGAACGATACGAAGACGTTGTTGCCTAAATAGACAACTATTCCGGGGTCGTCCTTGCTGTACCAAAAAACTTCGTCCATAAAGCAAAAATACCAGAATGTCGATTTTTTTTCTCCCTATACTATATATATATATTCTTATTTTAGATTTCTTCCCAAAAAATCATAGGAAAAAAATCGTCATAATCTATCAGTAGCTTGATAATCAGCGAGAAAAATTGGCTCAAAATCGTCATACGCTGCCAGATTTTCGACATTTGGGGGTTAGAAACTTGGAGTAAATGGGTTATCTTGGCCATTCCGCGTGTCCGTCCGCGTGCGCAAGCACCCCCCCCTGCACGTTGGGGTGTGTTGTATCCTGTGTTATATGACGATTTTTTGCCGATTTTGCGCCGACCATACCAACCCCTAAAGGGGTGGTAAAGTACGGCAAAATGGGCCGTTTTGGGCCGACCGATAGATGGTCGCGTCATGCGCATTTCCGCCCGCGCATAATGCCCGCGCCGAAACGGAGGGTGTTCAAACACCCCTCGCTTTGGTCTATACATCTTCGATGTATTGCTCCGTAACACATCTTACATCTTCCGTTCCCTACCTCTACACCTTCGGTGTAAGCTCCATATACCTTCGGTATATGCTCCGTAACACAACTCAAACAAGCCGTAACACAACTCAAACAAGCCCCAAATGACACGCCGTGTACGCGTACCCACCTTGGCGGTTCTTCAAGAACCGCCGCGCAGTGTCCGAAGGACACCGCCCGACCCCCGTGACGCCCCGCGTTACCGCGCCGCCGCCTTGGTATCCCCTTCGGGATACCGCCCGTAGCCCAAAAAACGCGTCACGCTTAGGCATAATGCGTAATCCCCCCACATTTCGCGTCATCCCCAAATAATACGCGCGCGGTGCTTTCGTCAACTGCTTGATTTTCAGCACCTTTGCCGAAATCAAAATGTGGATAACTTTTTTCACCCCCTAACTCGTTGATTTTGAGCCGTTTACATACTCACCGAAAATTTAATTTGGGGGGGTTGGGCTGCAATCGGATTTGGCCGTTTATACCTTTGCATCGCCGACTGACAGCAAACTGACCTCGGCTCCCCACGTTAGACTACTTGTAGTCCCTGTGGATTACTTGTGACCTTACTAAAGTAAGCCGTTGTGAAACGCCCGAAACAGAGAGGACAAGGAGAGGTCATAATTTCTAATTATGATGTCGGATGCTTCGTAGTGGTTCCTTACGGAAAGGAACTTGGGGAAGGCCGCCTATTCCGTGGCTAAGGAATCCGGAGGATAACGGTGTTATCCGCACTCCACAAAGCCGGAACAGGGCAAGGTCAAGCCAAGATTGACCCCGAAGGGGACTGCGACAAAGTAGACCCTACCTTAAAAAGGTACTTCGGCGAAGGGAAAAGGACAACACTCCTACGGAGCGAAACCCGATTCCTTACTATGTAACGGCTTTGGTAACACAAAGTATTCCAACCGAAGGTTGCATAGTGAGGGGGTGGAGCAGACCGAGTTCGTCCGAAAGCCCGATGTGAGCGCTAGAGCCACGAAGATAGAGAGCCGTAATTTACTATTGGCCACCCCGAAGGGGTGAAACTTCGGGATTGGTCAAGGCAAAGTACAAGGCAAAGGGGTGTTTAAACACCCCTTGGGGTTCGAATCCCCACTTTGCCGCAATGCCCCGTTGGGGGGCTAAAGCCCCAACAAACCCTTTTTTTCAACGCCATAAACCCTAAAAATCATGGCTACATTGTCCCCCATCGCTCAAATCGTTCGTTCCAATGCCCAAGTTGCAGAGCAACTCAAGGTCAAGGAAATCCGCACCGTTCTCGCTTCAATAGAGAGCGGTAAACAGAAAGTGTTTACCAAATCCATTGAACAGGCCCGTCTTTTGGCTAACGCCAAAGATTGGTTCAACTCCAACAACTCGCTCTGTAAAGAGCGAGGCATTACTTGGAAGTCAATTTTGTCCGATATATTCGGTTTTACCGAATCGGCTATTGAATCCAAGTGGCCCAACCAACTACTGAAAGTAGGGGATGTGACCAACGAACAACTCGAAGAGTTCGTCAAATGGGCTCAATCCAACGACAAGTCGTTGTCCGTCAAGCAGTTGTACCTTTGGTTGAAGGGCGAAACCGAAGAGACCACCGAAGGTGGTGCTGAAGGCGAAGAACAAGCGCCAAAGGCGCAGTGCGTGTGCAGTTGGACGTTCAAACTCCCACTCGTTGGGCAGGGTGAGCGTAATGTATCGGTGAGCATTGACACCGAAGGTGTTGTCAAGACCTCCAACACGGAGGACGAGTTGCGCCTTGCATACGAAATGATGGGCAAGGCGCTTGGCCTTGCGTAAGAGAAACCGACCGACGGGGGGGGTGTTCGAACACCCCTCCCTTTTGTGTTCCATTCAACCCTTAAAACCCAACCAAAGTGCTAAACATTACCAAAGATTTTCAAGAAACGATTAGCGTAGTAACCTCAATGCGCTTTTGCCTAACCGTAGATAGCCACGAAGTGACGGGCGAACTCACTGCGACCGCGGGATATGCCGCCAATATGTACGGTATGGACGTGGTGTTCGACGACCTGTATGGCGTAGATATACGAGAGAGTGGGATATTCACTCCCGAACAAGTAGATGAAATTGAGGATTTCATCACCGAAAATATCACCCTCCCAATCGTTGAAGAATAAGGGGGTGTTCGAACACCCCTCCAACCCAACCCTAAACAAACATCACAAACCCTAACCCCAAAACAAAACCGATGAAAAAAGTATCATGGAAAGAAGTCGTGGCCAAGACCACCGAGTCCTCGAGCGAAGCAATCGCTCAAGTCGCATCCAAGGCAATCGCCCAAGCGCTTGCAGAAATTGCGCCGCCTACGGGGGCCGAGTTCGACCCCGAGGAAGTGCGCTCGTTGGTCCGCGAGGAAATTGAAGGCCAAATCGGGGTCATCGTCCACCGCCCCGAGTTGAAGGACGCACTCATGGAGGTCGGGCGCGCAGTATCCGACGACCTTGAGCAGGTGTATATGGCCCGCTTCGATTCGCTCACGAAGGAGGCGGAGCGCAAGGCTTCACACCGAGTCGAGGTGTACCGAGAAGGGGTGTCCGAACACCCCTCCCATGTTGAGGAAATCGCCCACCACAACCTGCACCACTTGATTAAGATGGTGGCGCTCAAGTTGAATGTGGCGCTTATCGGCGAGGCGGGGTCGGGCAAGACGTTCGGTGCGGAGCAGGCCGCGAACGCTTTGGGACTGCGCTTTTTGCCCATGAGTTTTCACGCCAAGATGACCGCTACGGACATCAAGGGGTACTGCGATGCGAACGGCAACTATGTGCCGAGTATCCTGTACGACGCGTTCAAGAACGGCGGGGTGCTATGCTTGGATGAGTTCGACCGCTCAAACACGGAGGTCACGGTGTCGCTCAACAACATGTTGGCCGGCAGTGCGTACATGTTCCCGAACAACGAGATAGTGCGCAAGCACGATGATTTTCGGGTCATCGCTTGTCAAAACACGACGGGGTCGGGTGGTAGCAAGACCTACGCCGCCGCTTCGCGGCAAGATTCATCCACGCTCAATCGATTTGTAAAAATCGAGTGGAACATTGACGAAACGATGGAGCGCAAGGTGGCAGGCGACACCCACGCCACCGAGAAGGTGCAGGCCATACGTCGCAAGGCCCGCGAGTTGGGTGTGGACATCGTCATCAGCCCACGCCAAAGTATCCATGTGAATGCCCTCATGGATGCGGGGTACAGTTTGGGCGAGGCGCTCAACTACGCCATCTACAACTGCCTTGCCGACGATGTGAAGGAACGATTGAGCCGAGTTTAAGGGGGTGTTCGAACACCCCTATTTTTCCACCACTAAACCCAACCAAAGTGAGATACGAACACAACAAAGATTTAGTCAAGATTGCGACGACTTTCCATGAGTACGTCCAACTTGCGAACGAGTACAAGGACGGCGAGGAGTATGGTTCGTGCGAGAGGCTTAGCAAACCCAATGAGTTTCGCGGCGACGCATTGACCTTCGAGGACATGTACGAGCGGTGCTACGACGGCTACAACGCCAAGGCCATCGGCGAGCAACGCAAGAAAATCGCCGAGTTGTTTCAGTGCGAGCGTCCCATGGACGAGTTGCGAGTGAGTGGCGAGGCGCTCGACGTTCCGACGTTCTTAAGCGGAGAGCCGAAATGCTTTTGGGAATCGACCACCGAGGAGCGCAAGGCGAGGGTTCACATCGCTTATGCAAGCAACTGCACTGCGGGTCACGGGGCGCAAGCGTTCCTCAATCACGGCGGGGCCATCGCTGCTTTGTGCGACGTCATTGCCGACCAAGCCGACACGAAAATCTCCTGCTATGTGAGCAACACTCGCGTCTATGCAGGCCGAGGCTTGAGCGCCATCACCATCAAGGACTACGACGAGAGCGTGGACATCCCCCGCATCGGGGCGACCACCCACCCTTCGTTCTTCCGACGCATCGGGTTTGCATGGTTCGAGGGCTTCGGTGCATCCATCGGCAAGCCCGAGTGGTCGGGGTATGGGTGCTCAGAGACGGGAGCAAACAGACCTGCGGTCATCAGCGACGAGGAGTTCGCCGAGTGGCTACGGGTCGAGAAGGACGAGATAGTCATCGACTTGCCCGCCGCCGACTTGTCCTGCTTTAAGAGCGAGAGTTCGACCGCTACATGGTTAGCCAACGCCATTGACAAAATCAAGGTCGCCATTGCGACCAAGAACAACTACATTCAACTTTTCAACTAAACCCACGGATGGGGGCTAAACCAAACACCACTTACTATGAGTACCAAAACCACAATCAGCGAAGCGCTTGGCCTTTCACAGGTATGGGCAGGCAAGAACCAACAGGTAGTCGAGAAGGCGTGGAGCGACCACGACACCGTGAGCGACACGATTCTCGATGTGCTCGAGCAAATGCGTGACGCCGAGTTCGGCGAGACGGGCGAGAAGCCAACGACTTACGAGATTAAGTTGATGGTGGCGGGCATGCACATCGGCGCGAAGAAGGGCGAGATGGCTATGAAGAAGATGCTCTTTGATAAGGCGTTGGAGCAGATGACCGCCGACCTTATGAAGAAAGCGCGAGGCGAGGAGAGCGAAGATTAAGAGTGCCGAGGGGGGTGTCCGAACACCCCCCTTTTATAGTCGGGTCATTCGGTGGATGCGTTGTGCCTTTTTAGGGTTAGGTGGTGCGCATTTGCGGGTTCGACTCCCGCCCCGACTACGATGCCTACGGCGAGGCTTTGTATCGTCTTAGATTTCCTCAATCAAATTAAAACACAAATGAAAAACAAACTTCACATCCTCATCGCATTGCTCCCATCGTACTTCGGCTATATGTTCGATGTGGCCGGGCTCTTCATCTTCATCATGTGCACTCTTTTCTTAGGTGTATACACCAGTATGTGCGTCGAAAATGAGCCGTACACAGGGGCAAGGAATGACAACAAAACAATGTGGTTCGTACACATTGTAGGGACTATGATACTAACCGCTTTAATCCAACTCTAAACCCAATCAACCCATGAAAGCAATCCTAATCGACCCGCACACCCGCTCAGTCTCCGAAGTAGAAGTGAGCGAAAAGAATTTCCTCAAAGACCTGTATGCCCACATCGAGTGCGGTCTTGTTGAGCGAACCATTGCCGACGACCGCAAGCATGAGATATGGCTCGACGAAGAGGGTTTGTTCAGCGAGTCCGTTCAGTTGTTCAGTTTTGAAGGCTATCCCCAAGATGCCTATGCCGGCAAGGGCGTTATGCTTGGATGCAACCGAACGCTTACCGGCTCAAAGGACTGCGCCCTTACACTCGATGAGGTCAAGGCCAAGGTCAAGTTCATGTCTCCGTATGAGTATCTCAAGAGCCGTCAACAATAATCCAACGGGGGGTGTCCGAACACCCCCCTTTTCTTTTTATCAATTAAACCCAAATCAAAATGCAAAAAATTCAGTTAGGTAGCAGTGTGGCCGTATCCGACCCATGCTACGAGAAGGCAGAAAAGACATTCAACAATGTGTTATCGGGGAACTATGTTCCTTTTGTGCGTAGCTTATTACTCGAAGATTGGGGCAACCGAATCGGAGCGTTGGTATGCGTACATGAATCGTTCGTCGGCGATGAGTTGACATGGGAGCAAATGGGCGCAATCGGCGTGGACTCAGGCCAAGCGGGAATCTTCTCCTTGGAGACCTACCAAAAAGACGAGGCCGTAGTTGGCCTAACGCCTTACGATTTCAAGGGCGGTCATCCCGACATGGAAGAGTTTTGGTATCGAGTATGTTGCAACATGACCATTGGAGAGCGAGCATGGGGCGCTTACGACAAAGGCGTTGTGAGTTCATCGGGCTTAGGCGATGGATTCTACGATGTGTATGTGGCCAAGCACGGAGAAAAAATTGTGGGCATCCACATTGACTTTGGTATGTACGAAGACCCCGACTTTCATTTTTACTTGGGTGTTTGAACACCCCTCTTATTTCATTCAAACCAAACTCTGGGATGGGAGATATACCAAACAAAAACTGCTATGGGACTAGACATGTATCTATCCAAAAAAACCTATGTCCAAAATTGGAGCTATATGGCTCCCAAAGAGAGGCATAGTGTAACCGTCAAGTGTGGTGGCGTAGACGTACGACACATCAAGCCCGAACGGGTATCCTACATCGTGGAGCAAATCCACTCGTGGCGTAAAGCAAACCAAATCCACAGGTGGTTTGTAGAAAACGTCCAAGGCGGAGTGGACAACTGCGAAGAGTATTTTGTATCAATAGGCGACCTTAAAGAACTATTGCAGGAATGCAGGAGGGCTATTGAAAACAAAGAATCCGCATCCGAGATACTGCCAACAGCTAGCGGGTGTTTCTTCGGGTCAGAGGACTACGACGAGTTCTACTTCCAAGACATCAAAGAAACCGCAGAAATGTTGGAGAAACTCCTTGAGGAGGAACCCGAAAACCAATGCGACTTCTATTATCGCTCATCTTGGTAAACCACCTAAACTCCATAACAAATGAAATACAAAATCTATCATCGCATCGACAATAGTTATGACATCATCACGGAGGACGGAGGCGTAGCCATCTTCTATCACAACCAAGAGAACTATGTGACGCATTACTATCAGAGAAGCCTCAGCGAGTGCAACCCTGCGAACTACGTCTGGGACGAACTATCCGAGGGCAAAATCTACATCAAGGATTGGGAAGGTAGCGACGAACCTACGGAGGAGGAGGTAGTCAAAGACGCGCTTGAGTGGCTTGTGTTTCCCGCTCCCGCAGAAGGATGGGAACTTGACCAAAGTATTTGGAGCGAGTTCTTTCCGATGACAATAGTGGGCAGGCACGTTGAGGGCATATCTCTGAACGGACTTGAGTATCTGTTAAACGAGGACGGGAGTGTTATGCAATTCGCATCCGAGTATCACGCCAAGAAATTTCTCCGTTCAAACATTCACGAAGATGTCACCGACGAACTGCTAAATGAGGTTTTCACATTTGAAACAACGGGTGTTCAAACACCCCCTAAACCAAATGACTAATGGGAAGACAAAAAGGAAAACAAACCACTGCGGAGAGTTGGATAATCGCCAACGGAAAAGCGGGCGACCATTTCTATTCGGACAAGAAGGACGGAAGCCTGACGGCAATAGCCGCGTATCACAAACGCAAAATCACGACCGAAAGATTAATCGTAATCACAACGGGGGGTAAAGAACCTAAAGCCAAATACATAACAAAAGCCACTTTACTATGACGGAATACATCATAACAAATCATTTGTTCTTTGAGGACGGGACGTCCGACAGAGACACCGAGACGTTCAACGCATACAAGGACGCTATGGGTTATGCAAACTGCATGACCGAAACGGGCGAACTGCCCCCGAGCGGCGTTGACTTCACGGTATTGGAAACTGTGGAGTATGCTTTCGTAAGTGGACACGGAGAACTTCCCGACGAATGGGATGAAACAAGAAGAACCTTAACCTACTTTATTTAACCATGGAAAAGATAAGCCTCACAATCCAATCAGCCTTCCCTTCGGGGATGCTCACGATTTCAGCCGTTGTCAAGGGACACCTTGTGCGCAAGCGTTACATGGGTTACTCAAAGACCCAAGCTAAAAAGTTATTCATTCAAACCATAAACTCAAAGACATGACCAAAGAATTTATCCTACCCACCGACTTCACGAAACTGAACCCGAGAAAGAAGAAGCAAGTGCGCGAGCAGTATGCGAGAATGCAGAAGGGCTTGTGTATGTATTGCAACGAGCCATTGGACGGACAACCGCCCGAGAGAATTACGAGCCTGCCGCTCAACTTCCCCGCTCACTTCTTCAAGTATCCCGTGCACCTTCAGCACAATCATGACACCAACATGACCGAGGGCGCAGTGCATTGTTATTGCAACGCAGTCATGTGGCAATACGAAGGACGATGAGAGGGGTGTTCGAACACCCCAAAAATAAATTTTGTTTTTTCAAATTAACTTACTATATTTATACAACAACATGACACGAATCCCAAACTTTAGACTATGGCAGTTATACATACGCAAGGCGTGTGTGTGTGCCGAAATGCCCAAAGTGTCGGACATCAAGTCGCCGATGCGAATCAACTGGGTCCACCTTGGAAATGTAATCGAAGCAAAAAAACAACTATCATGAAAAGAATACTCAAATTCCTATCAACGGCAAAGGACAGGTATCATCGCGCTATCGTCCAACGCTTCCAACGCCTAAGCGATAAGCCCTACGAAATCACGGAGCAAGATGTGTTATCAACGCGAAGGGTCGCTATGTACTGCTACCTTGACCACTATAATGTGGTGGTCGATAACGATGGCCACTTCCACCTAAATGGAAGAGTATTCACTGATGAGTCTTACCTTTTAACCTACATTAAAAACGATGCCAAATAGCGCCCAAATTAAAAAGACGTGCGATGAAATCTGCGCGCTTTTGCAAAAGAAGAACGCCGCCTACGGAGATTCAGCGGCAAATCCAATCCGTGTATTTTCAAAGGCTCAACCAATAGAGGGCATTCTTGTGCGCATTGACGACAAGTTATCGCGCATACAGAACGCGGGTCTTACCGACTTATCTATGGCCGAGGACACCCTGCTTGATTTAATTGGCTACTTAATCTTATTAAAAATAGAAAATGACAGAGGAAAAGATTAACCTAATTGTAAACCAAGTTACCCATGCACT
>Ga0209617_10000785_pt1 | contig 14472 bp, 9 predicted proteins | sample LakEriepJuly2011_2_FD_187459 | JGI IMG/M metagenome (GOLD analysis project Ga0209617, IMG submission 187459) | Freshwater microbial communities from dead zone in Lake Erie, Canada - CCB epilimnion July 2011 (SPAdes) (version 2) | ecosystem: Environmental > Aquatic > Freshwater > Lentic >... | reverse complement strand
GCGGGCCGCAGCGACTTCGCGCGCGCAAGCGCATCTTGCGCCTTCATGCACGACTCCAACTTCGCATCCGGAAGAACCGTGAGCAGACGGCGAACACCTTCGATGATGATCGGCTGATCATCAACGACAAGCACGGTGAATGGGCGGCGGACGGTGTGCGGCGTGGTCACGGCTCTAGGGTATCGCTTCCCGTTGATCGCTCCGCAGTCGGCTTCGATTCGCGCTGCTTCGGCTTCCAACCTTCCGCGAGGCGCCAACATCGGTGAATCTTTCGATTGCGGAAATCTTCCGGTACCGATCGGTGGCTGATTTCGTGCGCACCGAATCCGGCGGGCACCGCGGCGAGTTCGAATTCGAAACTCCGCGAATTCGTCGAGAAAAAGACCTCGCCGCCTGGCGCGACGAACCGAGCGATCCAGCGCAAGAGGTCGGGATAGTCACGATCGATCGCGAACGAATCCGCCTTCATACGCTTGGAGTTTGAAAATGTCGGCGGATCGCAGACGACGATGTCGTAGGCCTCGCCGGCCGTGGGTCCCGACTCAAGCCACTGCAAGCAGTCCGCGTGCACCACCTCGTGATCCGCGTTCGGCGCAAAGTCATTCAGCGCGAGATTGCGCACATACCAGTCGAGATACGTCTTCGACATATCAACCGTCTTCGTGCGCACCGCGCCGCCCGCGCGCGCATGGACGCTGAACGCACCCGTGTAACTGAAGAGATTGAGGACGCGCTTACCCGCTGCACGCTGTTGCACCGAAAGCCGCGTGGGTCGGTGATCGAGAAAGAGTCCGACGTCGAGATAGTCGGAGAGATTGACTTCGAAGCGCAGGCCGTGCTCGCGCACGACCTTGATCGCGCCGCGCGAATCGAAGCGCTCGTACTGATCGCGGCCGCCCTCCTCCGAGCGCTGACGCCCGCGATATTTGACGTGCAAGCGCTCGCGCGGAATGTTGAGCCCTGCCAAGATCTCCGCCTCGGCATCGACGCGATAGTCGCGCTCCTTCTCGAGTGTGTCGTCCTTCGTCCGGTGGAAAAACCACGCAACGGCATCGCCCGTTGTCACTGCACCTGGCTCGCCTGCAGCCTTCACACCCCAGGCTTCGTCGCCGTACCAATCGACGATCATCGGGAACTCGGGAATGTCCTTCTCGTAGAGCCGAAAACAGGCAATCCCCTGCTTACGCGCCCACTTGGCGACGTGCCGCATGCGGTTGTCGAGTCGTTCACCGAGCATGGCGCAAAGGTAGCCGAGTCGTCACGAGACCGTCGGCAGTTCGAAGCCCTTGCGATACTCGCGCGTGACGCAGGTCTTCGTCGCCTCCTCGTGGGTCGAACCATCAGGCTTCGTGAAGACGAGTCGCGACTTGTCCCAACCGAGTTCTTGCTGCGGGAAGCGCGCCGCACGCGAGCAAAGCAGCCCTGCTTCGGCCATCTTCGCCGTCGCCGCAAACGGCGATTGGACGAAGCCATCAGTCTTACGGTTCGGCCCGCCGACGATCGCATCCACCCACGCGTGCCAGTGGTTGCGCGCGGTGACTTTGCCTAGGCCAGGCAGCTTCTTGAAATCGACTGGCTTGCCTTCGATCCAGACTTCAACTGGACCTTCGGCACCGCAGCAGATCACGCCGCCCTCGCAGACGACCAACGTACCGATTCCGCCGAACTTTCCAGGCGGCAGCCCGAGCTCCGCACGCGACGGCGCTTGCGCCTGATCCGCGTAGTGCACGGTGAATCGATCATGCGCGAAGCGATTGCGATTCGGTACTTTCGACACGTCGTAGACGAGCGTCGATCGGACACCGCGCGCGTGGTAGAAGTCACTCGGGTCGAGCGTGTTCGCAAGCACCGACTTTGGCGACGGCAGGTCGTACGCGAAGGTGAGGATGTCGAGAAGGTGCGTGCACCAGTCGCCCAGTTGGCCGGTGCCGTAATCCCACGAGGAACGCCACTGCAATCCGATCAGGCCCGGGCGGCACGGCGCGTCGACCGCGGCACCAAGCCACAGCGGCCAATCGATGTTCGCGGGCGGCGTGATCGGATCCTTGAGTCCGCCGTACCAGAAGTACCCGTCGGTTCCGGCGCCTGGGCCGCCGATCCACACGTGCGCTTCGATCGCTTTCCCGAGCAGACCGCTCTTCATGATGTCGACGGCATACTGGCGCGACTCGGGGCCCATGCGCTGATTGCCGGTCTGCGTGATGAGCTTCGGCCGCGCTGCAATCGCTTGCTCAATCGCGACCACTTCGGAGAGTTGCTGCACAAGCGGCTTCTGGCCGTAGACGTGCTTGTTCGCGCGCAAAGCCCACAAGTCGATGAGCGCGTGGTTGTGGTCGGGCGTACAGACGACAACCGCATCGAACTTGTCGCCATGCTTGTCGAATGCTTCGCGGAAATCGCGACAGGTAAACGCTTCAGGGTGCTCCTTCGCAACCGACGCGAGCGCGTCAGAGTCGACGTCGCAGAGGCCCGTGAAGACGACGTCAGGGTGGTTCTTCAACTCGTTGCGATCGGCTGGCGCGATCGAGCCGCCGACGCCGACTTGGAGAAGTTGGAGTTTGCCCAACTTTCCGCCGAAGGGCCGACGCGCACGCGGTTCAGGAAGCGCACCGAACCCTGAAAAAGCGGTCGGCGACGCGCCGAGCGCGGCGTTTCCGAGAAGCGCGGACGCGGCCACACCACCGACGGCGGTTGCCGCGGTGGTCCGAATCATGTCTCGACGAGTCAACATGCGTGCACGCTACCGCGGGCCGCACGAGCGCACAATGCGCAAAGACGAAATTCAAGCGCGAGATGAACAGTCGAGAGACGCGCGAGGAGGACCGTTTCGGCGTGTCACTCGGCCACAATTGGCGCCCGAGTAAAGAGCGTTTTTCGAGCTTTTGCGAGTTGAATCACCGCGACGCCACCGAGCATCAGGCCCGCTGCGACAAACGTGCGGACGCCGATTGGTTCACTCAACAGAAGCCAACCAAGGGCAATCGCAACGAGCGGATTGACGTACGCGTAGGTCGCGACGCGTGCCGCGGGCTGATTGCGCAGAAGCCAGATGTACGCTGTGAAACCGCAGAGCGATCCGAAGACAACGAGGTAGCCCCACCAAAGCCACGTGGTAAAATCAGGCGGCGACGTGCGCAACAGCGTCCATTCATCGTGCGCGATGAGCTCCTTCGGAATACTCGCCACGACGAGTACGACGCCCCCCGCGAGCATCTGCATCGCGGTCGCGACAAGCGGCGAGTGCGCGCTGCCCGGACGCTTCGACCAAACGCTGCCCATCGCCCATCCGAGTGTCGCGACGAGCATCACGAGAATGCCGATCGTCGACACCGCATCGGCTGTGCCGAAGTCGCCAACTTTCAGTACGACGACGCCGGCAATACCCATCGCGATACCGAGCCAAACGACCGCACTCGGTCGTTGATGCGTGCGATGCATCATCGAATCGAGACCAACGAGCCAAAGCGGCGTGATCGCCGTCATCAGCGCAACGAGGCCGGAATCCACCGTTTTCGTCGCGATCGCCACGCCGCCATTTCCGAGGAGCATCAAGCACGTTCCGACGATTGCTGCGTTGAGCCACGAACGCCCGGAGAAATCACTGCGACGACATTCGCCACGCCACCACGTGAATGCAAGGAGCAACGTGCCAGCCGTCAGAAATCGCGCGCCTGCAAGCACGAACGCGCCGTGCTGCGACACCAATTTGATCGCGAGGTACGTGGAACCCCAAATGAGATACACCGCGCCATAGGCAAGCGCCGTACGCGTCGCGCTCGGCGAAGTCGACCCGGAACTACTCGTTGTTTGCATGCGACCTTCGTTCAAAACTAGCCCTGCACGCGCGCGGCGCTTTCGACCGCGAAGTACTTCGCTTCAGGGTGATGCACGACGATCGCGCTCGTCGATTGCTCGGGCACAATCTGCCAGTTCTCTGTCAGCACGCAACCGATGCGCTCTGGGCGAATCAAGCGGAACAACTTCTCTTGATCGCTCATGTCAGGACACGCGGGATAGCCGAAGCTGTAGCGAGAGCCGCGGTAATTCTGCGTGAAGAGTTTGCGGATTTCAGGGCTGTCGTCGTTGCCGATGCCGAGTTCCGCGCGCATGCGCTTGTGCCACATCTCGGCGAGCGCTTCAGCACATTCGACGCCGAATCCGTGCAAGTAGAGGTACTCGGTGTATTCGTTCCGCTCGAAGAGTTGCTTTGCGCGATGGCTTGCCTCGGTTCCGACCGTCACGCACTGAAGGCCGAGCACGTCCTTCTCGCCAGAATCGCGCGGACGGAAGAAGTCACTGATGCACAATCGTTCGCGGCCGAGTTGCCGCGGAAAGCGGAAGCGCTCGATTTCGCGTTCGATGCCGAGCAGGTGATCCTTCGCATCGAAGACGACGAGATCGTCGCCTTCACTCGCGACGGGGTAATAGCCGTAGACCACTTGTGGGCGAAGGATCTTCTCCTCCTTGCATTGACGGCAAAGTCGATCGAAGACGGGACGAGCCTTTTCCTCGATGAAACGCTCGTACTCCACTTCGCTCATGTCGCCCTTCTTGAAGCCCCACTGGCCGCGGAAAAGCGCCACAAGATTGATGTACGGATACACCTGATCGAGCGGAATGTCCTCGACGATGCGGTCACCGAGAAACGGCGCCTTCGGCACAGGCAACGTTGTCGACACGGACGAACGCGCCGCAACTTCGACGCGCGGTTCCGCCGCGCGCGCGCGCGCCACTTTCGAATCGACTTCTTCACGCTTCGCGAGGCGCGCATTGATTTCTGCATCGATTGTCGCGAGCGATTTCGACGCGAGCGCGTCGCACACCGCGAGTCCTTCGAACGCATCGCGGCCGTAATACAGCGGGCCCTTGTAGATCGAGCGCAAATGGCTCTCAGCGTAGTGACGCGTCAGCGCCGCACCGCCGAGAATGACGGGCACGTTCACACCGAGTCGATTCATCTCGTGGAGATTTTCCTCCATGATCGCGACCGACTTCACAAGCAGGCCGCTCATGCCGATCGCGTCTGCTCCCGTTCTCCGCCATGCATCGAGAATCGCTTGCAGCGGCTGCTTGATGCCGATGTTGTGGATCTCGAAACCATTGTTCGAGAGAATGATGTCGACGAGGTTTTTGCCGATGTCGTGCACGTCGCCCGCCACTGTTGCGAGCACGATTTTCGCTTTCTTTCCCGCGCCTGCTTCGGCCTTCGGCATGTGCGGTTCGAGAAACGACACCGCCTTCTTCATCACGGCTGCGGATTGCAGCACGAACGGAAGTTGCATCTGTCCTGAACCGAAGAGCTCACCGACGGTCTTCATACCGCCGAGCAAGTGATCATTGATGATCGCAAGCGGCGGATACTTTTGCATCGCCTCTGTGAGGCTCTTGTCGAGATCGCGATCTTCGCCGTCGATGATGTGCTGCGCGAGACGCTCTTCGATCGGGAGATCGGCGAGCGACTTCTTCGCAGTCGTCTCTTCGACACCATCTGGAAAGAGCGAAATGAAGTGAAGCAGCGGATCGAAGTTCTCTGGCTTTCCCTCAGGGCGCATGGCTCCGCGCTTATCAAAGATGAGCCATTCCGCAGCTTCCCAATGCTCGGCCGCGATGCGATTGCGCGGCATGATCTTCGACGCGTGCACAATCGCAGCGGTCAGGCCGCGTTCGCGTGCGTGCTGGAGGAAGACGCTGTTCAACACCGCGCGTGCTGAGGGCTTAAGGCCGAAAGAGATGTTCGAGAGACCAAGGATGATGCCGCACTTCGGGAAATGCTTGGAAATCGCGGCAATGCCGTCGAGTGTCTCGAGGCCGAGCCGACGGTCGTCGTCGTTGCCCGTCGCGATCGTGAACGTGAGCGGATCGAAGAGGATGTCCTCTTCGGGCAACCCCCACTTACGCGTGTAGAGATCGTGGATGCGCGCTGCAATCTCAAGTTTGCGCGCGCAAGTTTTCGCCATACCTGCTTGTTGATCTTCATCGATCGTGAGTGCGACGCACGCTGCGCCGTACTTCTTCAACAACGGACAAATCTTGTTGAGTCGCTCTTCGCCATCTTCGAGATTGATCGAGTTGACGATGGCCTTGCCGCCGTGACGCTTGAGACCTTCTTCGATGACCGCAGGATCGGTCGAGTCGAACATGATTGGCGCGTTCACTTGGCGCACGTAGCGCGCTGCGACTTCAGCCATGTCCTTCGGACCGTTGCGGCCAACGAAGTCGACGCAGACGTCGAGCACTTGTCCGCCGTCTTTGATTTCTTCGCGCGCCATCGACACGAGTCCGTCGAAGTCGCTCTCGTCGAGAAGTCGCTTGAACTTGCGAGAACCGTTGGCGTTCGTGCGTTCCGCGACGATGAGGAACGAGTTCTCCTGCGCGAACTCAACGAACCCGTAGAGGCTCGAGCAGCCCGGCGCTTGCGGCACGATCGCGCGTCGCTGCGGCTTGCGCGCGATACCCATCTCATCGACGAGCGTGCGCAATTCGCGGATGTGGTCAGGCGTGGTTCCGCAGCAACCACCGACCGAATTCACCTTGTATTCCTCGAGGAATCGTTGCATCGCCTCGCGGAACGGCTTCGCGCCAAGCGGATACTCGGTGCGGCCCTCGACGAGAATCGGAAGTCCCGCATTTGGAAGCACGCTGATCGCGCGATCCCAGTTCTTCGCGATGTACGCAACGTGCTCCGCCATTTCGACGGGGCCGGTGGCGCAGTTCAATCCAAGCGAGTGAATCGGGAACGGCTTCAGCGCGTTCACCACCGCGGCGATGTCGGAGCCGAGGAGCATCGTGCCCGTCGTCTCGATCGTCACGCTCGAGAAAATCGCGCGATCATCGGGCGTGAGGCCCGCTTCCTTCAGTGCGTCGATGCACGCGTTGATCGCGATCTTCTGCTGCAGCAGATCTTGCGACGTTTCGATCATGAAGCCGTCGATACCGCCAGCGATCAGACCGCGCGCCTGCTCGAAGTAACTCGCGTGCATCTCTTCCCACGAGACTTGCCCAAGCGAGACGAGCTTCGTGCCGGGACCCATCGAACCGATCGCAAAACGCGGCCGATCAGGAGTTTCGAACTTCGCTGCCGCTGCACGCGCAACTTCAGCCGCACGCTTGTTCAGGTCAAACGTCCACGACGCAAGCTCCTCGTCGAACTCACGACCGACGAGAATGTTCGCGCCGAAACTGTCCGTCTCGACGACGTCCGCGCCTGCCGCGAAGTAGTTCTCGTGAATCCGCTGGATGATGTCGGGGCGGCTCTTGACGAGAATGTCCGTGCAGTTGTCGCGCCCGAGGTAATCACTTGGCCGACAGTCGGCGCAGGCGTGAATCTGGGTGCCCATGCCTCCGTCAAAGACGAGGGTTCCGTTCTCAAGTGCCTTCAGGAGCGATCGCTGCATGTCGGGAGAATACGAACCTGCTCCACTCCCTTCAACCATTCATCCGGATGAACGGATGAAGAAGCACTCGACCGATGGTGCACGGCAGTTTGCGACAGTCTGAGTCGAACACTGTCCACCGCAGGCAGCCAAAGTTCAAAATTCTGAGATCCGTAGGGAATGCGACTGAAGCAAAGAGCGTCGAGCGGCGCCGCGAATACCATCGCGGCCCCGTTTGCGGGTCACCCGCGACTTCCCATCAACGATTCGCCGAGGCGGCGGCGCAGCGTGCTCGAAAGTTCGAGACTCGCCCTTTGAAGAAACGCGAGACCCGGGCTGAACCCTCGCCAAACGACTTCTCCGCCAACCAACGCTCCGAGATTCCATGCTTCGCACCCTGATGCCCCGCACGTCACGTGCACCGTTCGTTGCTTCGTCTTGCTTCATTGCCCTCGCGGTCGCGATGACTCCGGGCTGCGCCTCACCAGCAAAGGCGAGCAAGGATCCCGCGTCGACCGCGATCGAGGCACACAGCGCGGAACCGAACTCGACCGCGTCTTCCTCCGCGTCCACGACCACCGCTGCACCAACGGCCGCGACACCAACACGCGCCGTGCGACCCGTCGAAACCTTCGATGCGGTCTGGACGACTGTCCGCGACAGCCACTTCGACAAGACGCTCAACGGAGTCGACTGGATCGCGGTGCGCGAAGAACTCCGCCCGCAGGCGATCAACGCTGCGTCGCAAGATGAACTCCGCGCGGTGCTCCTCGACATGCTCTCACGCCTCGGCCAGAGCCACTTCACGATTCTTCCTGGCGATGTCGCCGAGGCGTCGCCGACGATTGAAACGACGCGCGAACAAGTGCGCGCGCCTGAAACAGAAGTCACGAGCGCGGCAGCCAGCGCACCGGCTGCAAGCGCAACGACCACAACTTCGAGCTCTTCCGACACCAGCGACGCAAACGGCAACGCGCCCACTGCCGCAGAAGAAACTGCCGAAACCGCAGCGCCCGCACTGCGCGGCCCTGGCTACAGCGGCCTCGACATTGCGCTCGTTGAAGGTGAAACAACGGTTCTTCGCGTCGCGCCCGATTCGCCGGCCGCGGCTGCGGGCATTCTGCCGGGTTGGACCATCATCGCCGTCGACGGAACGCGACTCGCCGATGCGCTGCGCGGACTTCGCGAATCGCTCGCGCGCGAAAGCGACGCGAACTCGCCCCACACGCGACAACTCCGTACGGAACTCGCGGTCGCAGGCGCATCGTTTGCCGAAGGGTCCGCCGGTGCCACACGCACGCTGACATTTGCAACCGCCGACGGCGAGCGCGAAGTCGCTCTGACCCTCAGCGCCCCGCCACTTGGCGCTCAAGAGTTCGGCAATCTGCCCCCGCTTCCAATCTCGGTCGGCTCACGCGTCGTTGAAATCGCTGCGCCAGCAAAGCCGATCCGCATCGGCGTCATCGATTTCAACATCTGGCTCACCGGCGCGTCGGCCTCCATCGACCGCGCGGTCGATGCGCTGCGCTCGTGCGACGGCATCGTGATTGATCTCCGCGGAAATCCCGGCGGACTCGGCGCGATGTCGATGGGCGTCGCCGGCCACTTCCTCGCAGAACCCGCGAGCCTCGGCTCGATGATTGGTCGCGACACCACACTCGAATTCAAGGCAACGCCGCGCAAAGTCTCAACTGCCGGCAAGCGTGTACGCCCCTACTCGAAGCCACTCGCGATCCTTGTCGATGCTCGCAGCGCGAGCACGAGCGAGGTGTTTGCGGGCGGTCTTCAAGACCTCGGCCGCGCGCGCGTGTTCGGCGAAACAAGCGCCGGCATGGCACTTCCCGCGCAAGCGATCGAATTGCCGAACGGCGACGTGCTGATGCACGCGGTCGCCGATTTCGTCACGAGTAAGGGAACGCGCATGGAAGGCCGCGGCGTGATCCCCGACGAAGTCGCGGTGCCGACGCGCGCCGAACTTCTTGCGGGGAACGATGCCGCGCTTCTTGCGGCGACCAACTGGATCAGCGGCCGCACGATCGCGGCACGCGAGGCAAAAAACGCGGCCTCACCTGCGCCCGCAGCAGTCGAAGCGGCATCGGTTCCCACGCTCGCGCCAGCAACAGCACCGGACAATCGCGAATGAAACCTTGCGCTTGAACCCGATCATCACGATGAACACGAGCACTCAACAGACCATGAAGTCGACCAAGAAAGCTACGAAAGCCACGAAAGCCACGAAAGCCATGAAAGCCATGAAAACCATGAAGAACCGCATCCTCGGACTTTCTGCCCTTCTCACCGCCAGCGTGCTCTGCGCGCCAAGTGTTGCCGCAACAGGTTTCGCCACGCAAGACGGTAAGAACACGCCCGCGGCAGCCCCTGCGCAAGCCGCGCCACAAGCCACGCAGCCAGCAAAGGAAGCCACGCCCACCGTGGCACTTCCGAAGGCCGCGGACATCGTCGCGAAGGTCACCGATGCGCTCGGCGGTCGTGACGCTTGGAGCAAGGTCAAGTCCGTCGAGATGACGGGCACGATGGAGATCCCCGCAGCAAACATCAAGGGATCGATGTTTTCGCGCTCAATCGCGCCAAACTCGATGGTGCTCATCATGGACCTCCCTGGCTTCGGCAAGGTCAGCACTGGCTTCGACGGCAAGACCGCATGGTCCATCGATCCGACCGCCGGACCGCGCCTTCTTGAAGGCGACGAGAAGGCGACTTTCATGCGCGAAGCAACGATGATGAAGGACCTCGATCTCGCCTCGCATTGGGATTCGCTTGAAACCGTCGGCGAAGGCAAGTTTGGCAGCTTTGACTGCTGGAAAGTCTCGGCGAAGCGCGGCGATGAAACCGCGACGCTTTGGTTCGAGAAGGAAACTGGTCTCCCGCGCGGCACCGAGATGGTGGTCAGCACGCAACTTGGAAAGCTCCCAGTCGTCAGCACGATTACGGAGTACAAGTCGTTTGCAGCAGCCGACGTTCCAAGCGTCAAGATCGGCTCGCGCACCGAGACGAAGCAGATGGGACAGTTGATGGTTTCGACCGTTGAAAGCGTCACCATCAACTCGGTCGAACCGAAGGCCGTCGAGTTGCCAGCCGAAGTGCAGGCGCTCCTTGAACCCGAGCCGTCGGAAGAAGAGGATGCCGAGAGCAAAGAAGCGGCTCCTGCAACACCGGCTGCACCTGCGACCCCTGCTGCGCCTGCGACCCCTGCTGCACCCGCAACGCCCGCTGCACCTGCTGGCACGCCGAAGAATTGACCTGATGTGATTTGAGGCGGCACGCCGCGCAACGGAGTGCACACGACATTTTGCTCCGCTTCCGAGATGATTCCGTGGAAGAGCGCGCCGACCGACTGCGTCGATCGAGAGCCTCAAATCCGGACACTTCAAACCGGGAGTCCCACATGTCGAACACGCGCCCTCCACATCAATCGTCTCTTCACTCGCGCAGAACCTCCACGACTCGCACACTCTTCGACGCCACGACGCTTGTCGTGGCGTCGACCTTTTTTATCGCAGGCATCGCGTCACCCGATCGCGCTGCCCTCGCGGCGAGCGTGCACGCGTCGTCTATGACCTCGCGCTCACAAGACGCGCTCCCCGCCGGCAGCGCGCTCGTGCGCGCCGCGATGGATCGCATGGGCGGCGAAAACTGGCGGAAAATCAGCAGTTTCCAGTCGGTCGCGACGGCGAAAAGTGCGATGGGTGAAGCCAAGATTGAGTATCGCTTCGTCGCCCCCGACGCGCGTTTACTCCTGCAAACGATGCCGAGTGCGCCAACGAGCACGACCGGCGCAGACGGAGCTGCGGCTCCCGCGCGCACGATGGAACTCGGCGTTGCAAACGGCCTCGCGTGGATGGGCGAGCCTGGTCAAGCCCGCGCGGTTGACCCGAAAATGGCGGAGGAACTCGCAGGTGGCGGCGATCTTCAAACACTCGTGCGATCGATCGAAGAGCGCTTCGAGGATTTCCAAACTTCATCGCGTGAGTCGATCAACGGACGCATCGTGTGGCGCATCACCATGACGCCGCGCACGACCGCAACGCCCGACGCACGCTGGACGCTCTACATCGATGCCGCGACTGGGCTCATCCACGGCTTCGACATTCCTGCGCCGCCGAAAGACGCGCGCGCCAACGCACCGACACCAACGGGGCAATCGATCCGGCTCGAAGATTGGAAGCCTGTTGAACTCGGTCCTGCATGCACCTTGCAGCGTTTGCTTGCGTTCCGCACCGCCAAAGTCAGCGCGGGCGGCATGGAAACGGAACTCGTCTACACGACCGTTGCCGTTGACACGCTTACACCAGACGCGATTCGCGCGCCAAGCGGCATCGAGCCAGCCTCAACGAAGCCGCCGAGTTCGGCAAACCCCGCGGCACCCACGGTTCCTGCCGCGCCTGCGTCGCCAAACGAGCGCAACTGAATCCATGAGTCTCGCATCGTTGCTGCGCACGAGCCCTCGCGGGATCGAACGAGTGGGATGAGCGATTTTGCCGAGCGATTCTCCCGCCGACGGCGCGCATTCTCTCTTGTTGACTTTTTGCAAAGCAAAGCAACAACGGGGTGATCGCCTCGTCGGCAGCGCACTGGCCACGGCTACACTCCGCGCCCATGTCGCCTTCGGCTTCTCCCTCCTCTCGCGGCGCACTCGCAGTGCGCCTCGATCACGTTGAAAAGCGCTTCGGCAGCGTGCAAGCTGTCAAAGGAATCTCGCTTGAAATCCCTGAGCGCTCGCTTTGCGGATTTCTCGGCCCAAACGGTGCTGGCAAGAGCACCACGATCCGCATGATCATGTCGATCATCTCGCCCGACGCTGGCCGCGTCGAAGTCATGGGCGCGAACGCGCTCACGATGAAGGATCGCATCGGCTACCTCCCCGAAGATCGCGGGCTCTATCGCAAGATGAAGGTCGGCGAATTCGTCGGCTTCATGGCGCGCCTCAAGGGTGTCCACTCCACGGGACTCTCGCGGCGCATCGATGATTGGCTCGAGCGACTCGCGTTGCCAGGCGTCTCGAAACGGCGCTGTGAAGAACTCTCGAAAGGTCAGCAGCAAAAGATCCAACTGCTCGCGTCGATCATTCACGCGCCCGATCTCTTGATCCTCGACGAGCCCTTCTCGGGTCTCGACCCTGTGAATGGCCGCATCGTGCTTGACTTGATCCGCGCCGAACAAGCGCGCGGTGCGACCATCATCTTCTCGACACACCAGATGCACACGGCCGAAGCGCTTTGCGACAAAGTTGTGTTGATCAACCGCGGCGAGAAGGTGCTCGATGCGTCGATGACGGAACTCCACGCGCGCCACGACGACCGCGGGCTTCTCTGCGAACCGAAGATGGATGCGCCGGCATTTGCGCACGAAATCGTCGCACGCGGTATTGCCGAGCGAGCGCATGTTCGTGAGAGCGGCGCTGTTGATCTCGATCTTGCGGAGGGAACCGACGCTGCCGACGCCATGCGCGCGGCACTGGAAATCGCGCCGATGCGATCGATGGCACTTCGACGCATGAACCTCGACGACCTTTTCGTCGAAATCGTCGGCGGCGCCGACGCGAAGGGAGCTCGGATCGATGCCTGAACGACCACAACAATCCGCATTCGCGAAAGTCGCACTCGTCGCATGGCGAGAGTTCCGACACACCGCGCTCACAAAGGGCTTCATCTTTGGCGCGATCGCGGTTCCCGTCTTGATGTTCGGCGTGTTCGCATTGATGCCGCTGCTTCTTTCGCGCGAGTCGCCTCCACTCGTCGGAACGATCGTCGTGATCGATCCGTCGGGAGCGATTCTTCCGCGTGCCAAAGCGATTCTCGCGGAACCGCCGTCGATCGAAGACATCGCGGATGAACTCCAGACGATGCCGAAAGATGGCGCAACCAATCCTGCGACGTCCGCCGACGCGATGTCGCGTCTATCTGACCTCGCGCCGCAGAAGATCGAAGTGGAATGGCGCGGTGAATCGTCGCGCGAAACGCTCGACGCGGCGACCGCGCAGGTGAAAACCGAAGTGCGCGACGGGCTTGTGCTTGCCGGCGCGGTCATCACCGATGCGGCGCTCGACCCAGCCACAGAATCGAAGCCGATCGAACTGCTCATTCCAAGTTCGCTGTCGCCAAAGCACGTGCGGCAAATCTCGCGCGCGCTGCGACGCGCCGTCGAAGAAGAGCGCATCGCGCGGAGCGGCGTCGACGCAGCGCTCATCGAGCGACTCGCGTCGGTGCCTGAACCCGCCGCAACGCGCATCTCGCCGAAGGGCGCAGAAGCAGAAGAGCACACCGAGTTTCGCCTGATCATTCCCGGCGCGTTCATGATGCTCTTGTGGATTTCGATTTTCACCAGCGCGAACTACTTGCTGACAACGACGATCGAAGAGAAGTCGAACAAGGTCATGGAAGTGTTGCTCGCGGCAGTCAGCCCGATGCAACTCCTCGGCGGCAAAATCGCGGGCTACTCACTCGTCAGTCTTGTCATGCTCGTGATGTACGGCGGACTCGGACTCGCAGGCCTTTCGGCCGCGGCGATGCTCGACCTTGTGCCGCTTGTCCATCTCGTCTATCTCGCGATCTACTTCGTCATGGCGTACGTCATGGTGAGCGCAATGATGGCCGCGGTTGGTAGCGCGGTGAGCGATCTGCGCGAGGCACAATCGCTCGTCACGCCGGTGATGATGGTGCTCATCGTGCCGCTCATGCTGTGGGCGCCGATCATTGACAACCCGAACGGTCTTCTCGCCACGGTGACGGGTTTCATCCCGCCTGCGATCCCGTTCGTGATGATTCTGCGTCTCACTGCTGCGACGGAGCCAATTCCGGTCTGGCAAACGGCGCTGTCTATCGTGTGGGGCTTTGCCTGTGCGTACGGCATGCTGTGGGTTGCGGCACGGATCTTCCGTGTCGGCGTCCTCATGCAAGGCAAGCCACCCACGCCGAAGGAACTGATTCGCTGGGCGTTCGTGAAGTGACGTGAAGTAAAGTCATGCGAAGTGACGCGCACAGGTGCGCGCACGTACGCTGGCGCGGACGCTTGAACGCGTGACCAACGCGGCCGCTGTTCAAACGTCTTCCTCCCAGCGAACCCGAGCATGTCTGAACAG
>Ga0209617_10000783_pt1 | contig 14479 bp, 10 predicted proteins | sample LakEriepJuly2011_2_FD_187459 | JGI IMG/M metagenome (GOLD analysis project Ga0209617, IMG submission 187459) | Freshwater microbial communities from dead zone in Lake Erie, Canada - CCB epilimnion July 2011 (SPAdes) (version 2) | ecosystem: Environmental > Aquatic > Freshwater > Lentic >... | reverse complement strand
TATTCTGCAACCACACCATCGAAATACTCTTGAGGAGTTTCCAGTGCATACATGGAAGCCATCTGACCAAAGGTCGGTGGCGATAATCGCGCCTGTGCAAACTTCATCGCAGCACTCATGACCTCCTTATTACGCGTAATCAGTGCACCTATGCGAGCACCACACATGCTGTAGCGTTTACTCACGCTATCAATCATGATAGCATGCTGGTCAAGCCCTTCCAGATTCATGATGCTGTGAGGTGTTGCGCCGTCGTAAGCGAATTCACGATAGACCTCATCTGCCATCAAATACAAATCATGCTTTACAGCAATATCACGCAATTGTTGCAACTCGTGTTCACTGTATAAATAACCCGTTGGATTGCCCGGATTACAAATCAAGATTCCCTTGGTACGCTCTGTGATCAATTGCTCAAAAGCTTCAATTGCCGGCAACGCAAAGCCCGTATCAATTGAACTCATTACAGGGACAACCTTTACACCTGCCATAACGGCAAAGCCATTGTAGTTGGCATAAAAGGGCTCCGGAATGATCACCTCATCGCCCGGATTGAAGCACGTCATAAAAGCAAATACCAGTGCCTCACTTCCGCCAGTGGTGACCATAATTTGATCAGGCGTTAACTCAATCGACTTGGTCGCATAATACTTGGTCAATCCTTGTCGATATGCCGCGATCCCATCACTGTTGCTGTACTCGACAACTTTCAAATCAAGCTCCTTCATTTTCGCGCGAACGACTTCCGGCGTCTCAATGTCCGGCTGACCGATATTGAGATGATATACCTTGCGACCTTGCTTTTTCGCGGCTTCCGCAAATGGCACAAGCTTACGGATGGGTGAGGCCGGCATGGCAACGGCTTTCGAAGAAATACTAGGCATAAATGACTTTTTATTGTGTGACAAATGTACATGCTCGCCGCATGCACGAAGCATCTTCAGACTTCCTTCCACATAAAATGATGCGGACCAATCAGCGGCACTTCGTAAACATCGTCAAACTTCTTAAATCCAAGCTGCTCATAGAACGGAACAGCTACCAGACGCGCATCGCACCAGAGCACCACCACTCCCCGCAACCCTAACTCCTGCAATGCAAATTGAATGAGGGTATCTCCGGCATGCAGGCGCCGAAACTCGGCGTCTGTCGCCATAGCCCGCAAACGATACTGCGGCTGTATGGCCAAGCGCGGCGATTCCATTGCAAAAAAAGACCCGATACTGATGAGGCGTTCATCGGCAAAAACGCCGACGTGAAATGCATCCTCGCGCTCATCGATATCAATAACGCAAACCTCAGGCGACGAGAGATGCGGCCATAAAACACGATGACGCAATTGCCGCGTTTCTGCTGCTGATATGCGACGAACCGCTAACTCCATTAGGCCATACTCCCTTCCTTGAGCTTCTCTGTATTTTCAGCAAGCTTCAAGGCTTCAATTATCTCAGCAACCTCGCCATTCATAACCGCATCCAGGTTATACAAGGTGAGGTTAATACGATGATCGGTTACACGCCCCTGCGGATAATTGTAGGTTCGAATCTTCGCGCTACGATCTCCGGTGCTGACAAGGGATTTACGCATTCTGGCGCGCTCTTCCTGTCGGCGATTCACTTCAGCCTCGAAAATGCGCGTGCGCAAAATCGTCATGGCCTTTTCTGTATTCTCGTGCTGCGATCGACCTTCCTGACATTCGACAATAACGCCCGTTGGAGCGTGCGTCAATCGAACAGCGGATTCGGTCTTGTTTACGTGCTGACCTCCCGCCCCACTGGCTCGAAAAGTATCTCGCTTAATATCTGCGGGATTGATTATAACGTCAAACTCCTCTGCCTCCGGTAATACGGCAACCGTCGCAGCGCTGGTATGCACGCGGCCCTGCGTTTCCGTTTCAGGCACACGCTGAACGCGATGCACACCGCTCTCAAATTTCAAGGTGCCATAGACTTCTGCACCCACAATTTCAAATGAAATTTCCTTGAACCCGCCCATCGTTCCTTCATTCTGATTCAAGACTTCAAATTTCCAGCCTTGGTTCTGAATGTAGCGGGTGTACATCCGGTATAAGTCACCGGCAAAAATGGACGCTTCATCACCACCGGTGCCTGCGCGTATTTCCATGATGCAGTTCTTGGTGTCTTCCGGATCCTTCGGAATCAACATGTATTTCACTTCTTCATCGAGCTTCTCCTTAAGCGGTGTAAGCTCATCAAATTCCTCCTGCGCCAACTCCTTCAGATCAGGATCTTCATTGGAGTAGAGGATTTCACGCGCAGCCTTCAAATCATCACTCACCTTTTTATACTCGTGGTACTTGTCTACCAGCACTCCCAAATCCTTGTATTCCTTCATCAGCGTTGGATAACGCTTCATATCCGAAATAACATCCGGATCCGTAATCATCTTACCGACCTCATTGTGTCGATCAACAATCGCCGCCAAACGGTCCAATAAATCCTGCATGTCCTAAGTCTTTATGATTCGTAAATAAACTCTCCATGCTGCGAACGAATCGTCAGCATCTTCCTATCGGAAGCTTCCACCCTACCCACAACTTGCGCATCAATATGAAACGTGCGCGCCAACTCAATCATGCGCTCAGCGCTTGCAGCGTCTGTATAAATCTCCAATCGATGCCCCATGTTAAACACGCGATACATTTCACTCCATTCCGTTTTGGATTCCTCCTGGATCATTTTAAACAGCGGAGGAACCGGCAGTAGTGTATCCTTAATCACATGCAATCCTTCAATGAAATGCAAAACCTTTGTCTGTCCGCCGCCGCTGCAATGCACCATTCCTTTGACATTCGCCCTATGTTCACCCAAAATGGCTTTTACCAATGGCAAATAGGTGCGGGTCGGCGAAAGCACAAGACGGCCTGCATCCAGCGGTGCATCTTCAACGGGATCTGTCAATGCATAGGAGCCGCTATACACCAATTCTTGTGGCACCCCCGAATCAAAGCTCTCCGGATATTTCGTTGCCAACGTATTATAGAAAACATCGTGACGAGCGCTGGTCAAACCATTGCTGCCCATTCCCCCGTTGTACTCACCTTCATAGGTAGCCTGACCATAAGATGCAAAGCCAACAATCACTTGACCCGCAGCAATCGTACTATTATCAATGACATCAGAACGACGCATGCGCGCAACAACGGTGGAGTCAACAATAACTGTTCGCACCAAATCACCTACATCGGCAGTCTCTCCCCCGGTGACCGTCACTTCGATACCCATCGACGTCAGCTCATCGGCCAGCTCCTGGGTGCCTCTGATAATGGCACTTACAACTTCACCCGGAATAAGATGCTTGTTGCGGCCAATGGTGCTGCTCAACAAAATATGATTAACGGCACCAACGCACATCAAATCATCGAGATTCATGACTAAAGCATCCTGTGCGATTCCCTTCCACACGCTGATGTCGCCGGTCTCTTTCCAATACATATATGCCAACGACGATTTCGTGCCGGCACCATCGGCATGCATCACAATGCAATGCTCCTCGCTGCCGGTAAGATAATCCGGCACCACCTTGCAAAATGCCTTTGGAAACAAGCCCTTATCCAGATGCTTGATGGCCGCGTGTACGTCTTCTTTTTGCGATGAAACGCCTCTCAGCGTATACCTTGAATCATTCATGATTATAAAATAAAGGGGGCGGAACCTTGCGGCCCGCCCCCGTAAACTATTTTCAATACCTACTTGCTCGGAACGTAATCCGTGCGCAATACACGGAACACCGTTCTACGATTAAGCTGGTGAGCAACTTCCTGTTGATCCTTGCTTGCCAACTTATTGATGTAAGCCTCAGTCAGCTCATCACCCTTCTTCATGCCGCCCATATCCTTCTTCAAAATACGCGGCTCAGCCTCTCCTTTACCCAAGGCAACGATGCGCTTTGCATCAATACCCTTATCCTTAACAAGGTAATCCACGCAAGCCTGAGCACGCGCCTGAGAAAGAGTCAAGTTGTCCTTGTCATTACCACGGGCATCTGTATGCGCCTCAAGCTGAACAACCAATTTCGGGTTACGCACCATGATATCGTACAAGTAATTCAACGAGTCCTTCGAATTCACCTCAGCATTCACCTGTAAGGCGCTCTTCGCGTAGTCGTAACGTACTTCAGGCATTTCAATACCACCCTGACGTGACGTCGGATCCGGAATCGGAATGATGAAATACTCACGGGCGAAGTTGGTTGAAGCACTCAAACCGACAGTGGACAATTTGTCACCGGTACCGATGTACTTCTCCTTTTGAACATCGATAGTATACGTGTAGTTTGATTTGATTTGCGTCTTATCGAAACTGAAACCACCATTGCCGTCGGAAGTCAATTTCAAATTAATCGGATCACCGGCATTGCTTGAACCTACAAGCGTTACTTCGGCTCCGGCAACAGGAGAGCCACTGTCCTTGTCGTAAATGGTTCCTACCAGAGAGAACTCGAGCGCTTGCTCGGTAAAGCGATAGATATCGTCCTTACCCTTACCACCGGGGCGGTCAGAAGTAAAGAACCCTGAAAACGACTTATCACCTTCTTTTTTCATTTCCATCGCGAAAGCGAAATCATTCGAAGAGGTATTGATCGGATATTCCAACGCCGTTGGTGCATTAAAGCCCATTTCACCAGCTTTGGCAGCTTTGAAAATATCCAAACCACCTAGGCCACCGTGACCGTTCGAAGAGAAGTAAAGTGTACCATCTGCAGCAATGTAAGGAAACATCTCATCACCGTTGGTATTGACTGCACCCAAATTCTGCGGCTTCGACCATGACGTGTTGTTCTTATCGTAGGTAATGTACCAAATGTCTTTACCACCCTTTCCACCCGGCATATCGGATGCGAAAAGCAAGTATTTGCCATCGGCTGTGATGAACGGATGCCCTACCACCGAAGTGTCATTCAAACTGCGATCAATCACATTGAGATTACTGATTTGGTTGAACTTTCCGTCAGGTGACTTGGTGCAGCGTGAAATATCACAGGCAAACCAAGCCTTCTCGCTTTCATACTTGCAATACGTATAAAATACTTCATTGAAATCCTTGCTGAAACAAGCTGCACCCTCATTGCTGATGGTATTGATGGCGCCCGGCAACGGCTGAGGCGAACTCCACTTTCCTTTTTTATCCTGATCGGAATAGAACAAATCCATGAAGCTCTCACCGGTGATCGGATCTTGGTAAGAACCGGCTGAGGCCTGACGGCTTGAAGAGAAGACAATTTGGCTTGGACCTGAGTAAGACAGACCATAATCGAAAAATGGTGAGTTCAGTTCAACCACATTTTCAACCGTAATCTTGGTTTTTGCATTCTTCTTGGAAGCCGCGTCTTGAGCTGACTTGATGCGCAAATTTGCTTTCGCCTTATCGCCGCCCTTTGCAGTGTATTTGTTGAATTGAGCAACAGCATCGTCCCAGCGACCAAGCTCAAGCAAGCTCAAACCATAGGAGTAATAAACCTCCGAGTTGATATTGTAATACTGAGCGACAATGGCCTTTTCGTACCATTCCAGACTCTGTTGAGCATCGGCCACTAATCTATAACATTCCCCCAAACGGAAGAAGATGCGCGCCTTGTCATCCAACGATTTGGTTGCAGGCTCAGCCGTTTTGTACAACTTAGCTGCTTCGTAATAACCGCGATTGTCGAATTGCTGGTCAGCCTTCTTGGTGGCTTGTGACCACGAAATAACAGCGAACATCAAAGACAAAACAGTGGTAATTAATGGTTTAGCAATTTTCATACAGGTTTTTTTAAGGAATCGGTCTTTTTTATCGAGACGAAAATAGTGAATTCTTGATGTTCAGCAAGTTTTCAAATAAAATCAAGTTTGAACACCTGTATATGGAATTCCGGGGCAAATACTATTACAAACAAAAATCCCGCAGCAGGGTGAACACGCTGCGGGATTTTCAAAATACTTGCTTAAATAAAATCCCTTAATCAAATAAAACTAACCGTAGCGAAAGTGAGAAAATAGAATGGCCCTCTGCCTGACTCAAGTCAGATGGAGGCGCGACGTTTCTCAATCAAGCCGCGCTTGATTCGACTAAGGGCTTCCGGAGTAATTCCCAAAAACGAAGCAATGTGGTGCTGTGCAACGCGTAACTCCAACTGTGGATGTGATCGCATCAACTCCGTGTAGCGCTTTTCAGCACTCTTCGACATAATATCCATCGTGCGCTGTTGCGAGGCGACATAGGCCTTTTGCATCAACAGGCGGAAAAAACGCTCGAACTTCGGATACGTCGTCAACAGGATTTCATAATCATCCCGGTGTATACACAACACCTCGGTGTCCTCCAATGCTTCTATGCTAAAAAACGCAGGATCACCACTGATAAAGCTGAACAAATCTGTCGCCCACCAATCCTCAAACGCCAAGTGGAAAATATGCTCATGCCCACGGTCATCCGTAGTATAGGTGCGCACACATCCTTGAATGATGAAAAAATAAAAATCACCCGGATCATCGGCCTTGAGCAGCAACTCCTTCTTTCGGTAATACCGACGTTGCATCACTTGGAAAATGGCCTCAAACTCGATGTTCGAAAGCGCAATTTGCTTCTGTATGTGAGCGCGTAAAAAGTGGGGCATTAGGTTATTGCTTTATTAGTTTCAACGTCGAAAAGAGATTCCCGTCGTTGATATTTACAAAATAAAGACCTTTCGGCAAAAGTTGTACGTCTATTGTAAAACTTTCATACACATTTTTTCGATGCACCTCCTGTGTGCTCATCAACTTGCCTAGTGCGTCGGTGATGTTAACGGTCAATCGACGATCCATCCCGATGGTTTCAATTTGAACTAAGTTGGATGCCGGATTCGGAAACAAGCGCACTCTTGCCGCTCGCTGAGGCTCTTCGATTGAATTAATCAGATTCGTTTCAAAATGGAACCGATGTATGATTTCCTTCCCGAAATCGCGCTCGAAACTCTCGAAATCAATTCCACTAACCCGATCCAACTTACAGTAACCCGAGCCATCATTATTGGCGAAAAAATCTAACCCATCATCATCAGAATCTTTCAAATGAAATGTGTAGCAACCGGCATTCAGTGCAATTGTATCGCGATACAAGGTATTGGCTTCAGAAAAATCAGAGCGCTCAAAAACTACCTCATCAAATTGATTGTAGACGGTGTATGACGTTTCATTGTAGGCATTGTTCGTACGCAAGAGAATAATCATGCGGTTGTCGTCCAGATTGGTATAGCTGTATGTGGGTGGGCGACGAAACAGGGATTCCGCATAATTATTCGTCCCATTCTCATCTTGCCCATCTGTGCTTTCACCAAGTCGGATATAAAAGCGCTCTATCGATGCCGCATCCCCGCTCCAAAGCAGTGTATCACCGTAAGTCAATTCCACCTCTTCACGCTCCATGAAGCCTAGGTTACCGCTCCATTGATAGGATTCCTCTGACCCACCGACTATTCCATAATAAATCGTCAAATTCGTAAGCGGAGTTGAGCCCAGATTGCGCAAAATGAAACGCGCGTTATCACAGATCGGATTGCTGCGGCTATCGATTTTCAGGGCGCTCGGCGCTGTTATGCGATCAATTTCCGGATCATGCGCATGATTGGGCTGACCATATCCGATAAGCGTTGAGAAGTGAACGTAGTTGCCGTAATCATTGAAGGTTATGTCATAGTCCACCATGAACGTGTCGGCCTGACCAACAAACGGCGTAAGCTCAATTTCTTTGGTGGTGGAATTCATCCCCGGACACCAGCCAGCGCGATCAAAAATCCATGTTCCGCCTTGTGGATAAAGTGGATTATCAGCACACTCCTGCATAATTTCCCACTGTGCAATCTGCTGTTCATTGACTTTAACCTTCTGCAGGTTGTTACAAAATTCCGCGCAGTTCGGAGGATTGTCGAACTGATGACCTGTTGTGGTCGACAGCAATTTCCACATGGCCTCACCGGGGTTTTTGGAAATGGTTTTAGGTTGAACCACATTGTCAAAATTGCTCAACCCCTGATTCGTATCCCAAACGCGCTCCACACGCAACACATCACGCGCGGGATTACCCTCGATAAAAACAAATTTCATATCCAACAACTCCTGCCAGTTACCCGACTCCAACTCCACTGAGTCACGCAACAAAGGCGCCCAATCCGTAACATCTACCACCCATGTCCAACCATCAGAACCCAAGTCCAACTGAATCCCATAGGGCGTGATAAAACGATTCAACTCATAACGATTCACTATCTCAAAAGGCGTTTGCCAATAGTCAAACACCTCATTATTCAGCATGTATTCCGGTGCAACAGAAACAATACTGATGGTATCGCCGATTGAACCAATAACATACGTTTCTCCGGCAATCCAAGCGTAGTCAACCTGACTTGCCACCGGAAAATAATTATCAACCTCAAAGCTCACCACCGATACCGGTGGAATAGCCTCATTCACGGTTACAGTTTGTACTTCCTGGTGGGTCACAAATTCACCTGAGGTCAATCTCAAAACAGGTCGAGCAGCAGAAACTTCTGCATTGCGAAACAACTCGTCTCCGCGATGAAGCACACGCGCTGCATTACCGTGAACCCACGCATGGTGATTGTGTCCACTTCCATCCAACACCTGCTCACCATCGGTTTCATTGAAGGAGTAGTAAACCTGTAAATCTGACCAATTCGGATGATCCGTTGTAATGTCACGTTTCATCCAATCTGCAATTACAGCAGCGTCCAACTCGCGATTAAAAACAGCAAACTCGTCGACACTTCCATTATAGAAATTAGACCAGCCGGTTGCTCCGCCAATGCTGAAGCGCTGGATATCGAGCATGAGATTATCCAGGTTCGACCCGGAATGCCATAACACCCCATTTAGATAAATCTTCATGGAACCTGTCGAACAATTTTTGGTAAACGCCCAGTGGTTCCATCTTCCCTCGTAATCGCCCTCTGTTGCTAACTTGTTAATGCGATCGTAACCGCCATCACTACCGGCGTCCCAATAGACATTCCCGTTACTCCAAGGCAAATGCACATTCAAGACACGCTGATTGAGGGCATTCACGCCTTCGAAAATGGTTCCGTTCTGAGGTTGAATTGCCGCATCACCATTCTGCCACAGCATAATGGTTACCTCGTCACTCACTGAAGCGAATGCCGCTGCGGGAACCTTAACTTCATCCTGCCAATCCAAACGCAGGTAGCGATCATCGCCCTCACGCGAACAGGAAGAAAGGTATGGAGTGGACTCAGCCCTTGCCATCAGCGTCGAAGCCGTCTCACTCTGAGTGTAGCTCACGCGCAAGACTAAGGAAGAACTTCCGTCCCACAGCAGTGCGTTATTAGCCACCAGATCATGCCAACCATTGCTCAGCACAGCTGAATGAGCATCATAGAGCGCTGTGAATGCGACTTCATCGTACATGCCATTCACAACTGAGTCCGATAAGAATGCGAATTCCACACGCAAAAACTCCAGTGTCTGATTCGAATTATCGAATGCAAAACCCAATGCCCCAACAGATCCTCCTGCGGTCAATCCGGCCGCTATCAATTCTTCGGGACGATACAGGAAAACCGATTGTTTGGTCATACCCGAAAACCAGTCTCCCGATTGCGCAGAGTTCTCATCCCCGATGAAAGATTCAGAGCCCGCAATCAAGTCATCAACGACTGTGATTGTTTGATCAAATGAACGCTGTAAGTAAACAGGCTGGCTCGTTAAGGCGACGGAATCGAAATCGGCATTATTGACAAAATAAAGCGGATGCTCGGCGAGTGTACTGTCAATTACTCCCGTGTGGTCGAACAAATACGTGTAGGTCAAATAATCCCATTCTCCACAAGGATAACCCAAGCCTCCCGCAGTTCCGTCTTGAAAACATTTCAAATTATAGTACATGAGTATCTTCTGATACTCGACTCCATTGTTCGAGGGAGGAAACTCGAACCACCGCCGCCCGGGCGAATCATAGGGCGTTGCAGGATTGTTCTGTGCTTCCCGTGTAAAGGTTTGAACGATGGTCGTATCGGCTTGCTGCGCATTCAATGAACCGAAGCAACCAATCATCACTAAGAAAAATACTGTAAGAGATAAAAGGTTTCGCATGAAGGCAAGTTTAGCCATAATCTTCGTGCGAATCATCAAACAAATCAACGGCGCGTCTACTTCTCCGCAAGCACGTCAACATTTAGCTCGATGTTCATCACAAAGTGAATAGGCTTGTGCGATAAACTTCCTCCCAACACGAATTCCAATCCATCAGCGGAAAGGAGAAAATCCTCCAACCTCACCCGCTCATTGTCGCTAAATGGAATGGCAATTTTCTCTTGCAATGGTTCAAATCCAAAATTGTTATAGGAATAATATACCGCTGATGAGGCATCTCCAATCTTGCCAATTCGCAGTGTGCCATTGAAAACGCACGAATCATTGCCATACAATTCCCAAATAGAATATTTTATGCTCTTTATCTCGTAACGCGAAATTTCTTCCTTTACCTCCGCAATGGACGCATTGGTGATGGTGCTAAGCATACCTGCGGTTTGAAAGACCAAAGCCGAATCAGTATTGGCTTCCACTTCGAAATCGAGGTTCAACGTTGCCGACTTGCGCACTTCGCGCTTGCCACAGCCGGTAACCACCAATGCTCCAGCAATTAAAATAAACATAATTGTTTTCATCGTAATACTTATTTGATATGGCAAATCTATACCCTACAACAAACGCGCGCATGACTAATATTAGTGAGGACTTCATTCAGTATATCTGGAAATTTCAGCGCTTCGCAACCACTGACTTTCGAAGCGCCTCAGGCCAACAGATAGAGGTGGTGAACCCCGGCACACACAACCGCCATGGCGGCCCTGATTTTCTGCATGCACAAATCCGCATCGATGGAACACTGTGGAACGGCCATGTTGAAATTCATTTACGCTCTTCCGATTGGATACGTCACGGACATCAGGATGATGACCACTACAAAAATGTCATTCTACATGTCGTTCTCGAACATGACCGTGAAATCTATCTGCACCAACCGAATGATTTGCCTGTGTTGGCTATTAAAGACTTTATACAAGCCGATTTTTTAGCGACATATGAGCGGTGGCTGCATCAGTTTGAATGGATCCCTTGTGAAAAAAAAGCGCACAACGTAGAGGCCGTTGTTTGGGAAAACGTGAAAGCCTCAATGCTCGTGGAACGCTTGCAAGAACGCGTGAGTAATATCATCACGGAATTAGAACTCAACAAAGGCAACTGGGCTCAAATCACACTGAGGGAATTCTTCAAAGCATTCGGCTTTAAATCCAATGCCGGAGCTATGGGACTGTTAGCTGACGCTATTCCTTACACCATCATTGCACGACACCAATCGGATCCGCTGCAAATTGAAGCCCTGCTCTTTGGTCAAGCCGGACTTCTTGAAAAGGGTTTCGAATCATCCTATCCGGAGGCGTTGAGACGAGAGTATCGCATCATGCAACTGAAATACGGATTAAAACCAATCGATGCGGCTTGCTGGAATTTGGGGCGTATTCGCCCGCACAATTCCCCGTGGATCCGGCTGGCCCAAATTGCCTCTGCCCTATGTGCCGCAGAGCACCTCACGACTGCATTGCTCCATGGCAGCACCAACGAAATGATAACATGGTTAAAGCAGCCCGTGAATCCCTATTGGGACCAACACTATGCATTCGACAAACCCTTCGCTAAACCCACCGCAGGTATCTTGGGAAAATCTTCCGCGGAGACAATCATTATCAATGCCGCTTGCCGACTCCAGTTCGCATTTGGAAAATTTCACCAAGACGAGCGCATGATTGAGAAAGCCATCGCGAATCTGGAAAAACTTGTTGCCGAAGACAACGCCATTTTACGTCGTTGGGAATCCATCGGTGTGCTTGCACAACACGCCGGAGATTCACAATCACTTATTCAACTTTACAACGTATATTGCGCAAATGAAAAATGCCTGAACTGCGCCATCGGCCATCAGCTTTTGAATTCAAACCCCACATGAAACGCATACACGCCCTTCTCGAAAAGCAATTGTTCGGCATCTGTGCCGGCATTGCCGATTACATGGGCGTGAAAACCCTTCAAGTTCGACTATCGTTCATCTACCTGTCCTTCCTAACCTTCGGATCTCCGGTTTTCGCATACCTCGTTCTCCTTTTCTGGAAACGAAATTCACGCATCTGGAAGCCTTGGCTTTGGAGGGGGCGTAAGCTCGAATTATAACAGTTCGTTGGCCAAATTGGCAAGCTCACTGCGTTCTCCGCGCTCAAGCGTAACGTGACAATACAGATCCTGCCCTTTCAAGCGTTCAATGACATACGACATGCCGTTGGATTGCTCATCCAGATAGGGAGTATCAATTTGACGCACATCGCCGGTCAAAATCACTTTCGTATTCTCACCTGCGCGTGTGATGATTGTCTTCACCTCATGCGGCGTTAGATTCTGTGCCTCGTCGATGATGAAAACGCAATTCGACAAACTACGACCGCGGATGAATGCCAACGGGCAAATCGTGATCTTTCCCTGCGCCTGCAACTCCTCGATAATTTTGCGCTTCTTCTCATTATCCGAAAACTGATTCTTGATGAAGCTGAGGTTATCCCAGAGCGGCTGCATGTAGGGATTAACTTTCTCCTCTGCATCACCCGGCAAAAAACCAATCTCCTTGTTGCTGAGCGGCACAATCGGACGAGCCAAATAAATCTGATCGTACTGATTCTTCATCTCCAGCGCACCGGCCAAGGCCAGCAACGTTTTGCCGGTTCCCGCAACACCCGATATCGTTACGAGACGAATGTTGGGATTCAGAATAGCGTGCATCGCGAAAGCTTGCTCGGCATTCTTCGGTTTAATACCATAGGCATACACTTTATCCACGCGCTCGATTTCTTGTGCCTTCGAATTAAAATAGGCCAGCGCAGATGATGTGCAATTCTTCAGTATGTAGTAGTGATTGTTCTGCTTCTCCTTGCCCAACACATCGGTATCCGCGCTTCGACCATCTTGATAGAGACGGCGTATAACCTCTGAATCCAAGCCTTCGATTGTCGACTTGCCGCTGTACATGATCATCGACTCCTTCACTTTGCCCGTCTTAAAATCTTCGGCGGGCAAATTCAGTGCCTTAGCTTTTAGGCGCAGATTAATATCCTTTGTAACCATAATCACCTTGCACTTGGGCTCATCCTCTTGGAGTTTAAGTGCTGCATTCAATATCTTATGATCATTCTTACGCGATTCGAAAATCGATTCCGCATTTTTCGTAACATCATCATTGGCATTGAGAATAATGCGCATGGTTCCACCCATTGCGTTATCCAATGGGATCCAATCTTGCAACGTATGCTCCTCTGAAAGACGATCGATGATACGAATGCACTCACGCGCTTCGAAATTTTTGATTTCGTTGCCGACTTTGAATTTGTCCAGCTCCTCTAAAACTGTAATTGGAATAGCAATTCGATTGTCTTCAAAACTGTTGATGCAATTGTGATCATGCAATAAGACGGAGGTGTCGATTACATAAATCTTTTGAATCTTAGTAGAGTTCGCTGTTTCATCGCCGCTCTGAATCGAAACGACTTTAGTGTTCTTCACTGCAATCGGCTTCCTGCGCGATGCTGTGGTCCTCTTTGCAACTGGCATAATAATAGAATATTTAGGTTTATAATTTAATCCGTTAGTCACCCCTTCATCCCTGAGCTCGTCACAGGTCGAATGTAGATGTAGCTTTCATTTTTTTGGAAATCCAGAACGGCGAGTTATGAACCTTCCGCGGAGGATTTCGTCGTCATCTTCGCGTCATCTCTTCATCACATTTTGGTCACATGATTATCGTTGGACCTCATCAAAGAACTCTAGCGTTAGTTAGCTGTTTCACTACTTTTGTAACCTCATGCAGCGCATGCTAAAAATCGGAATCGTTTGTTACCCCACCTACGGGGGAAGTGGTGTAGTTGCCACAGAACTTGGTAAGGCACTAGCCGACCAAGGTCACGAAATACACTTCATCACGTATTCACAACCTGTCAGGCTCGGAGCTGCGCACAAACGCATCCGATACCACGAAGTGAATGTGAGCGATTACCCGCTTTTCTTTTACCCGCCTTATGAATCGGTGCTGGCCAGCAAAATGGTCGATGTCGTTAAGTATGAAAACCTCGACTTAATGCATGTGCATTATGCCATTCCTCACGCATCTGCCGCCATCACGGCTAAAATGGTCTTGGCGCAGGAAGGCATCCACATGCCGGTTATCACAACCTTGCACGGAACCGATATCACCTTGCTGGGCAAGGACGCCTCCTTTGAACCCGTCATTTCGTTTGCCATCAATAAAAGTGATGCTGTTTCTGCCGTTTCACAAAGCCTCAAAAACGACACCTACAAATTGTTTGGTATCAATCAGGAAATTGAAGTCATTCCCAACTTCCTGAACGCAGACCACCTGCCCCC
>Ga0209617_10000782_pt1 | contig 14480 bp, 18 predicted proteins | sample LakEriepJuly2011_2_FD_187459 | JGI IMG/M metagenome (GOLD analysis project Ga0209617, IMG submission 187459) | Freshwater microbial communities from dead zone in Lake Erie, Canada - CCB epilimnion July 2011 (SPAdes) (version 2) | ecosystem: Environmental > Aquatic > Freshwater > Lentic >... | reverse complement strand
ATATCTAATGACTTGTTGCGCATCCAATGCAAAAGCCATAGCAACATTAAGAGACCGGAAAAAAAGGCAGGATAAGCCATTCGCTTTGATGTATCCTAATCTTGGTTCATTAGGTGAATATGGCTTGTCGGAGGAGGAGCTTAAAGCCATTTCTGACCAAGTATCCCCGATTGTTTTGGTTTCGAAACAAAGAAAAAACAAGATATCGGAGGGTATTTGTGATAACCTTTCAAGGGTAGGAATAATGTTGCCTTATGCACCATTATTCGAATTATTGTTGGATGCGTACAAAAAACCCATCATTGCAACCAGTGGTAATTTACATAAAGCTCCGATTGTTTTTCAAGATGAAAAAGCGCTTGCTGAATTGTTTGAAATAGCTGATTTGGTTTTAGTACACAATCGCGAAATTGTTGTTCCACAAGATGATAGTGTTATAGCATATACTTCATATTTCAAAAGAAGAGTCATTTTTAGACGTTCCCGAGGTTTGGCTCCAACCTATTTCAATTATGATTTAAAATTAACTTCAAATAATATCCTTGCCATGGGTGCCTTTATGAAAAGCACCTTCACGGCATGTCATAATGGGAATATCTACATTAGCCAATACCTTGGGGATTTAGATGATTTTGATACCCAACAAAATTATCTTCATACCCTTAAGCACCTTATGCATCTGTTGAGGCTCAGTCCAGAAAAAATCGTCGTAGATATGCATCCCGATTTTCCCAGCACACAAAAGGGAATAGCTTTGGCTTCAACGCTGGATATTCCATTATTAGAAGTCCAACACCACATGGCTCATTTTGCTGCGTTGATAGGTGAACATAACCTTATACATACTGAAGAGAAAGTACTTGGAGTAATATGGGATGGAACAGGTATGGGAAATGATGGAAACATATGGGGAGGAGAATTTTTCATCTACCATGACTATCAGTTCGACAGGTGCAGTCATTTATCCTATTACCATCATATAGCCAATGATAAAATGGCTAAGGAACCTAGACTATCAGCTCTTGCTCTATGTTCTGACACAAAGGCTGCACAAGGATTGGTACAATCCAAGTTTACTCATGTAGAATGGAAGATTTATACTCAAAAAATAAAAAATAACTGTTTGTTAAAGACATCAAGCATGGGCCGGCTGTTCGATGCAGTTGCATCTATTTTGGGTTTATCAGACATTCAGACTTATGAGGGACAGGCTGCAGTTCTTTTACAAGTAAAAGCAGAAGAGCATTTCAAAGTGTATGGAATTGCTTATGACAATTCCTATAGCATAAATGAAATAGGGACTGAATTTTCCGGGTCAGAACTTATGATCCAGATTCATTCTGACTTGTATAATGAAATTGATGTTTCATGCATAGCTGCTAAATTCCACCTTACTTTGGTTCATTGGATAAACCGTACTGCTACCGAGCAACAGGTATCAAAAATTGGATTTAGTGGTGGTGTATTTCAAAATACCCTTTTGATAGATTTAATTATATTTCACCTGTCTGAAAAATATGAATTGCTATTTAATCAGGATTTGTCTCCTAATGATGAAAACATCTCTTTTGGTCAATTGATCTATGCTGAAATTGAGGCTATTAGGCTAAAAAATTGTAACTTGTTTTAAAATAATAAACTGCATGAAGTACGTTAATGAATACCGGGATGAGGAGCTTGCTCAGAGTTATATTAAAAAAATAAAAGATACTGTTACAAGGCATTGGAACATCATGGAAGTCTGTGGTGGGCAGACGCATAGTCTTGTCAAAAATGGCATCCTTGACCTTCTTCCGATTGAGGTTAATATGATCCACGGACCCGGGTGTCCTGTTTGTGTAACCCCCATTCACCTCATAGATAAAGCCATATATCTGGCCGAAGAAAAAGGGGTTACGCTATGTTCTTATGGCGATATGTTAAGAGTACCTGGTTCATCCAAAAGTTTGTTGGATGCTAAAGCAGAAGGAGCAGATGTTCGTATTTTATACTCTCCTTTGGAAGCGGTTACACTAGCACAACAAAACCCCGAAAAGGAGTTCGTATTCTTCGCTGTTGGATTTGAAACTACAGCTCCTGCTAATGCCATGTCGGTGGTGCATGCTAAGCAAATGGGAGTAAAAAACTACTCTATTCTAACTTCACACGTACTTGTTCCTCCGGCTATTGAGGCTGTAATGAATGATGAGGATAGCGTAATTCACGGTTTTCTAGCAGCAGGTCATGTTTGTACAATTATGGGTATCTCCGAATATGGACCTTTGGCTGAAAAATATAAAATACCAATTGTAGTTACCGGGTTTGAGCCAGTGGATCTGCTACAAGGCATTTATATGACTGTGAAGCAATTGGAGTCGGGCACACATGTATTGGAAAACCAATATAGCAGAGTGGTACAGGCCAATGGGAACAAAAAAGCCATTGAAATGATAAATGAAGTGTTCAATGTGCAGGACAGGGTATGGCGAGGTATTGGATCCATACCTGAAAGTGGCTATGAAGTAAAGGATGAATACGAAGAATATAATGCCAATATTAGATTTAATGTACGTATAGAGGAAGCTGAGGAAAACAAATCCTGCATAGCCGGCCAAGTCTTAAAAGGCATTAAGAAGCCATATGAATGCCCCGAATTTGGCAAAAAGTGCAAGCCTGAATTCCCGCTAGGGGCACCAATGGTAAGCTCGGAAGGAGCATGTGCAGCTTACTACCATTTTAATAGAGCAGCGGAAAATATCTCAAATTAATTTCATTGTATATGAGTACTATAAAAATGCAGCTTTCTTGCCCTATGCCGAAAATGGATTATGACCGCATTACCTTAGGACATGGTGGAGGTGGAACATTGACCAACAAATTATTAGAACAGGGGGTATTTGATATTTTAGGGAATGAAATTCTCGACACGCATCATGATGGTGCTGTATTCCATATGAATGGAATGATGGCCTTTTCAACCGATAGTTTTGTGGTTTCCCCAATTTTTTTCCCCGGAGGCGATATAGGAGAACTGGCTGTGAATGGAACAGTCAATGATTTAGCTATGTGCGGGGCAAAACCACAATACCTGTCTTTGAGTTTTATCATTGAAGAGGGATTTTTGGTAGAAGACTTTTGGCGTATTCTTTGTTCAATAAAAGACGCATGCCAAGCCGCTGGAGTGAAGATTGTAACGGGAGACACCAAAGTAGTGGAGCATGGTAAAGGAGATCAAATATTCATCAACACCTCTGGAGTCGGATTGATTGAATCAAAAGCCCAAATAAGTATGGACAGGGTGAAGAAAGGAGATGTGTTAATCGTTTCTAATGTCGTGGCATCTCACGGAATAGCGATTATGTCCGTAAGAGAGGGCCTTCAGTTTGAAAGTGATATTTTGAGTGATACCCGGCCATTGAATCATGTCGTGGAAAGTATCATTGCTGAGTTTGGAGAACACATTCACTTACTAAAAGATCCCACAAGAGGTGGTATAGCCTCTGTTTTAAATGAAATCGTAAGAGATATTAATCTGGGAATATATCTTGACGAAAAACAAATTCCCATAGATCCTCAGGTGAAAGGCGCTTGTGAAATATTAGGGTTCGACCCTTTATATGTTGCAAATGAGGGTATTTTTATCGCGATAGTTGATGCTAATTCTGCGGAAGATATTGTTAATCATCTTAGAAAGAACGAAGCATGTGAACATGCGGCTATCATAGGCCAAATCGTTGCTGACCATCCCCGCCAAGTTGTCATGAGAAGTGGTATAGGGGGTAAACGTGTTGTAAATATGCTTGTGGGAGAGCAGTTACCCAGAATTTGTTAGTTAATCCATGGACACAAAGGAAAAGATCATCCTAGGTAGCATCAAGCTATTTAATTTGCATGGTATGGTAAATGTGCGGCTACAGCAGATTGCCGATCATGTAGGAATTAGCTTAGGGAATCTTACTTACCACTTTTATAGCAAAGAAGCTATTATGATAGGAATTGTGAACCAACTCATAAATATTCTAAACCCATTAACTGATAAGGATAAGGAATTTCCGGGTCTTATGGATTTTGACACACAGTTGGCCAGATATTATCACACCCTAATAAGGTATTCATTTTTTTTCGTAGATCTACTGGAGATAAAGCGCAACTACCCGAGGTTGTATCAAAAAAGGATATTAATTACTGAGCAAATATTAGGACAAATACATCATTGGCTTAAGCAGAATGAAACAAATGAGATCCTTATGGAGGAGCCACGGAGAGACCATTACAGAAGAGTCACTCATGCTATCTGGATGATTATTACTTTTTATCTTGCAAAACCAATTGACCACGGCAGTCCAGAAGATAGTGAAAGGGTATTTAAGGAAATGATTTGGACACAAATATTACCACATTTTACAATTGCAGGTAGAGTTGAGTTTGATTTATTAATTGAAAGACTTTTGGACTCATTTACCCCTGAAAACAGATCAGCTGATGAAGGATAAAAAGAAAAAAACGAAAGAGAAGATATTGCATTCAGCCTTATCGCTTTTTAACCAGGAAGGACTTCCTAATGTTAAATTACAGACAATTGCAGATGATTGTAATATTAGCGTGGGCAATTTGGCTTATCATTTTCAATTTAAAGAAGACCTCATGGTCAAAATCACAGATAATGTCAATTCTGAAATATCTTCCATCACAAATTCTGAAAATAATTTTCCTTTGTTAATTGATTTTGATAATCAACTCGCAAAATATCATTCATTGATTAATCGGTATGCTTTTTTCTTTTTAGACATACTGGAGCTTGAAAGAAACTTCCCTACTATACACGAACAACGGGTAAAATATATCAAGGTCATGATCAACCAGATTCATCAATGGATTACTGAAAATGAAAAAAAAGGAATATTTCAAGCTGAAATTCACCCTGACCAATATGCCCATACAGCCCATACGATATGGATGACTATCTCGTTTTGGCTGACTCAAAAAAGAGTCCTTTTTAAGAAAGATCAAGATGAAGAAGAATTTAAAATATTAGTATGGAATCAACTATTGCCAAATTTTACCGAATTAGGCTTAGAAGAATATGAAGCAATGATATTACCGCAACTTAGAGATATTGATATGGTATTAGGGTTTTAGAATTGTTCACCTAAATTAGGGCTTTTTGTCCATCATCAAATCGTCGAAAAGTTCATCCAGATCACCTGTTCCCTGTAAAAAATTCAATGTTTTTTCAGCCTCTTCTTCATCGATGATACTTACTGCTACCCCTACATGAACCAATACATGATCACCAATTTTAGCTTCAGGTACTAGACTTAGGTTGATTTTTTTAGTCACTCCACTGAAGGTGACTTTGCCAATGAGAAATACAGTTTCATCGCTTTTTTCTATTTCTAAAATTTTACCGGGTATGGCCAAACACATATATTGATCAGTTTAGTGACTTCACGAATTGTTGAATTGCCTGCACAGCCTTTGACTTATTGTCATAGTCCATTATGGATACACCTTTTAGATCAGCGGCAGTGATGTTTTCGTCATAGGGGACAAATACTGCTATAGGAAGATTGATCTGAGAACAATAATCCCTGATGGCATCGGCCTCTTCTTCATTTCTTACTTTATTGGCAATGGCGGAGACTTCTTTTATACCCAGTTGTCGTGCCATTTCCGCAAATCTACCTGCAGCCTCCAAAGACCGATAATAGGGCTCTACAACCATATACATTTTATCTACATACCTTGAAGTGCCTCTTTTCATATGTTCCAATGAAGCCTCCGTGTCTACAACCATGTAAGCTTCATATTCCGAGGTAAGTGCTGAGTGAATCAATTCCCTTACTACTGTATGAGAGCCACACATACAACCTGTCCCAGCTTGTTCTGGTTTACCGACAATCAAAAGGGTAACATTATCAGGTGCTTCCTGCCCAAAGGTTGATAAAATCTCCTCAAAAGGCATTTTTACTCTGAAGGTCCAGCTTTTTCCATCTTCTACACGCTCGATGATATCAGTACTGAGAGATCTGTGTGGAGGTTTGTTTTTATCAATACCAAGTACCACGGATAGATTTGGGTTTGGGTCACCATCGATGGCAAGCACTCTTTCGCCACTCTGTGCCATTACTCTGCAAATCGTACCACTAATGGTGGTTTTGCCAACGCCTCCTTTTCCTGCTATCGCTATTTTCATAATTTAATTATTTGCCAGTGACCATTCCATACCCTCGGGTCTGTTGAAGAAATTTTTATCTACTTGATTATTAAATGATACATCGGAATAAACGTATTCGTTCATGATTTTTCCATTGCTATAGAACTTAACCCATTTGTGGCTAAAGGTGATTCCATCGACAGTCTTGTGATCTGTCCAATAAATTTCTTCGGGTCTATAGGAACCAAAATCTGATTTGTTATAGTATTCTACTTTGTGGATAAGCTTCGTTTCCGGATTTACAAGGAATCTCCACTTATCCTTTCCCACTGTAGGAATATAGGATACATCAAGCACTATGGGTTCACTCGCCAGATCAATATTTTCTAATGGGTTCCAATCCAACAGGCCAAGCGTTGATACGTTGTTTACTTTTGGTTGCACTCCATAGTCGGTCAACTTAAATGGCATGGAAAACCTGAAAAAAGCCATTTGCATATTACAATTTGGCTCGCAAAATTGAGAATCACACATCATGCCTAGATCCCTTGATATCGTTTCCGGGTCAGTTGGGGAGGATTCTTTTGTAGCCCAAAATCCCTCATCATCCTCGCTGATAATCACTTCTTTCCCTTCACTATCAATGGCTTTCACCATCAGTTTTATACCATCATCGGTCTTCATGAAATAAAAAGTCTCTTTTTGCTCTGAAAGCTGCTTACCGGCCATATCATAAACTTTTTGGGTCCGGGTGAATTGGCCAGATTGTATATTTTTCCATGCAACCATGCCACCGGCAGCATCAACCATTTCATTGATTAATTCAACACCAGTAGGGGCGCGAATAACATTTTGCCATACATAGTACCCTGTAAATGTTACAGCTGAAAGAACCAATACTAATTGGAATATTCGAATCCTTCTAATAGTAATCGGGTCAGTCAAATCTTTTAAATCTAGATTAAATAGATATGGAATTTTTATTTTCTCATTCTTTTGAACCTTGCCAGTCTGTTCTCTTTTACCTTGCGTCTGTTTCATAGTGTAAATAATTTAAGAAGCTGTTTTTTCAATTTTGGGGTTAAAGGCTAACCATTTATTTAATTCCTTAATAGCCAAGGGTATAGCAGAAGTCACTTCTTTACTCATCCCAATGTCAAAGCCATCGTGTTTGGCAGATTGGCATCCAAGTATATACACCTTTTCGGGGAGAACATTAAGTGCTTTTGCCAGCATCATTGCTCTTGTAGGGTTAGTATAATGCATATCTGCCAGGAATTCACGTTTTTGATCTAGCGGCATTTGCTCTATATCACTGAGCTCTTCAACCTCTTCAATAGAAATTGTCCCTGGTTTTCTTTTATAGTCCACGGCATCAACTAAGATGAGCATACTGTAACCAGTATAAAGCTCCTGCACCAAATGAATACCGGCTATACCGACTTCCATGGTGTTGATTTGTTCGCTTTTAGGCATGCTTTTCACCCAAGCCCTTACAAACTCAATTCCAAAGGCATCATCTTCTCGCAATTCATTGCCCACCCCTGCGATTAATATTTTTTCAGAGCTGTTCATCGTAATTTAAAGACACTTTCATTTACTGCTACATCAAATTTCATCTCTTCATATTCATATATCGTTCTCAGCATCACAAGTTCCTTTTTTTCATTCGATATATACCTATTTCTCTTTTTATGAATTCTCAATCCATCGACCTCTTGAAACCCTTCATAAATATTTATGGTATATCCTTTACCGTGATCCAAATAATTACCTACTAAGTCATAAGTATCCACATCAAAAAGATACCACCACAGATGCATGCCACCCGTACTGCCTGCCCCTTTAGCATATTCAACTTTTACGGAGTGTACAGGTCGGTCAAGAATTAATGTATCTATGCCTTCATAGGTCAAGCTAACTCCTTCATCAGTAAGTTTGAAAGGCATACTGATCACATAATGCGATCCAAATGAAGTGTCCCATGCATCATCCTTTGATTTTGTATCAGCCAGCTCATTACCATTTTTATATTTTTTTGCATGTGCACCATCATTTATGATTTGAAAATTATCGTTTCCAACGGCCCATTCTATTCGGCCTTTAAATCCGTTTTTCAATTCATAGATGTGAAATTGCTTTTCAGTGCTTTCCACGGCACCAGTACTATCTAGATGGGTGATTTTTTTAATATAACTAAGACTATTCTTACTTATCCAGTTTTCCCACCCACCGGCCCTTTCAATGGCCATTCGGATAATTTGTCCCCCTTCATTATCAGGTAAGCTTTTAAAGCGATCTACAACTTCTTGTTTCTTGGATTGACAACTCAAGAATCCGACTATCAATAAAGCTATGTATAGGAGTCTGATCATGTTAGCAGTATTCGATTTCAATTTTCACCAGTCCATCTTCACCTATCTCCGTTTGAAAAATATCCAATTTTTTACCACTACCATTTAAAGATTCACCTGTCTTTAAATTGTACTTGCAACCATGCCAGGGGCAGATTATGTAATGATCTTCCAGCTTACCTTTATCCATAGGAAGAATAGACCCGTCACATTGGTTTGAAAAAGCATATACATCAGAATCTAGTCTTGTAATTAAAAAATTAACTTTTTCGAAATTTTTCGCATACAATTTTCGATTTTCAAAATCGCTGAAGTGCCCCATTTCCAACCATTCTTTGTGCTTAATCGGTGTTAGCAATTCAATTTGATCTTCGGGAATAAAGGCTATTACTTCTTTTTTATCAAAAGGGGATTCTTCAGCTGGTAAATCATAAAGAGAAAATAGCATTTGGATGGTTTCATCCCGAAGCATTTCATCTTTCAATTCTTCTTTTTTATTTAACAACTGTATAATTCTGTTTAATGGCTCTCTGTGAATATAATCAAAATACTGTAATACATTATAAAGCAAAACTTTATTGTCTACATCACTCATTTGTTCAGCATCCACCATGAGCTTATTGAGCATATCTAGTGCCTCACTGTATTCTTCATTATCGAATAGTACTTTTTTCATGAATCTTAATGTGCAGTAGCACAATTATGTACACAGTTATCCAGTTTGTGCCCATCTGGTCCATAACAAAACTCGCAATCCGGTCCACACTCACCATGCCCGGCTTTTTGATACCCCTGAAAGGCATCAGCAAATCGGCGACCGGCTTCCTTTTTTGTGTCTGTTGAAAGCTGTATTTCAGTGTCTTTGTTAATGTCAGAAGATGAGGCTATGATCACATCCTGATCTACCAATTTTGATATTTGATAGATTAGGTTTGCTTCATTGGTATTCAGTAGTGCTAATACCTGCGCTATTTTAACCTTATTTCCCAGTCCCTCACCATCCATCCAATATAGGACCTGTAATATTTCGTCCTTCCAAAATAATGACCTTAGCGAAGATTTTTCTATTTCTTCCATTGATACAAATTTTTAGTCTGTGACAATTTTATTGATAAATAAAGTATCCCCTTTGAGATACTTTATATCTATGCCATCATCCATACCTTTCAGTGCAAGTTGTTTTATAGTTGAAATAACATCCGGTATGCAAGATTCCATACTTTCAGTCCAATTTTCACCTGCCACTTCTGGTCCTGGTTCCACATCTATGAGATATACTTCATCTTTCCAGATTTTAAAGTATTCTCCAATGACCAATAGGTTTTCAACGGATATCACCCCTGTGGCAGCATCTCCTACACAAGCTTGAATCTGTTCTTCATCGGGCAGTTTACCCAGCCAGCGAAACACATCAATTTGACCTATTTTTCTACCTTTTCGCTCAATAGCACACAGTATGATCACTTTTTCAAAAGGGGGATTTTCGGCCTCCATCATCTGGACAACTGCAACCGGCCCCCAATTTAATTCATCCACCTTTACATGATCTGGCCATGACATCTTGTTAAGATGATGATACATCATCGGAGGCATCGAATGGTTGCCAAGGATGTGGTATCCTACAGTGCCAATTAATGTTTTTTTATTCAATTCCACATGCACAAGTTGTTACTTCACGGGTCACTACATGATTTGTATCCTTCGCCATGATATGAGTTGTACAAGGCATGCAAGGATCAAAACTTCTTATTGCTCTCAAAATATCAATTCCTTTGTAGTCTTCAGGCTTATCGAATTTTTCAAGAATAGGAGTGTTCATTACTGCCTCTTCATAGGGTCCTGGTGCGCCCCATGGTGTTCTTGGTGCTGCATTCAATGTGGACGGTGTTAAAATCTGATAGTTTTGGATCAAGCCGTTTTCCACAATCAAATGATGGGTCAGAAATCCACGGCCGGCGCCCCAAGCGCCAAATCCTTTGTACAATCCTTTCTTTGGTATTTCGAAGGGTGTACTTACTGCAGTTTCCCCATTCCTGATAAGCTGCTGTGCAATTTCCCAGTTTTCTAATGCAACCATAGCAGAATAAGGTATGCAGTAAGCCCTTGCTCTGTTACGCTCAAAAGCATTCCAATGTGTCGGTATTTTCCACTCTAAATCAGCTGCCGGAAGGTTGTATTTCGGAACATGTATTTTCATACTATGCCCTGTATTTTCAAGGTATTTACTTGCAGGTGCTTTTTGGGCTTTGGCGGTAAGATACATTCTTGAATACGCCCCAGCTTCCATTGGCAACCGATCCCAGGTTGGGCAGGTATCCCAGCTGTATCTGTCTCTCCAACTCTGTTTCCCGGGCTTGGGAATAGTATCTTTATTCCATGGATGATTAGGGCTTAGAGGTAGCCCTTTGTCATCGGTTTTAAATTTATGCTCTTGCCATTTTTCATAATAGGAATGCTCCACAAATTCTTCCAAGCCGGCGTTAAGTTCACTTAGCTTTGTGGTTACCACTTCACCATCTACCAATATGCCTGGCGTAGACCATCTTGCTTCACCCCATTTGTCACAATTTTCAAATGATGCATCATAGAAGTCCGGGCGATCCCATACCCCCGTATCGGCCATGGTGGCCGATCTTACCCCACATTGCTGGTACCTTTCGTCTTGCTCATAAAAGAAGTCAAAAACGTCATCCCATATACCGGTGGTTTTCTTCCCGTAGTCAAAAAACTTAATCAATCTCGTATACACTTCATTGAGCGTAGTCATCGTAACTGTTACTGAAATTCCCCCTGGTACCACTGATTGTGGGTGAGGATATTTTCCACCGATCTGTACATATGCTTCACGCGCAACTCTAGTCATGGACAATGCCTCCAGGTACAATTTTCCTTTGAGAGGGTTCAGGTCTTTCATGATATCCAATATGGTGTCATAACCATGGACATCTTTGTTTTTACACTTTGCTGATGCTGCTTTGGAGATCAGTTCAGGGTTGGTAGCTGCTACCAACTCTTCTGAATAGTCAGGACCAGCCAACAAGAATAAATGCAATGGGTGATCATATAAATACTCTATCGCCAAAAGTATATTACGCATCACAACACCCAATGGTGGTGGCTTTATACCAAGGGCCATTTCTACCGCCAACGCTGAAGTAGTAGCATGGACACCACCACATACTCCGCACGCTCGACTGCTGATATAGGCTGCATCGCGTGGATCTCTACCCTTCAAGATAATTTCATAGCCTCTGAAGAGTGTAGCCATAGAGTTCGTTGAAAGCACTTTCTTTTCTTTTAAATCGACCACACTATGAAAGGCCAATGCACCTGCTACCCGTGTGACTGGGTCATAATCCACATTTTTGATAAAGCCATTTTTCTCCATAAGACTATGGAGTTTGTCCTGCTCTTGTCCAAGATCGACAACCTTATATTCATAAGGATTAGCAATATCCTCTTTCAAGTAGGCGTTTCCTTGCTCATCAAATGCGATTGGTAAATTTTTAAAACACATATGCTATTATTTTATTCTATGGTTATTTTATTAAAAGGAGGTGTCAAACTAATTTAAAAACCTTGGCAATGCCCACTAAATGCTTGTCAACAGAAGACAGCCCTCCGTGGAGTTGGAATAAAGCACCGTTTATGGTATCTAATTTATTAGGTAGTGGGGAAGTGTTATCCACAATTTTTTGAAGACCACCGGCAAGTTGTTGCAAGTGCGTTCCTGCCCTTCTTAATGCTGTTATTATTAGAATCAGATAGATAACCAGTACCAGTACTACCAAACCTACTATGATCAATGTTGCTATATATAGCGTGTATGCTGTCATGACTAATTTTGTTTTAATGTTCTTTCAGATACTGCTTCTTTAATGGTTTTGGCATTATTATCAATTTCACCAGCCACTTTCAAAATACCAGATGCAACACTAATTGTATTATCTAATTCGTTTACATAACCTGTATTTTTGGCGATTCCTAAGCCAGCTTCTTTCATTTCTTTGAAATACCTTTCTATGCTTTTACTCGCTGTCCAGGTACGATGTAATAAGTGCACAATTAAAGGAAGCAATAAAACAGTAACAGCCAATAAAACGGCCCATAGGATAAGAATTACATCAGTCATAATACTATATTTTTTGTTCAACTACAGCCTTGATGGTTCCCTCTAAGTTTTTATTTACTTGTACCAATCCATCGGAAGTATCACTTAAGGCTTTGTTAAGTTTGGTTACTTCCGTGGGTAGGTGCCCAGTTTCAGTTTCTATTGCCCTTAAGCCTAACCTTAGTTTTGCCAGATAACTATTACCAGTTCCACCAATATGATTGAGTAGATTGATTATACCAGTGAGATATATGACAAGAACTGCGACAAGCAGAACCACGGCCACTATAGTACAGATCATTAAAATGATATCCATAATATTATTATTTATGATGATTTAATACACAAGCTGGGCATCCCGGACAGCCCTCTGCATGATCTTTGATAGCAGCTGAACCTCCTATGATTTTTACCGCAGAATTGTAAATTTTACCTACTACTTTATTGGTAACTGAGAGAAATAGCGGGATCTGGATAGTATTGTTTGCTGTAAGCTTACCTTGAGTCCATATTTTACCCGCAACTACATCTATTTTTCCAGCTGTAGATTTTATCTTATGTAAAAGGAAGGCCACGACCCCAATTACCACGACCCCAATAATCAAAGAGATAATCCATAAAATCAGATATGCTTCCATCGGCTTTTATTTATTTGTCTGATGTAATGATTCCGCAACCAAACCTGCATGAGAATCAATTGCTTCTGCTTCTTCCATAATATTTACAGCCACTTCATTGGTTTTCTTTAGTGCCCATATGCTATTGGTGTTTTCTTTAATTTTCACGACCAAATCCAAGGCTGCTGAAGCGAGTTGAAGAATCCTTCTCGCGGCTAGCCATACAAGAATAAGCAGTACTGCAGCTGCCAAAATGATTACCACGGCTATGCCTAATCCTATAAGGTAGTTGCTATAAAGAGTTGATTCATCCATAGTTCTTTTATTTAGACCCTGGTTTAGGGCTATTTCTGAATTGCATTTTTTGGTAGGCAAAGTGTGCTATTTTCTTTATAATTCCTAGTTCAGGTACATGTCCCCAACCCGAAGGAATATGTCCTTCTTTATCCCATTTTGCCGTTCGATTTTGAAATTCTTGTGTCATCTCTCTGAGGTTACTTATAATGGAACCATGAATTTTTGACATCGTAGATGATACAAAAGTACCCGGAGGTGTGGCATAAAAAGGAGCAAAACTATCAGGGAATCCAGGCATGGTACAACCAATACAAGGTGCTCCAATATTCATACATCCTCCTTGACCATTAATAGCACCTCTTTTATTGATATTACACTGAACAACCGGACCCCAGCAACCTACTTCTACTAAGCATTCTTTGTCACCATATTCTTCGGCAAATTTTCCCTCCTCGTAAAATCCAGCTCTGGTACATCCTCTATGTACTGTCTCTCCAAATAACCAGGAAGGACGCCCTAACTCATCAAACTCCGGTAAAGGGCCTACACCGTGCAGGAATAGAAGTACCGCAGCAATTGTCTCTGTAATATTGTCTCCTTGAGGAGCGCAACCTGGTAAATTCACGACAGGCAAACCCAGTGCACTGCGATAATCCTTACCCAAAAAATCCATTACCCCTGCTGCATCTGTTGGGTTACCAGCTGCGGCAGGTACTCCACCCCAAGTGGCACACGTACCCACAGCTATTACAGCTGCGGCATATTGACTCATTCTTGATACCCAGCTCGATGAGGGTATTGGTTGGGGATCTCCATTTTCATCTTCATCCATTCCTAGACCTGACCAGTAGCCTCCTGTTGAAGCGGCAATTCTTTCATCCATTATCGATCCTTCACAGATCACCACAAAGGGGGCTTCTAACTCACCTTTAGCGGCTAATCTAAATGGGTGCATAAATTCTTCA
>Ga0209617_10000781_pt1 | contig 14486 bp, 15 predicted proteins | sample LakEriepJuly2011_2_FD_187459 | JGI IMG/M metagenome (GOLD analysis project Ga0209617, IMG submission 187459) | Freshwater microbial communities from dead zone in Lake Erie, Canada - CCB epilimnion July 2011 (SPAdes) (version 2) | ecosystem: Environmental > Aquatic > Freshwater > Lentic >... | reverse complement strand
AGAGAGCACGATCACCAGCGCGAGCTTGCCGAGGTCCGAAGCCTGCAGGCGGAAGAAACCGAAATCGATCCAGCGCCAGGAACCGTTGACCGAGACCCCAATACCCGGGATGCGCGCCAGGAACATCGCCAAACAGGCGCCGCCCAGGATCCACCAGCGCCACTCGCGCGTTTTCTCAAGATTGAGCCGGAAGAAAGCGAAGCCGGCGACGAAGGCAATCGGTACGTAGGCCAGCTGGCGGTAGAACGCCCCGGTGCGATTGCTCGAAGAAAGCGAGATACCCGCGCTGTACTGCACCACCAGACCGAACACCGCGAGGGACATCGCGAGCAGCAGGATGCCCAAGGAGTACCCACCCAGGGCTCCCGGACTTTCCTGCTTCTCCTTGATGACCATAGCGCGGCGCGGGCGTTAGCTTACTTCTTGTCCGCAGGAGCCGGAGCGGCTTCCGCAGCCTTGCCGACGGGGATGAGCTTGAAGGGAGCGAAGGTCGGGGCCGGCGCGGCGGGCGTGGTCTTAGTGGCGGTCGTCGGGGACTTTGTCGCAGCCTTAGGCGCGGCCTTCACGGGAGCCTTGGAGGCGGCCGGAATCTTCAGCACCTGGCCGGCCTTGAGGTCGGCGTTGAGGGTAAGACCATTGGCCTTCGCGAGATCAGCGCGGGTGACCTTCTCACTGGCGGCGACGCTCATGAGGGTCTCACCCTTCACCACGGTACGCTTACCACCATTGCCGACAGGACCCACGGGCGTGAGCTTGGTCGGGACCGGAGTCGGGATGCGCTCGGAGATCGGGGCGACTGCGACGGGCACGCCCGCCGTGGTCCCGGCGGGGCGAGCGCCACCGGAGTAGGCGGCGAGGTCGCCGGACTGCTCGAAGCCGCTGGTGCTTCGACAGCCGTTGACGCCGACGAGGACGGCGATGACGCAGAGGTGCAGGAGCACGACGGCAGTGACAGTGATGAGGGGACGCATGTGGGTGGGTCTGGTGGGTGGGTTGGGTGGGTTGGTTGGAAAGATTAGACGCCTTTGGCGAGGGCACTCGCGGCGCGTTCGAAGACGAGGCCGCGCTCGGCGTAGCCGCGGAACTGGTCGAAACTGGAGAAACCGGGGCTGAGCAAGATCGCCACCGGCCCGTGCGCATCCTTGGCCGCCGCGACGACAGCGTCCTGCAGGGACGGGTAGCAACGGGCGACCTTGCCGAGCTCATCGAAGTGGCGCTTCAATTCTTCGGCCGTCTCCCCGATGAGATACGCGGTGTCGATCAGCGGGGCGATGTTGCGGACGAAGCGGGCGAGGTCGCCGCCCTTCCACTTCCCTCCGCCGATCCAGCGGACGGGGATGCTGAACTCCGAAAGCGCGGCCTGCACCGCGTGGAAGTTGGTGCCCTTCGAGTCGTTCCAGAATTCAACGCCCTTGTTCTCGGCGACCTTACGGAGGCGGTGGGGCGGCACGCGGAAGAGGCGGGCAGACTCCTCGAGGTGGCGCCGCGGGATACCACGCGCCTGCCAGTATTTACAGAGAATGGCCCAGTTCTCGCGCTGCGGCCAGGAATCGAAGACCGAACCTGCGGGCACCGTATCGGCGACCTCGGCGCGCGTGGCGACCAACGCCTCCGCCGGCAATTGGATGCCGAATTCGCGGGCCGCCGCGACGACAGATTCACCGACGACGAGGATGCCGCCGGGCATCATGCGTTCGATCAGCCGGAATTTCGCGCGGAAGTAGCTCTCGCGGTCGCCATGCCGGTCAAGGTGATCCTCATCGAAGTTCGTCCAGAGCACCGCCTCGGGCGTGAAGTGGCGGAGATCCTCCGCCTGGAATGAGCTGACCTCGACGATCGCGACGAACGAGCCGTTGGAGACCGTACGATGCAGCGACGTCAACGGCAGGCCGACGTTGCCGCAGGCGATGGCGTCGAGCCCGGAACGCTTGAAGGCGAACGAAAGGAATTCCGTGATGGTCGTCTTGCCATTAGTGCCAGTGATGGCGATGGCGGGACCAGTCCAGAGCAACGCGCCGAAGTCCAACTCGGTCAGGCAATGCAGGCCGGCGCGGCGCGCGGCGAGAATCCATGGGTGCGACTGCGCGAAGCCGGGGCTGTAGACCAGGAGATCGTGACGCGCGGCCTCGTCGGGCCCAAACTGCCGATTCTCCCCGCGTTCGTCATAGATGACCGAAGCGAAGCCAGCCAAGGCGAGGGATTCCGCGACGGAACGCCCGCTCACGCCCTCGCCAAAGACGGCGGCGGGCCGGGTGAGCCGGCGGCGAAGAGATTCAGGGAACTCGCTCATCGGAGTTTCAGCGAAAGCAGGCCGAGGAGGCCGCACAGCAGGGAGAGGATCCAGAAGCGCGCCACGACCTTGGTCGCAGGCCAGCCTTTCTTCTGAAAATGGTGATGGATGGGCGTCATCAAGAACAGGCGCTGGCCGCCCGTCCGCTTGAAGTAGGCCACCTGCAGGATGACGGAAACCGCCTCGACGACGAACACGCCGCCAGCAATCGCGAGGAGGAAGGGCTGGTGCATCAGGCACGCCACGGCACCGAGGCCGCCGCCGAGCCCGAGCGCACCGACGTCGCCCATGTAGATCTCGGCCGGGGCCGCGTTGTGCCAGAGGAAGACGAGGCTGCCGCCGACAAGGGCCGAGCAGAAGACCGCGAGTTCGCCCGCTCCCGGCACGTAACTGATGCGCAGGTAAGTCGCGAACTCATGGTGGCCGGCGAGGTAGGCGACCGCTCCGAAGATCATCGTGGTGATGATGACGCAGCCGATGGCCAGGCCGTCGAGGCCGTCAGTCAAGTTGACCGCGTTCGAACTGCCCACGCAGACGAGCACGAAGAACGCAGCGGCGACGCCGAGGCAGACGAGGAAGGGCCAGCCGAGGGAATTTGCCGACCAAAGCGGGCCATTGAGGATCGGCAGCCAGATCTCACAGAGGCTTTCACGATAGGCTGGGTCGAGGAGCACGATGCCGAAGGCGCTGAGCGCGACGAGCCCCTGCCCCGCCAACTTCATGCGCGCGGAGATGCCATCGGAACTGCCATGCCGGACCTTCAGCCAATCGTCGTAGAGGCCCACGAGGCCCATGCCGATGAGGCACCAGAGAGCGGCGAGCACAAGGACGTTGAGGCGCGCCCAGAGGAGCACCGAAGGAATCATCGCGACGGCGATGATCAGGCCGCCCATGGTCGGCACCTTGCCGCCTTCCTTGGCGAGTTCACCCATCAGCTTGGCCGAACGCTCGGGCTGGCGCAGGCGCGCGAGCAAGGCAATGAGGCGCCCGGAGAATAGCATACCGAGCAGCAACGCCGTCAGCCCAGCCAGGATTGCCCGGACGGAAATGTACTCGAAGAGACGGAAAGGCCCCCAAGTGTCGACGAGTTCGCTGAGACGGTAAAGCATCCTAGTGGAAAGAGAGCGCGGAGCGCAGGGAATCGGGCAGGCAACGCTCGAGGGCAAAGGAACGGCTACCTTTTAGGAAGACGAAGCCCCGGTGCGCAGCGACGCGGGCGGCGGCGTCCTCGACGGAAGCCGCGACAGAGAGCTCCACCCCGGGGAGCGCAACTCCCTGCAGCAACGCCGCCGACTCGCCGCCGAAGACGACCACATGGTCGCCGGAGCGGAGAGGCAGCTGCGCGCCGCAGTCGCGGTGGAGTTGCGCCGAGGTGGGACCGAGCTCGGCCATGCCGCCGAGCAGGAAAAGACGAGGTGCCGCGGAAACGCGGCTGACACGGTCGAAGGCGCGGGCCGAATCGAGGAGCGACGCAGGACTGGAATTGTAACAATCGACGTAGAAGGTACGTTCGCCTTCGATGTGCACGCTACCGCGACCGGCGGGCGGCATCCATTGCGCCGTGACATCGGCGAGTTCGACCGACGGGCGACCGAGCGCGAGGGCGGCGACGAGCGCCAACGCCGCATTGCGGGCGAGCCCGTCGGAAATCGGAGCGAGCGGGAAGACCTCGTCGTCGAGCACAAGCGAGCGCTGGCCGCGGGCGTCGGTGATAAAAGAGGCCCGCACGAGACGAGCCGGTGCTACGGCTGGGGCGGCTTCACCCTCGAACTGCACCGCGACACAACGAGACGCATGGACCGCGAATTCCGGCCAATCGAGTAACGCCGCTGGGATGATTGCCCGGCCGCCAGGGGCGAGCTCGGCGACGAGCGTGGCCTTCTCGCGGGCGATGCCGGCGAGCGAGCCCACGCCTTCAAGATGCACCGCCGCGACGTGGGTTACGATGGCGATGTCGGGGCGGATGACGGCGGCGGAGACACCGAGTTCGCCGGGCACACTCATGCCCGCCTCGATGACGGCAAAACGATGAAGCCCCGGTTCGACGCGTAGGAGCATCAGCGGGACACCGATGAGGTTATTAAGATTAGCTTCCGTGACGAAAGCCTCGGTACCGAGGAGTGCGGCGAGCATCTCCTTCGTCGAGGTCTTACCCACGCTCCCCGTCACGCCAATGACGCGTCCCGGGAAGTCGGCGCGCCAACGAGCGGCGAGGCGACGGAGGGCGACGAGCGGATCATCGACGACGAGTTGCGGCAGGTCGTCGGCGACTGGACGTTGGACCAAGGCACAGGCGGCGCCCTGCGAGCGGGCGGCGCCGAGAAAATCATGACCGTCGCGGCGTTCGGTGCGCACGGCCACGAAGACGTCGCCCGCACGGAGGGCACGGGTGTCCGTCCCGAAACCCGTGACGGCGGCGCGGGGAGTGGCGGTCCAACGGCCTCCAGCCCAGGCGGCAAGATCGGCTGAAGAGAAAGTCGGCATCACGGCTGCGCGCCCCTCCGAAGCTCAAGGATTTCGCGGACGACTTGACGGTCGTCGAAAGGCACCACCGTGTCGGCGAATTCCTGGGTCGTCTCATGGCCCTTACCGGCGATGACAACGCAGTCGCCGGATTTCGCGGCGGCGAGGGCGCGGCCGATGGCGTCGCGCCGGTCGGTCACGAATTCCACCGTCGGGAGCGGGCCGAGGCCTTCGCGCATGTCGGCGAAGATTCGGTCGAGGCTTTCCTTGCGCGGATTATCGGCGGTGGCCCAGGCGAGGTGGGCGAGATCAGCGACGGCCTTGGTCATCGCGGGACGCTTGCCGCGGTCGCGATCGCCGCCGCAACCATACACGCAGAGGACGCGGCCCGGGGTGATGTCGCGGAGCATGCGCAAAGCATTACGCAGGGCGTCATCGGTGTGGGCGTAATCGATGAAAATCGGGAAGGCCTGACCAGCCTCGACGCGCTCCATGCGGCCCGGAACCCCCGGGAAGGAGGCGAGCGACGGCGCGAGAGCCAGGGGATCACGCCCAAGAGCGGCAGCCATCGCGAGGGCGCAGAGAACGTTCGAAACGTTGTAATCGCCGGGGAGCGTCGACTTGAAGACTGCGGAGCGGCCTTCGAAGCGGACCGAGAAGACGGCGCCGCCGGTATCCAGGGCGAGGTCGGTCGCGCGGACATCGGCGTCCGCGGCGATACCGAAGGTAATCACCGTACCGCGACGGCGACAGGCTTCGGCGAGCACGCGTCCGGCCGGGTCGTCGATGTTGATGACGCAGACGTCGGGAACGGTGCCGATACGGCCGTCGAAGAGCGCCGTCTTCGCGTCGAGGTATGAGGCTAGGTCGCCGTGATAGTCGACGTGATCGCGGGTCAGGTTGGTGAAAGCGGCGACGCGGAAGTGGAAGCCATGCACGCGGTCCTGATGGAGCGCATGGGAGCTCACCTCGAGGCAGGCGCCCGCGCAACCCGCGTCAACCATTTGGCGGAAGAAGCCGGAGAGGTCAGCCGATTCTGGCGTCGTCTTATAAGAGGGGATCGAACGGCGCCCGAGGTGATAGCGAACCGTACCCACCAGACCCCACTGGGAACCATCGGACTGCAACAAGTGGCGAAGGAGCGTCGAAATCGTTGTCTTGCCGTTGGTACCCGTCACGCCGACGAGCTGCAGGGCGGCTTCCGGGTGGCCGAAGAAACGGCGGGCGACTTCGGCCAGGGCTCGACGCGGATCAACGACTTGGGCAGCGGCGACCGCAGGCAGGCCGGCGACGGGTTCGCCCGAGATGATGGCGGCGGCGCCGCGGGCGATGGCATCGTCGAGGAACACGTGCCCATTGGCGCGCAGGCCGGGTAACGCGAAGAACAGCGAGCCGGGGATGATCCGGCGGCTATCGGTGACGAGCGAGGAGATGCGGACGGAGCCGTCGCCAGTGCGGCCGAGGACAGGGAGGCCTTGCAGCAGCGAGTTGAAAGTGGGGCGCTCCATGGCGGCGGGCATCATCGCGAGAGGAGGCGTCATCGGCCGAGGTCGGCGACGTGGGCACGCGGCACGGTGGAGACCGGAGGGATGTCGAGCCAGCGGATGCATTTCTCCGCGACGTCGCGGAAGATGGGAGCGGAGACCTTGCCGCCGTAGCCGACGCCCTCCCCTTGCGGCTCGTCGATGATCACCGTGATCGCGAGCTTCGGGTCGTTGACCGGGAAGAAGCCAGCGAAGGAAGCGACGTGGTGCGCGTTGGAATAACGGCCGTTGACGATCTTCTGCGTCGTGCCGGTCTTACCCGCGACCTCGTAACCCGGGATATCGGCAATCGGCGCCGTGCCGCCCTTGCCGCAGACCGCGCGCAAGAGCGTGGCCATCTGCGCGGCGGTCGCGGCGGAGACGGCGCGGCCGCGCGAGCGCGGTCCGTAGTTGAGGACGGTTGCCTTCGTCTTCGGATCCTCGACGCGGAGGACGAGCTGCGGCTGCATCAGCAGGCCCTCGGCCGCGACGACCGACATCGCAAAGTGCATCTGCATCGCCGTGACGCTGACCGAATGGCCCATCGGCACGCGCGAGATCGTCAGCCCGTCCCAATCCTTCGGCGTGATGAGTAGGCCCGGGATTTCGGCACCGGTGATCAGGCCCGTCCGGGCACCGAAGCCAAAGGACTTAATGAGCGCGAAGAACTTATCTTCGCCGAGGCGTTCCGCGTACTGCATCCCGACCTGGACCGTGCCGCGGTTGGAGGATTCGCGGACGATCTGCCGGATGTCGGCGGCGCCCATGGCGTGGGAGTCGGCCGGCATGGAGACCATGCGGCCGCGGTAGGGGACCGTGGTGGCACCGCAGTCGAAGACCGAGTTCGGCGTGATGAGGCGTTCCTCGAGCGCACCGGAGACCGAGACGATCTTGAAGACCGAGCCGGGCTCGTAGACGTCGGACACGGCGCGGTTACGCTGACTATCCATCGGCGCGGCCTTCGGGTCGAAGAAACGGTTGAGATCGTAGGTCGGCCAGTTGGCGAGGCCGAGGATGCGGCCCGTGCGCGGCTCGCTCACGATGATGATGCCGCCTTTCGGATTATAGCGGGCCGCGGCGGCGGCAAGGGCGTCCTCGCAGGTCTTCTGGATGAGGCTGTTGATCGTCAGCACGATCGTGCTGCCGTCGACCGGTGCGACCTCGCGGAGGCGATTGCTCGTGATCTCGCGACGGCGGCCGTCGCGTTCAGATTCGATCCAACCCTTCTGACCGAGGAGCAGCGGATTCATCACACTCTCGATCCCAGAAGCGGGGATGGCCTCCTTATTCACGTAGCCGAGCACGTGCGCGGCGAGCTGACCCTTCGGGTAGTTGCGGCGGTACTTCAGTTCCGCGCGGAGCGCCTTGATGCCGAGCGCCTTGATGCGCTTCATCGTGGCCTCGTTGACCTCATGCGCGAGGACCGCCCAGCGGATCGTCTTTTGCTCGCCGGCCTCATTAAGGCGCGTCGTGGTCTCGAAGGCTTCGCGGACCTGGGAAAAAGGCAGATTAAGGATGGTCGCAACTTCCAGCACGCGCTCCTGCTCGCCTTTGACGAGCGAGTCCGGATCCACGCCGATGTCCCAGACGTCCTCGGAGACCGCCAGAAGGTTATCCTGTGAGTCGCGGATCTCTCCGCGACGGCACGGGATCTCCTGGAGCACTCGGCGAGCCTGCAGCGCTTCCGCGCGCAGACGAGGGGCGTCGACCCAATGCAACCAAACCAGCCGCGAGATTACGGCCAGGAAGCAGAGGGAAACGGCCCAAGCCAGGAAACGGTAGCGCGTTCGCCTGGCGTGGGGGAGGCTCATCGAGAGCGCGGTCCTCCCTGCCCACCCCAAGAGAGGGAGGCGATTTCGCGGGCCGTCATCCGGGGGCTCGCGGAAAGCATGGGCGGCGGGGATGCGACCGCCGGGAAATAACGTACCCACACCACCTGTTCGGGGACCGGAGGCTTCAGCGCATCACCAATGCGCTGCTGGAGCTCAAGGGTATTGAGGAGCTCATCGCGCGTGCGGCGGAGTCTCTCGAGCTCCTTCTTAGAGAGGGAGATGTCGCGCTCCATGCGCTGGATGCGGCTACCGATGGTGTCGGCCTCAACGCGCAAGCGCATGATGTTGATCGTCCCAAGGGCGAAGGCACCGACGGCGGCGAAAACGAAAACCCAGGTGAAGATACGCGGGCTCATACGGCGAGGCGGCGCACGGCGCGGAGGCGAGCCGAGCGGCTGCGGGGGTTGCGAACCTGTTCGGCGTCCGAGGGCTGGACCGCCTTGCGGGTGAGGAGGTCGGCCTGCTTCACGCGGTCATCCTGATTACGCGCGTCGTCGCGGTCGACGGGGCGGCCAGCGACCTCGTTCATGTAGCGCTTGACCATCCGATCCTCAAGGGAGTGGAAGGAGATGACAGCGAGCACGCCACCAGGGGTGAGCTTGCCGAAGGCGAGCGGAAGGGCGTCGGCCAGGGCGCCGAGCTCATCGTTAACCGCGATGCGGACGCCTTGGAAGGTACGGGTGGCCGGGTGCGGGCCGCGCGGCCCCGGAGCGGGGGGTGCGGCTTCCGCGACCAGTTCGGCGAAGGTGGAGGTGCGGGCGAGGCGGCCGGTGCCGCGGGCGGCGATGATGGCATTGACCACGCGGAACCAGCGAGGCTCCTCGCCGTAGTCGCGGACCGCGCGTTCGATCTCGGTGCGGTCGCCGCGTTCGAGGAATTCAGCCGCGCTGCGGCCGACGCGCGTGTCCATCCGCATGTCGTTCGGCGCGTCGAAGCGGAAAGAGAAACCGCGTTCCGGGACATCCAACTGGTACGAGGACACCCCAATGTCCATCAGAACACCGTCGAATCGCCCCGGAACGCGGTCAAGGTTACGAAAATTCTCAGAATGGAAACGCAGGTGGCCGGGATGGGCGGCGAGCAGCGCGCCGGAACGTTCCGCGGCGGCGGGATCGCGATCCATCGCGTCGATGGTGCAGAGCGGCGCGCGCGAGAGAATTGCCGCCGCGTGGCCGCCGCCGCCGAAGGTGCAGTCCAAGTAAGCACGGCCGTCCTGCGGAGCGAGGAGCGTCAAGCACTCCTCAAGCAAGACTGGAACGTGGCTGGTCATTCGGCGGGCTGTGAATAAAGTGTGAGTAGTGTAAGTAACTCTTGGATACGCCTCACAAGCCAAGCTCGCGCAGGGCGCGGAGGATGGTGAGCGCAGACTCGGATTCGCGATCGGCCTTGGGCGGCGTCGGCGAAGAGAGGTGGAAGGTGGTGAAACCGCCGCGGAAGATTACCTCGTGCTCGAGCTTCGCTTCCTTGACGATGTGATCGTTGAGCGTGATGCGGCCGGCCTTGTCACACGCGACCTGAATGCTGTTCGTCGCGAGGAGGCTGAGCGCATCCATCTTCACCGGGTCACTCACCGTGACCTGCTGAGCCGCGTCGCGAATGCGTTCAGCCATCGACGGCGGGAACACGACGATCGATCCCAACGCGGGGTGGAACATCGCGAGAAAAGTCGCTTCCGCATCGAAACGCCAGGCCGCCGGGATGGTGACACGGTTCTTCTCATCCAACTTTCCGTTGTGGATGCCGGTGAAGAGACCGTTGTTGGCGCCAATAGACATTGCATATGGGGAGTTGCCCCCAGTTCACCCACTTTTCCCCACACCCCTCCACCCGTCAAGATTTTAGCCCCAGATCTGCCCAATTTCTTGTTCACAGCGCGGCCAGGGACATTTAAATGACTGAATTCAGTCCTTATTTTATGTAAGTATCTAAATTACAGCAACTTAAGTGTATAAAATTACGAAACAACGTTTTCTGGCGCTCCCCTCCCCCCTCCTGGCCGCCCCCGGGGATCGGTCCGATGCCAGGCGCGACCGCCGATTGTAATGGTTTTACCATTACAAAAAGACGCCTTGGGCGGCGGCGGGGCGAGGGCGAAACTGTTTGCCAACGGACCCCGGCTGTGCTTTGACTCCAACCACTCAACCACGACTCTTGCACATGAAAACCGCTATCGCCCTCCTCGCCGTCCTCGTCCTCTCCGGATGCTCCACCCAGCTCGGCGTGGACAACTCCCAGAACAACGAGGCCTCCTACTCCAACGTCACCGGCATCCTGACCACCCGCTACACCGCGGACACGACCGCCGTCTTCAACGCCGTGAAGCGCACCATCGACGCCATGCCCGGCACGCTTCGCACCGGCGAGACCGACGAGATCGGCGCCAACAAGGAACTGCTCAGCGTCGTGGCCTACGCCCGCACCATCGGTGACCTTGAAATCAAAATCACCATCGAGAAGACTGAAGACGAAGTCACCAAGGCCGTCTTCACCCAGGTGAAGGTCAAGTACGGCTTCTTCGGCAACCTGCCGGAGAGCCAGAAGATCGTCTCCAAGATCACTTCTAACCTGCGCTAAACGCCGGGGCGGAACCGCCAAACGGACGCCGCCCAGCCACCTGGCTAGGCGGCGTTCTTTTTTAACCACTTTCCCAATGGGCAACATCCACGGACACAGTTTCCGCATCACCACCTTCGGCGAAAGCCACGGTCCCGCCCTCGGCGTCATCATCGATGGCTGCCCTCCCCGCGTGCCATTCGACGCCGCCTTCCTGTGCAGCGAGCTCGCCCGTCGCCGCCCCGGCCAGAGCGCCCTGACCACGCAGCGCAAGGAAGCGGACGTACCGGAAATCCTCTCGGGCGTCTCGCAGGACGGCCTCACCCTCGGCTCACCCATCGCTATCGTCATCCGCAACGGCGACCAGCGCCCTCAGGCCTACGCCGAGATGAAGGCGGCCTATCGTCCGTCGCACGCCGACTTCACCTACGACGCCAAGTATGGCATCCGCGCCGTCGAAGGCGGCGGCCGTTCGTCCGCCCGCGAAACCGCAGCGCGCGTCGCTGCCGGCGCCGTCGCCAAAACAGTACTCAAACACGCCTGCGGCGCCCGCATCATCGCTTGGGTTGAAAGTGTCGGTGACGTGCGCATGCCCGCCGCCGCCAAGGCACCGACGTTGAAGCAGGTGGAGGCCACGCCGACGCGTTGCCCGCATCCCGCCACCGCCGCCAAAATCGATGCGCTCATCCGCGCAGCTCGCGCCGACGGCGATTCCGTCGGTGGCGTCATCTGCTGTGTCATCGAAAATCTTCCCGCCGGACTCGGCTCACCGGTCTTTGATCGTTTCGAAGCTGACCTCGCCAAGGCCATGCTCTCGCTGCCTGCAACCAAGGGCTTCGAAATTGGCAGCGGCTTCGCCGGCACTGTCCTGCGCGGCAGCGCGCACAACGATGAGTTCATCCGTAAGGGCGGCCGCATCCGCACCGCGACCAACCGTTCCGGCGGCACGCAGGGCGGCATCACCAACGGCGAAGACGTTGTCTTCCGTATCGCTTTCAAGCCCACCGCCACCGTACTCAAGCCGCAGAAGACGGTCCGCCCCGACGGCAAGGCCACCGAGCTCAGCGCCAAGGGTCGCCACGACCCGTGCGTGCTCCCGCGCGCCGTGCCCATCGTCGAAGCCATGGCCGCCCTGGTGGCCGTGGATCACTGGATCCGCGACCGCGGACAGAACGCCCCCTTCGGCCGCTGCGGACGTAAGGCATGACCCCGATCATCATCATCCTCGGCCCCACCGGCGCCGGCCGAGCCGACACGGTGCGCGAACTGGCCGAGAACGCTTGGCCCGAAGGTCGCAAGATCCGCATTCTCCGCGAAGCGCGCGAAGGCGGCATCGCTCCTGACCAATGGGAATTCAAAGGCGGACAGGCCATCCTGCCTGCACCGGGTGACGAAGACGCCGCCATCCTGGTGACCAACGGCTCCCTCCACATGATTGACCAGATGGAAGCGCTCCACCGCACCATCCGGCCAATGATGCCCGATGCCGTGTGGCGCGTCGCGCGCATCATCACCGTCGTCGACTGCCCCCTGACGATGAAGCACAAGGCGGTCGAGGAATGGTACCGCACGTGCGTCCACTTCTCCGACGCGGTCATCATCAACCGCCGCTGGGAAGTCCCCGGCCAGTGGGTCACCAAGTTCCTCGAGCCGTACGAGAAGGAATTCTATCCCTGCCTCTTCTTCAACCTCACGAAGATTGGCGCGATCGCCAACCCGCCGGCCGTCATCGACGGTGAGCCGCTGCGCTTGTCGCATATCTTCGACGACATCGATGCCGTCGATGAAATGGAGTTCGACGAGGATAACTTACCCGACGAACCGTTCGACCTGGTCCGCCAGGTGGACAAGTATTTCGCTCGCGACGAACTCGGTCGCCGCAACATCCTCGTCCCCGAGATCGGCGACCTGCTCAAGCAGGAGGGCCGCGGCTGAAGGCTTTCCTGATGCGGCCGCTGATCGTCACCTACGCCTGGCTGCTCACCCGCCTTCCCGAGGCGTTCGCCCGTCTCAACGCCGCGCTCCTCGGTCAGGTCCTCTGGCTCCTCCGCGGCAAGGTCATCCGCCGCAATCTCACCAAGGCGTTCCCTGACAAGGACGCCGCCTGGGTCCTCCGCATCGGCCGCGTATCATGCCGCCGTACGGCCGAGATGGGCCTCTTCTCCATCGCCTCGCCCTTGATGCCGGAAGCCGAAATCCGCGACCGTATCGTCGTGGATGAAAGCATGCTGGGTTCCGAACACGGGATGCCGCCTAAGGGCACTGGCGCGGTATTCTTCGTGCCCCACTTTGCCCTAATGGAGATGATGACCGCCGCCCCGCTCCTGAGCCCAGAACTGGGGAAGCGCGAATGGGTCGCCGTCTACCGCCCACTCGACCAGCCTGCGGCCGAAAGCTGGGTCAAGGAAGCCCGCGAGCGCTTCGGCATGAAACTGGCCTCGCGCCGCGAAGGCTTTGCGCGCGCGATGAAGGCCGTCCGTGAGGGGCATGCCGCCGTGATCCTCTTTGACCAGACGACTCAGAGCGGATCCATCTGGCAGTTCCTTGGCTCGCCTTGCGCGGTCACCGAGCTTCCTGGCATCATCGCGCAGCGCTTCAAGTGCCCGAGCCGTATCTTCTGGGCGGATCGCACGGGCTTCTGGCGTTGCCGACTGCGCATGGAAGCCCTGTACGCGACGGATTCCATCGGACTGACGATCGAATCGAACGCCTGGCTCGAGCGGAAGCTGCGCTCCGGCGATGACGCCTGCGCCAACTGGCTCTGGGCACACGACCGGTGGAAGCACGGCCAGCTCCCGTTCAAGAAGCTCGGCGAGTAGCCTTACTGCTTGGGCGCGGCGCCCGGGGTGGCCGGGACTTCACCTTCAGCTAGCTTGCGGCGCTTCTTCTCCGCTTCCTTAGCGTCGCTCGACTTGCCTTTTTCCTTGTCGATCTCCGGTCCATATTTCTCGGCAAGCTTACGAAGGAATTCCATCCGCTGCTCCGTGGTCAGAGCCTGGATACGCGTGCGTTCGGCCTTAGCCTCCGCTGGGCTAAGTGTCTTGAAGTGGTGCTCGAGGACGCGAGAGCCAAAGCCGCCGCGTTCGCGCATCTCCTTCATGATCTTATGGCGCTCCTCGGGCGTAGCGGTCTCGTACTTGGCCAGATTAGCGGCAAACTCACGGCGGGACTCGGGCGACATGCGCTCCATCTTCTCGATGGCCGAGCGCATGCGGGTGAGACGCTCGGGCGGAAGCTCGAGAATCTTGCGGATGGTCTGGATCTCCTCGGCGGTCGGCTCGGATTCGGGCGAACGGCCGGAAGCCTGCTGGGCCAAAGAACCAGCGGCCGCCAAGAGGAGAACCGCGAGAAGGGAAAACTTCTTCATCGGATCAGGAGCCGGGGGCGTTGAGCACCTCGGCCACGCTGGACTTCTCCACCGCAGGCGAAAGGAGCGAAAGGTCGGCGGAGGCGCCAAGTAGATCAGCGAACTGAGCGGACTCGTCGTGGGCGAAGAGGGCAAACGTCTGGCGGTTGAGCGCTTCCTCGGAAGGAGCGGACAAGGTCAGGACGGCGACGAGGCAGGCGGCAGCGGCCGTGGCCACGGAGCTCCAGCGAATCACGACGCGGCGACGACGGTCGGCGCGGACCGCCCCGACGACGCGGTCGGCGAAGCCGGTGACGGCGACGGAACGGCCACGGCTGAGCGCAGCGGCGAGTTCCTGGTCGAAGGCTTTGTGTTGAGGGTTGTCCATGGCTCAGTTCATAGGGTTAAACACCGCTGGTGGCGGCAAGTTGCAGGGTTCATTCGTTTCCATAGAAGTCTTTCAGGAGCTCGCGCAGGCG
>Ga0209617_10000780_pt1 | contig 14492 bp, 19 predicted proteins | sample LakEriepJuly2011_2_FD_187459 | JGI IMG/M metagenome (GOLD analysis project Ga0209617, IMG submission 187459) | Freshwater microbial communities from dead zone in Lake Erie, Canada - CCB epilimnion July 2011 (SPAdes) (version 2) | ecosystem: Environmental > Aquatic > Freshwater > Lentic >... | reverse complement strand
CTGAGATATTGACTAAGGACTTATATTTGTCTAATTGGATCACGTTGTAGTATATTTTATTATTTTAAATATGAATTCAGATAAAAAAAGTAATAAAGAAAAAAAACCTAAAAAAAGTAGTATAATTTATTATTTTGAAAAGAGAAAATTAATTCGAAAATTTGACCGAATAAACAGATTATTTTTATTTCATTCAAAAAGAAATGAAATTGAAGTTCCAGACGAAAGTTTTACTAAAAAGAATTTTTTTCAAGATATCGCTGTTGGAGAAATTTTAATACATAAAAGCGCGGAAAACCCCACTAATGGTTTAATATCCTTACAAGATGCAACTTTTATAATTCCGATTAAAATCGATGGAGATGATCGCCTTGAAAATTTTAAAATAGCATACAAGTACTTAAGAGAAACTTTTAAGACCAATATTATAATATATGAATCTGGACCAAAATCAAATTTAGAAAAACTTATAGAAAATGATACAACTTACTTTTTTGAAAAAAATGATTGTCAAACTTTTCATAGAACTAGATATTTAAATTTTATGTTAAATATTGTAAATACTCCAGTTACAGTCAACTATGATATAGACGTTATTTTGAAGCCAGAAAGTTATATTTTAGCAACGAAATACATAATAGATGGATACAGTTTAGTTTTTCCATATGAATTTGGATTTAATCAACTTGCTATTTCTAGAGAAGTTAAGGAAAATTTTGATGCCAACTCATTGAATAATTTAAATTCCGAAAAGATATTTTCAAAATTTGGCTTTTGTCAATTTTTTGATACAAACTGTTATAAGAAGTACGGAGGAGAAAATGAAAATTTCATCTCTTATGGTCCAGAAGATATAGAAAGATATTACAGATTTAACACACTAACAAATAAAGTAGGGTATTTAAAAAATCATAATGTATATCACATGGAACACCAAAGAGGTCCAAACTCTTCAGTCTTCAATCCATTTTACGATCAAAATGTTTTATTATTAAAAAATATTACAAAATTATCAAAAAATCAATTAATAGATTATTATAAAAATGCAGATTATATTAAAAAATATAATTTCAATTAAAAAGATTGATTAAATTTATTAAAAGCTTTATAATGTGTAAGTCTTGCTAGTTCTTTAACATTGGGCCCGTACTGGTTTCGATTTTAAGAAAATAAATTGAAATGCAAGTGGAGGTTGAATCGAGGACTCCTTAAAAAGTTTCACTTATATTAACTGCCAAAACAGCAAAATATAAAGGTCATATTTCTGCAAGAGTTTCTCTTGTTGAGTTGACCGCTTCTGTAGCTTAAGTTACAGCGTGATACCCTTGACACATCTATTGGGATATTGCGTAATTAGATGTTTGAATATAAAGAGTTTTTTTATTCTTTTTTTATTCAATATCAAAAATAAAATCGCTTAGTATGTTTGTTGTTTATCTATATAAAGCTAAAAATAAAAACAACTAAACTTGTAGTATTTTAATTTGAATTTTTAAAAGACAGAGGTTCAATTCCTCTCGGGTCCAAGTAAATAAATTATAATCTTAATTTCATATTTTAAAGTGTAATAATTATCATGCCTAAACTTTATAGATATGCAGGTTTTGAAAATGTAGCTTCAAGAGCGTCTATTTTAGCTGATGGGGTTGTTATTTCTGCACCGGGAGCAGGAAATAGCATATATATACTTGGAACTTCTAGTTATGATGATATTAGATTAACTGAAACTAATGCTTCTGGAGCACTTATAGTCACATGTAACTCAGGAATGTCAGACTTTCCAGCTACAATTAGGGTAAGAGAAAATACAGCGGTCTATCTTATTGGGAACGGAACTGGAGCCACAATTTTTTACTATATAGATAACGCTTAAAAAGTGTAATAATAATATTATGACAAAGTATTTTAGAGAAAATGGATTCGAAGACGTAGCTCTAGTAGCAAGCAGAACTTTATCTGGAGTAGCATTATCTGGACAAGGAACAAATACTAGAATTTTTTTACTAGGAGCTAACGCTCATACAAACACGATCTTAAAAGAAGATAATAATAATGGGTCAGTTATAGCATACATTGGAGCAGGTAATGCTAATTTTCCAGCGACAATAGAAGTAACAGGAAATAAACATATTTTTTCGACAGCAAATGATTCAATCTCTTTATTTTATTACGTTGAATCTGGAATATCATAATATATGAAAGAAATAGAAATTGATTTTAGTTCTAGTTTAGCAAAAAAGAGTAAAGCTCCATTAAATAAACCATTTCGTCTTCCTTCTGGAAGCAAAAAGAAGTTTGGCGTTTATGTTAAGAATGATAAAGGCAATATTGTTAAGGTCACTTTCGGCGATCCAAATATGTCAATTAAAAGAGATGATCCAGCTAGACGCAAAGCTTATAGATCAAGACATGGTTGCGATAATCCCGGCCCAAAATATAAAGCCAATTATTGGAGTTGCAAAATGTGGAGTGCAAAACCAGTTAGCAAAATTACTGGAAGTGAAGAAGAGATTACTTTAGAAATAGATATTCAAGCCAAAAGCAAAGGTCTTTGGTATAATATTCAACAAAAGAAAAAAAGAATGGGCAAAAATTATCGCCCAGCACCAAAAGGTTCAAAAGATCGCCCTACTCAAGAAGCACTTAAAAAAGCTCAAGCAGCAGACTACTTAAACGAAGAATACGAGTGGGATGGTGAAACAGAATTTGATCAAATTATATTTTTAGAAGATAAATCATTAGCTCAAGTTGAAGAAGTAGAAAATATGGAAGATGAATTTGAAGATTATAAAGAAGATTTTTATGAGATGATAGTGGGCTCAATTAATTCTATATATCAACATTCAAAAAATGTAATTGAAAAATTAAATGATCCAATGGTAAAAGAAAATCTTACAGAACCATTTTTACAACAAATGGCTGCTCTTGCAGAAGATTACATGATAACAATTCATAACTATGTAATGTTTAATAAAGAGAATGAAGAATCAAGTGCTTCTATGACATTTAAAGTTGGCGACAAAGTCAAAAATGTAAATGCAGAATGTAAGCATTATGGTAGTGAAGGAATCGTTAAAGAAATTCGCGATCTTCCAGAAGATATGGGTTACGCAGTAGTTTATGAATGCACAAATGATGGCGCTTCTTGGAAAAAAGGCGATATGCTTGGCAAAACAGAAATTCAACTAGTAAAAGCTTCTTATAATGAAAAATATCAAATAGAAGCAGACGAAGAATACAAAAAAATGATGGTTACTGAAGGTCAAAAATTTAATGATTTCTTAAAACAATGCATTCCCACTAAACAGGGTGATGATAAATCTAAGTTTAAATCTTGCCTTGAAGACTATAGAAAAAATAAGTAAACTCTGGAACTGGAAAACAAAAACATTATCTGTTGGGTTAGCGTTAATCGTATCTTGGGTCGCCTGTTTAAAAATTGGATTTGAATTAAAAAAATACAACTCAATAACAAATCTTCCTAATTCTTGCTTTGTTGATGCAATGATTTATGCCTCTAGATGCAATCTTCTTTTAGTAACTACCTCAGACTCTTGGAATAGTGTTTATGGTTTTACCTTTGGCTATAAAGACGACAAAGAAGCTACTCTTGGTCATGCAGTTTGTGTTTTTGAGTATAATAATAACTTATGGATGTACGATCCTAATTGGGGCACATCTCCTATATGCCAAATTGGAGATAGAAAAAGATACAAAGAAAAAATAAAATTGCATATAAATAAAACTTACCCTATAATAGTAATAGAGGATTTTATGTTAAATGATTGGACATATGTTCAAAAAGCAAAGAAAAATAAAATGAACAAATCTTATCAAGAGGTGTCTATACATTTAGATGAAAACAAGAAGGAGTAAACTAATATCATGAAAATAAACCTAACAAAAAGGTTACTAAAAAGCGCAGCCGCAAAATTAATTGCGGCTTTTTTAATGTCTGGAGCTGTCCAAGAATCTCAAGCAGTTGTTTTCTTGTGGAATAATACTGGCGCAAATTGGACATCTCCAACAAGTTGGACAAATGGAATACAACCTTCTGCAACAAGTTCTAGTACTACCACAGATGAAATTCAGTTTGGTAATTTTGGAGCAAATAACAATACTGTTATATTGACTTCTACCAGAGCCGCACAGAACATAACATTTTTAACTAATGCAAATTCATATAATATTAATAGCTTCAATGGTGCACAAACATTATCATCTAGAGCAGGAATTACAAATAATTCTACTGCCATTCAAACATTTAACATATTGGTGGAAAATGCTAATAACAGTAACACTTGGTTTCAAGCAACAGGAGGCACATTAGTATTCAATAATGTGGCTTCTCTTACAACTGCATCTTCTAGCTCATCCAGAACATTAACATTAGCAGGAGATGGCGCATTCACATTCAACAATGAATTGAAACAAGGAGGCACATCCACTGCTGGTGTAGTTAAACATATAGGAGCAGGTACTGTTACAATGAATGGTACTAACACTCTGGCTGGTGGTTTCGAAATAACAGGTGGAGGCACGGTTGTTGTGAATGGTGGGACTGGTGTGGGTCAAGGCATGGTGACCATGTCAAATGGTTCTTCAAAACTAGTAGTCAATTCAATTAACGGGTTATCTGTTCTTAATAGTTTCAAAGGGGCTAGCAGTCTAGCCAACATGAGCACTGTGGACTTGGCAGGATCTAATTCTGTTGATACTACCACTTATGTTGTGAACCAATATCAAGGAGGTAACATGAGTTTCACCAATCATGGTGGATATGCAACATTGTTACAATTTACTAATGCTGCAAATATACTCACATCATCTGCAGCTACAGGTGGAGGCAGAAGATTGATCAACAACAGCGCCAATCTAACTGTGCAGTTTGATGGCACATTGGACATTGGAGGAACTACTGCAGATGAAAGTACTGTGGGGGGTGTGGGCGATTTTCTTTTCAAGGGTTCATTACTCAACACAGCAGCTGCACTCAGAGGATTGAATAAGACAGGCACTGGTACAGTCACTTTGCAAGCAATCAATGCTTACAATGGTGACACCAAAATACAGGAAGGTACACTATTGGTGGACACTGCGGGTTCCATTGCTTCCAGTGCTGCCATAGTATCTGGCGGTACTTTGAGAGTTAAAGGCATTGCAGGTGGCGTCACAATCGATAGAGGAACCTTGCTAGTGAACAGTGGGGGCAGCGTAGGCACTACAACAGTAGGTGGTGGAACATTATTGGTAGATGGAATTGCTAGTAGTGTTATAGTTAATTCTGGTACAGCTACAGTTAATTCTGGTGGCTCTATTGGTGGTACTACAATCAATGGAAGTTTATTAACAATGAACGGAAGTGCAGGAGATGTAGTAGTCAATACTGGAGGCACTTTAAAAGGTTCTGGTAGCATGCAAGGCCTAACTTTAAATGGTGGTATTGTAGCTCCGGGAAATAGTCCGGGATTATTAACTGCTTATGAGCTAAATGGAAGTAATGGAAGATTCCAATTTCAATTAGGCGCACCAACTACTAGAGGCTTCACCTATGATGCGATTAATGTGACAACCTTATTAACTCTTGGAACAGATACAGACTTTACATTTGAAGTATTAGATAATTATGTTTTTTCTATTGGAGACTCATATGATCTATTCAACTTTGGAAGCATTGATGCAACTGGTTTTGATATAACAAAACTAGATGTTGCATTACCAACTTTAAGTTCAAATGAATTAACTTGGGACACAAATTCTTTTACAACAGATGGAATGATTAGCGTTGTAGCTAGTGTTCCAGAACCATCAGCTCTTCAATTATTTGGAATAGGTTTGATTTCTCTACTCGCTTGTCATAGAATAAATAAAAGAAATGGATAATCAATTGAGAAACTTATTATTGAGTAATTACGAAAGAAGCCTTCCATCCAAAAGGGATACAGAAGACTTTATAAGTAATTTTAATCAATATAGAATTAAAAAGAAAGCACAAGAAAAGACTTATTATTCATTAGCTCTTATAGTTTTATTAATTTTAACTGCATTAGGCTCAATAGCTTTAAAAGAAACAACAAATAAACTAGATATACAAACAGCAAGCGGAATAGAAAAGTAGTAACCTTTATAATTCAATGAATAAAATTTATTATATATTTAGCATTTTCATAACAGGTCTTCTTTTTTGTTTGGCTTATATGCCTGAGTCTACATTACAAGAAGATATAGAAAAATCTGGATTAGAGTTTACATATGTTACAAAAGAAGCTTCATGCTTTACCAAAGGCATTGAGCCTATAGGGTTAGAATCTCATAAATGGATATTAAATTTAAATAGCCACAAACCATCTAATCCAATTTACAATGAAGCAATCTATGTATCAGTAGGATATATGATAAAAGAAGTAAGATTAAAAACTAACTTATGCAAAAATTAATATATATACTATTAGCCGCAATTTTAATTCAATCTTCTTATGCTGAAGATAAAATCAAAATATCAATCAATAAAGATAAAAACGGCAAGCTAACTTTAATTAGTTCTGGACATTCAGTTCCAATATCTTTTGATATTATGGGTAAAAGCTATGATGTTCCATCTGGCGGAGGATCAGTAGAGATTGAATCAAAAGGATTTGAGTCTAAAAGAGAAACAGAGGTTGATCCTGCTTTAGATGTTAATGCTGAGAGTGGATCTGAAAATCGTAGCAGCAATATCTCGCAACCATTTGGATCTCAACAATTTAACCCTCTACTTATACCGCCAGTAAATTCTAATCCAAACCCTAAAGAAGCAACTCCAATTTAATCTTGTGTAAGCCTATGTATGGTGATCAAAATAAAAAATTGGTGGGCTGATTTAAAAACTTATGATAAGTTCTTTTTTATCACCTTCATTCCTGCGATACTTTTTACGCTTTGGGGGCTAAGTGACCTTTACTTTAATTACTTTGATTTATTAACTAAAGAAGATCACCTTCAATTTTTTCTTAGAGTATTCTTTCCAGTATCATTAGCTACTTTCATCACAGTTTTAGAAATTAATAATAGAAAAAAACTAATAAAAGATATCAAAACCTATTTAAAAGAGTAGTGTAATATAATTTATGGCTTTTATAGTTAAAAGAGATGCTGTTGTAATTCCAGCTGGTATTCCTGTGGCAGGGACAAATTCAATCATTGTAAATGGTGAGACTTATACAAAAGGATATGCAACATTTTACTACATTGAAAGAGAAGGGGTTAGTGATGAAATTTTTGGTTGCACAAATGATTGTGGTAGTAATAGTGTTCAAGATGCAATAGTATATAGAGATGGCTCTTGGAAATTTGAAATAAACTGGCTTAATGGAGGTTTTTATGGAGGATATTCTTACGTATCATCTACAAACCCTTCTACAAATTCCAATTTTATTCCTATTGCTGGCTGGTCTCCCAGTATAACTATCACCGCCGCTTAAAAATATGAGCTTAATAATTAAAAAAAATACAACCTTCAAAATTCCAAGAACACCTTTTCTTCCATCAAGTTTAGGTGGATTATCTCTTTGGCTCAAAGCTGATGCTGGGGTAACATTAGCTACGCTTGGGCCTTATACTTATGTTTCACAAATAGTTATATCTGGCTCCAATACACCAAACGTTAACGGAACTTACACCGCAACAAGCGTTCCCACGTTTGATGAGTCAGGGAATCCAAATGATTATAACTTAGTAGGTCCATCCTATACCGTTAATTGGGTACTAAGTAATAACTTTTTCTACCTACAAACTGGAGGATTTAATGAATACTGGACTTCTAGTGACGGCGTAACTTGGGCAGTCGGTGAATCGATTGTAGACACAATCACTATCTCTGGTTCAACAACACCAGATGTAAATGGTGTATACACAAGACCAAGCGGTGACAATGTACTTTATGGACCAACTTATGTTATAGAAAATTATGGTAATTTTGAGCTTCTCGATCAGACCACAAGCACTATATACTATACAGCTAGTTCAGCCACAGGACCTTGGACGATTGTTGATGGAAGCGGAGCGATTACCAGTACAAGCACTCTTGCCCCAAGAGGAAGCATTACAGCAACTAAAGTAGTTTCTTCTATAGTAATTCCTTCTTCAAACGTAATAGCTTGGGCAGATCAGAGTAATAACAACAGGAACGCAACTTTAAATAACGGTACACCACTTCTAACTACAATAGGAGGAAATGCTTTTGTTGAGTTTGCTTCAGGTTCAGAAATGTTTACAGGTCCTATATGGGAAGGTATTGAAATTATTGGAACAATATTAGTTGTCGCCCATTTTCCTCAAAATTCATCATTCAACATATTTCACTACGAAGAAACTACCTTCGACGAATTCAAGTTAACCGCGGCTGGAGCAAATCCATTCTTTGTGGGAAAATATCCAACAGTCTACGCAAGTTCAAATTTGAATCCAGCATATAATACCAAATGCATAATTGAGACGACATTCAATAGCTCTACGGTTTCTTTGTATCTAAATGGAATAGCTTGTGGTAGCGGTTCTCGTGAAAGCATTATTGGTAATTACGATTTTTTCTTACTTGGAAATCAATCCAATGTGGCAGAAATAGTGGTTTACAATCGAGTTCTCACAACTCCAGAGCGCCAACAAGTTGAGGCATATTTAAATTCTAAATATCAAATCTATTAATTTCTACTTAACTCTCTCTACTAAATAATATATATAAATCAATACAGCAAAGCAAATTAAAGTGGTAGATAAGGTCATATTCTTTCTTACACTAGATTAAAATATGTGTAATGCTATACATGCCTATACCCCAAAAGAAGGATAAAGAAAAACAAAATGACTATATGGGTCGCTGCATGGAATTCATGAAAGATGAAAAATATCCTCAAAAACAAAAAGTCGCAATTTGCTTAAATACTTATAGTAACCCAAAAGATAAGAGTAAAGCAGCAGACAGAGAAGGCATTGAAATAGATTTTACAGATCAGATTAAACAAATTAAAGAGAAAAAAGCTCAAGAAGAAGCAAGCAAACAAGCTAAAGTAGAACCAGTAGTTGAGCAAAAAATTGAAGCACCAGCTCCAGTAGCTGAAATTAAAGTAGAAGCACCAGTTGTTGAACCAGTTCATACAGCAGTAACCGCGCCAACAGAAGCTGTTAATGAAGTTAAAACAGAAGAAATTAAAAAAGCTTAAATTAGTCTTGACTTAAATATGTTATACATAATATAATATAATATGTATTTCATAAACATTTGCATGTTATGTTTTGGTAAAAAATATTCATATTTTCTTTATTTAAATTTAAAATTATTAAATACTTTCGCTAGAAGATTAATGAACAAAGCTATTATAAATATATTTATCACTCACGACGAAGATTTGGCATTAGATGTAAAAAAATTTCAAGAATTAAACATATATTTAAATCCAATAAAAAAACCTAAAAATTTAAATAGACCTCAAGAATTTCCATTTTTTCTAAAAAAAGACGCTATACAATATGCTGCATCTAAAATAATTAATTTAAAAGAGAAGACTGCGGGCATATATAAAATATACAATATTAATAAAAAGATAAAAAAAGACATTTTTTTATTTTTAGATGTGGACGTTTTGCCATCAAAATCTTTTGAAGAAATGTTAATTAAAATTGCAGATGAATACCCTAAAGGAATATATGGACGTTTTAATTGGGGTACTTTTTATCATTATAAACATAAAAAATATTTGTTTACTAAATTTAGACAATTAAATCAAAAATTTAATATGCAATTTAATAATATAAACGTAAATAATAATAGTTGTTTTTTAAATAAGGGACCGCACATCACTTTATACTTTATAGAAAGCGTATTAATATTTAATATTGAAATGGGCGAAATTTTAAAGTTTTGTAAAACATGGGAAGACATTATTGAATTTATAAAAAGCGAAAAAGATATAGAATATAGAACAGAATGTATTGATATCGCTATAGCTGCATTTTTTAACAATATAAATGTAAAACCAATACCCGGTCGATTTAAAAATGTTAAACCATATTTTCAATATATTGATAAACCAAACTTCAGTAAAGATGTTTTTGTATCTTATTGCATGCCTCGAATTAAATTTAAAAAATATCATAAATATTCATCATGTTTAAAATAAAAGTTGCTTATATCTTAAATATATAATACAATATATATATTGAATATAATCATAAATAAAATAGATAATAATTCTCAAGATTTTCAAATAACTCCAGCTTCTTCAAAAAGAGACTGGATGGATGTACAAGGCAATTTTCCATATAAGTGTTTGCCCTTGAAAATTGGAAATCAATTGGGATGGAACGTTATTTGCCCATTAGACTTTGCTGCGACTTGGAATGGAGAAATTAATCATGTCAATTCTTTTAAATTAGAATTTTTTGGAGAAAACAAAGCCCAAGCAGATCTTTATATTAAAAATAAAACTATAAGTTCGCATTTCGGTAATGGAATACTAACTTTTTCTTTGCCTTATATTTTTAAAACACCCAAAGGAATAGGGATATTTGTAAGAGGGCCAACGAATTATGTAAAACATAATATAACCTATTTAGATGCATTCATTGAAACTGATTGGTTAGATTTTTCCTTCACATATAATATAAAGTTCCAACAACCGAACATTAAAGTCGAATTCAAAAAAGATGAACCATTATTTACTTTTTATCCATTGGAACTGTCTTCCATAGAGGACATTCAATTTACTTATCAAGACATAAAAAAAGATAAAAAATTACATGAAAATTTTATAAAATATAGCCAACTTAGAAATGATTTTAATAAAAAAATTAACAATAATGAATCAAAAGACCCGAATTTTATCAAAGAATTTGGAAGCTCTCCTTGGATGAAAGACTATTTCAACGCGCAAGATGCAGAAAGGAAAGAGATTGGATGCCCATTCTTAAATAAGTTTGGCAAATTCATTCATAATACAAAGCTTTCCTTGAAAGAAGTTGTCGATGAGTAAGTGCTATAATATACTAATATTAGATTATAATCGGCCAAAAGAATCAGAATTACTACTTGCTAGTATTAAAAAATATGCTAATTTTAATTATAAAATAATATACTTATCCAATGGAGGAGAACAAGATTACGCGATAGACTACTACAATAAAGGGCTAATTGATAAGCTTATTTTAAGAAAACATAATTCTGGATGTGGTTTAGGAACTAGGGAACTATTTAATGATTTTGATATTGATTCTGATTTTGTTTTTTATATCCAATGCGACCAATTCATGGTAAGAGAATTAAATCAAAATGAAATTGATATCTATGAAAAAGCAATTAATGATAAAAATGTTTATATTGATCTTGCTGGAAATCAAGGCGGTGGGAGATATTCTGAAAGAGCGCACTTTATAAGTAAAAATTATTATAATAAAATACCAAATTCTATTGGTGGACCCGGACCATATGCAGATTCAGTCTGGACAGAAAAAAGTATTCAAGATTATATGAAAGAAAATCAATTGTCCTTTCATACTGTTAAACCGTTAGTATTCGCAGATAATGGTAAATCTTCTATTAGAGAATATCCTTGTGGCGGAAAAATGCTTATGTATACAGACACAAAAGAAGTATTTATTCTAAAACCTATAAGTAAAAAGATTGAATTTCCAAATGTTCATTTAACTGATTCAGAATGGGAACAAATATTAAATAATCAATGGATAGATGGCACAATACCCGAACAGCATAAAAATAAGACCTTTAAAGTTTGGAATAAGCCATATGAATTAAAAGACTTTATTTAAATCTTGATTTATTAATTATAATAATATATAATTTAGAATAGATAAATGAAGGTATATTTAGGAATAATAACTCATAATCAATATAAAAATATTGATGAATTAACAAGAGACTGTCATCAATATTTTGATGGTATTATAGCTGTAGATGGTGGATCAACCGATGGAACAAAAGAGCTTCTTGAAGAGCGTAAGGGATGTGGTAAGATTATATACAGAAATTGGACCAATGATTTCGATTATCAAAATAATGAAATTTTACGCCAAGGCCCAGCGAAAATAGGAGATTGGATATTTTTAAGAGATGCAATGGAAAGGTTTAACTTAAACTTTGTTAAAGATATTAAAAAATATGTAGAGTTTTTTCGTCAAAAAGAAATAAGATTTGTGCACAATAACGGAAAAGGATTTGGATTTGAGTATTATGATGATTTATTTTTCTTTGGAAATCCACATTGGGGATTAAGAAATGCCAGACCAAAATATTTAAATATGCTTGATCTTTTTCAAAAAGAAAGAGATTTTGCATATAGATTATTAGATGGTGAAGAAGGAGGAAGACCGCTACATAATTATATAGATCATTTCGCAAAATATTATTATGTCTACGGAAGATCCAATCATCTAATGCTAGGCAGAGATGATAAACCTCAAGAATATGAAGAATTAGAACAAAATAGGCAAAAATTTAGACTATACTGTTGTTCTCTAGGCATAGACTTTACCTTAGAGGCTTTGAAAGATTATTTAAGTAAAGATTATTGGAAAAATGACAAAATCTTTATCAAACTTTTTGACAAAGAAGAGATACTTAAAACTTTCTATAGATGGCATATTTTAAAACATGATTTAGAAACTATTAAAAAAGACGAAAAAATTTGGTCATTAACAGATGCAGGAATAATTTTATGAAAATCATTATTATAGGATCTGGATATGATTATGAATTTCCGCATCCTGCATGCGGAGGATCAGAAGGATGTACCGAAAGACTAGCAGAAGGATTTTATAAAAATGGATATGATATAAATGTTATATGTGCAAAAAGAGAAAATAAACAAAAATATAATTTTAATATTTTAGAAACAGAAGCTCTTCCAGAAAAATATCACATTGGTTCGATGTACCAAGATCAAGCAATAGATATAGCGTTGAGTTTAAATCCAGACTTAGTAATTACTCAATCATTTCATTGGAAACTTAATACATTGAAGTGTCCAGTTTTCATTAATGTTCACGGGGGAGGAGATGGCCAATTAGGAGAAAATAATCAAAGAAATAATAATATTCATTATAAATTTATATCAAATACACAAATGGAAAGATGTATAAAAAATAAACCAGAACTAGGTAATAATTCATTTTTATGTTATACATCATTATCGGACGAAGACTTTATGTATTCTTTAAAAGGTGAATATTTTCTTTGGTGCGCAAGTTTATTTTGGGGATTTGAAACTAAAGGTTTGGACTTATTTATTGAATTGTCAAACATGTTTCCAGAATATGAATTTATAGCTTATGGAATGGGAGATGGTAAAATAGAAAAATTTCTTAAAGAAGAAATTGAGCCAAAGTATAAAAATTTTAAATTTAAGGGATTTCTGGATAGATATAAAAACCATAAAGAAGTATTTAGCAAAGCTATTGCTTTTTGTCAATTTTCAAGACTGCAAGAATCTTTTGGAAGAACTACGATTGAAGCTATGTCAAAAGGCGTTCCTGTAATATATTTTAATTCTGGAGCAACGCCTGAACTAGTTCAAAATAATGGCATTTTTGTAAACCAAAAACAACAATTGACTTCTGCAATTGAAGAAGTTCAAAAAATTGATAGAAAAAAAGTATTTGATTATTCGAAAAAATTTCATGTAGACGAAGAAATAAAAACAATAATAAATTATTATAGTAAAATAAAATGATAAAATACAGCATATATACTTCTTGTTTTGATATCAATAAAAATAATTTTAATTATTGGAAAACAACTATTCCCAAATGGATTGATTTTATAGATGATGGAGATAAAGGAGAAATTATTATTGCTGTAAATAATGATGACGATAGAACAAAAGAAACATTAGAAACAAGCTTTTCTAATAAAATAAAAATTATTAATACTTCATTCTCATACGAAGATTATACTTTTGATGGTAAAATTAAAAATGCCGCTTTGCAAGAATGCAAATATGAAATATGTCTAGGATTAGATTTAGACGAATATCCAAGTCCAAATAAAAAATCTTGGGATAATGTTTCTTTAAAACTTTTAAATATTTCAAAACTTGATGCAGTCTTTATTCCTTCGATTGATTTATGTAAAAATTATAATAGTTATAAATCAGTCGGAATGAAATGGTACATGCATAAGCAAGGTTTGTATAGAGGAATATGGGAGAACGCTAAACTAGATAATGGTAAAATAGATATCAAAAAATCAGATACTTGCGAATTATTAAAGATTAAAAATCAGTTATGCTCAAGCGCAGCGCTTCTTGATCAATTTGATGAATTATCAATAGATAATATTAAAAAATACGACTTACCTTTTGTTATTCATTTGGGATGGCTTGATTGGCAAAATAGAAAAAATCAAAAATGACACAAAAGTGGTTAAAAGGTTTTGTCATGCTAAACTGTGCTGGTAGCCCTAATGCATGCTAAAATAATAATAATAATAAAAACAATAACTGTGG
>Ga0209617_10000779_pt1 | contig 14498 bp, 10 predicted proteins | sample LakEriepJuly2011_2_FD_187459 | JGI IMG/M metagenome (GOLD analysis project Ga0209617, IMG submission 187459) | Freshwater microbial communities from dead zone in Lake Erie, Canada - CCB epilimnion July 2011 (SPAdes) (version 2) | ecosystem: Environmental > Aquatic > Freshwater > Lentic >... | reverse complement strand
ACTCAGTTGTATCGCCGACTCGCAGTTCTCGGGACTGCCGCGACAACCCCACGGGCTTTTTGGCCCGGTCGCCATCGGCCAGATAAACCCACAAGGCTTCGATTTGCCGGGCCGCATCGCCCTCCAGCAAATTGGTCCGCCCCGACCGGCCTTCGGGCCAGTAGCTAGGCATGATGACCGTCGGATTGAATCGGGCCGGTTCCCGCAAATAGAGGTGGAACCAGTTTTTCTGAAGCCGGCGAGAAGCGGTTGCCAAATCGACCGCCCCCATCTCGCCGGATTTCTGTCCGTTAAACTCGTGGCAGGCGATGCAACTGAACCCCTCACTACCGACCAATTCGTGCCCCACGTTGCGGAAGAGCGGGCCTGGAGGGACTTCAGGAATGCGGGCCGATTCCAAATGGTCGACGCGGGCGAACAACTCCACCAAGTGTCCCACCTGCGCCTCGCCGTATTGAGGCATGCTGGCATCGAGATAACGGCGCGCGCGTTTGCCGTGCAGCAGCACATCGCGGAAGCCCTCCGGTGTGAGCTTGGCCCCCACATGATTCAAGGTGGGCGGCAGACGGCCCGCATCTCCCAGACCCGGTTCGGCCCCCGTAAACAATCCGGCCCGCTCCGCGGCAACGCCACCCACACCCGACCGTTCATGACAGGCAATACAGTTGAAAGTGACGAGCGTCTTCTGGATTCGCTGGGAGTCCGTCCACTCAGGTGCTTGGGCCCGCGCCAAGGCCTGGGTGATGTGCGCGCGCTGCTCACGGTTCAAATCGTACCGCGGCCACCGACCGACCGCTTCGCTCAGGCACCCCTGCCCCGCTCGCAAGCTGGCCCACAACGGACCCGGTGCGGAGCGAACCTGAAGATCATCGTGACACTGGGCGCACCCGCGCGTGGCGAACTCCTGCCGACCTTGGGCCGCGAGAGCCGGATCCACCGAGACGGGTTCAAAGGCCGCAATGGGCTCGCGGGATACGGACAGGATAGATTCCGGCAACGGATTGCGCGGAAAACCGGGCCCCTCCATCTCGAAGGAAAACTTCGGATCGTGCCCGGTGTGGAAATACGTGAGCTGAATGGATCGCCATCCCGATTCCAATTCCAGCTCTACGTCCCACTCCTTCACCCCGCGACCATCGCTGGGTTCCTGAACGACGAGCGAATGCCCGTCGATCGTCAGGGAACCGCCGTTCATCTTCAGGAAAAATCGGTATTTACCTCGCGTGGTGACCTTCATCCATCCCTCGTAGCGAATGGCCGTATGGTGCCCCACCTCTCCGAGGCTCTTGAGGGAAAAGTCGCGCACCTGTCCAGCCCGTTCGGCCCGGACTTCTTCGCTGTTCAGTCCTTCCCAGACCTGACCCCGATACAGCGTGTAAGCCAAGGCTCCGGGCACCCGCGTGCGTTGCAGCAAGTAGTGCGCGATGCGCTCCGAATCCTGAGGACTCAACCGCAAGTCCGGCATCCGACCCGAAGGACGGCTCAAGTGCGGCTGGCGCAAAAATCCTGACAAACTTCGGAAACTGTACTTCGACTCCAACGCCAAAAGCGGCACCGAACTCCCCGCCAAGGGCCCCACTCCATTGCTCTCCGGCGGTTGGTGACAGGCCGCACATCCCCGCGACACGAACAACCGTTGCCCATGACCAGCCGCCACGGCATCCGGAGGCTGCAGCGAAAACTCATTCTTCCGGAGCGAGAGCAAGAAGTGGGTAATGGCACGGGCGCTTTGGCGACGTTCCTCGGGGTCGAGTGCCGCCAACACGTCGGGCATGGTGGTCCCCCTCCGCGTGCCGTGTGGATCGGCGATGTAGCGTTCCAAATAGGCGGGATTCACCCGCGAGCCCACCTCGGAAAGTCGCGGAGCCTGCTTCGATCGTGCCTTCAGCGACCCCTCGCCCGCATGACAGGCCACGCAGTTCAATTCTTCGATGAGCACCTGACCGCGCAATTCCGGGTCGAGCGTTCCGGTAGCCAAGCCGGGGATCATGGGTTGGGCCAAAGCCCTGAGCATGAGCACGCACCCCGCGAGCAGGACAGCCACGCGCCCCCAGGCGAGGCTCTGAGGCGCCCTGCGCATTACGGACATCGGCTGGACTCGCATGGGTTAAAGTCAGCGAGAACACCGAGCGGATGTCACCAGCAAATCGCCGACGGCGCGATGTAGGCCCGGTGCCTTCACCGGGCGTCTGTAGAGCTCAGATCTCGGAACCGGCCGGATGCGCCCTCGGCACTTGCGGCACCCGCCGCCAAGAGCTACATCACCCAAAATGAAACACACCCTGCCCTGCCTCATATCTGGAAGCCTCGGCGTGTTGCTGGGGGTTGGAATCAGTCACCTCCCAGGAAATGATCTAGTCAGCGAGGCCGCAGCTGAAGCTGAAGCCCCTCAGCTCCTCGTCTTCACTGTGCCCGCGGAATCGTCGGCCCCTTCTCAGTCGCAGCCCCGCCACCCGTGGTCGGAGCCCTACACGGTCCTCCCGATGAACCCACCGAAGTTCATCGGCCGATAAGTCCAAGGATTCGCCGAAAACAAAAATCAGTGAACGAGGGGAACGCCGGGTCAGGAGACCCGGCCTACAGGGGGGGGCGTCGTGGGCTAAGCGGTACGCTACAGACTCGGTGCCCTCAAAGGGCATCCGCAGACGTCGGGTCGCTGACTTGGCATGGCTCCGGAACACCGGCACGCATCGCTGACATCACCCATCCGGCAACTTTCCGCACGGTCCAGCCAAGGGCTTTCAACACAGATTTAGGTGCTGATTAGGAAATCTCAGCAGAGGGATCAAATATCAGAAATCGTTCCCTGCCCCCGTTCCGCTGCCCCCTTTTTCCTGACCCCTTTACGTTCCCCTGACCACCTTGTCGGCCTGGATCTCAACGATCATGGCGTCGAGTGGCGGTCGGGGCATTTTTGCGCCGGAGTCATACTCGACGAAGAGCTGGAGGTTTGAGTAGCCTCTGGTATGACAAAACACCCTCAACTCCTCTTTTTTGGAGTCGATGGATACCCTGACTTAGAGATCTGTCGCTGAGGCGGTTACGAACCATTTGTATTGTGAACAGGCTCGTCGAACACCGCCAAGTGCGCCCGGACAGCCGTGTTTCACAGCGTCCGGATGGGGTGATTTGTGAGGAGGTTGCCGGCTTAAGCACTCACCGCTTCGGTCGAAACCAAGGTCGAGGGTTGGGTTCATCGCCTTCCAATTTCAACTAGCATGCCCTCTCAGAATCCTGCCCAAGAATTCTCGGCCGATGCCCCAAATGCAGCCGGTGCTGCCCTCAGGGAGGACACCATCGAATACGGGTTCATCGGCAAGCTCCAGGGGCTCAAGTACACCTACCGACGCGACATTTCAGACCGCGCCTCGCTGGAGAACAACTTCCGCGAAAACAAAGCCATCATGGATGCGGTGCTGCCTGAGGAAAACTTGCGCGGCTTCAAAGGCCAGTACCTCGAGACAGCCAAGAAGCTCAAAGAACAGCAGGGCAAGACGGGCGGCAAAGACGACACCACCGACGACCCCGTGGACCAGATCGACTTCGAGTTTGTCCTCTTCGCCTCTGCCGTCATCGATTACGACTACATCATGAGCCTCATTGCCTGCTACTCGGCCAAGGGACCGGGCAAGTCGAAGATGACACGCGAGGAGCTCATCGGCCTCATCAGCGCCGATGCCAAGTTCATCCACGAGCGTGACGACATCGCCACGTGCCTCAGCAGCCTCGACTCCCTGATCACCGCCGAAACCCAACAGCTCGAAGCCCTCAAGACCCACAAACGCGGCCTGATACAGCAGTTTTTCCCTGCGCCAACGGAGCAACCGCATACCATCGAAGGGCACCACCCTGGATTCCCATCCCCGGAGGAAGCGGAGGCATGAGCGCCACACCCAAGATTCACCATTTCCCATTGCCCCATAACCGTCGGGACCGTTTTCGTGGCAGCACGAAAATGGTCCGCCACAGAACCGCCGAGCGACTGCCATGAACGGCCTGATCCTTTACACCACCGAAGACGGTCGCAGCCAAATCAAGCTGCGGGCCAAGGACCAAACCGTCTGGTTGTCCCAGCGGGAGATGGCCCAACTCTTTGACGTGAGCACCGACAATGTGGGTCTGCACCTCAAGAACATTTTCGAGGACCGAGAGCTGGAGGCAAATTCAGTTACCGAGGAATCCTCGGTAACTGCCGCCGACGGCAAAAACTACCTCACCAAGCTCTACAACCTCGATGCCATTTTGGCCGTGGGTTACCGGGTGCGCTCGCCTCGTGGCGTGCAGTTCCGCCGCTGGGCTTCCACCCTCCTTAAGGAATACCTGACCAAGGGTTTCGTGATGGACGACGATCGCCTGAAGAACCCGGATGGCCGCCCGGATTACTTCGACGAGATGCTGGAACGCATCCGGAACATCCGGGCCTCCGAGAAGCGCTTCTACCAGAAGGTGCGCGACCTGTTCTCGCTGAGCAGCGACTACGACAAGACGGACACGGCGACGCAGGCGTTCTTCGCCACGGTGCAGAACCTTCTCATTTTTGCCGTGACGCGGAAGACCGCCGCAGAACTCATCACTACCCGCGCCAATCCCGCCGATCCGCGGTTCGGCCTGCTCGCCTGGAAGGGCGACGCGGTGCGCAAGACGGACATCGTTGTGGCCAAGAATTACCTCACCGAGGATGAGATCGACACCCTAAACCGGTTGGTCGTCATCTTCCTTGAAACCGCCGAGCTGCGGGCCAAGAGCAAGCAGGAGACACACATGGCGTTCTGGAAGCAGAACGTGGATCAGATCATCACCTCCAATGGCTTCCCGCTGCTCACACACGCCGGTTCTATCAGCCACGAGAAAATGGTGGAGCGCACGGGTGAGCTGTATCTCCAGTTCGACGCAAACCGCAAACAGCGCGAGGCCATAGAAGCTGACCAGCAGGACGAGGCCGACCTCAACTCCTTGGAAACCCAACTGAAAAGACGCCGTCAACAATGAACGACACCAACCAAAAGAAATCGGGCCCACTCTCTCGGGCATCGCTGATCCACTACACGACGTGATTGTTACCCCCCTTGATCCCAGTGCGGATTTTCGCGTAAAAATATTTTTATGAGAACCACCCTGGATCTGCCCGATCCGCTGTTTCGCGAAATTAAGGCACGGTCCGCCCTGCGCGGCATGCTGCTCAAGGACTACGTCGCCGAAATCCTCCAGACCGGCCTCGCCCAAACCGCCGCCGCCCGCGCAGCCCCCTGCCCTTGATTCGCAAGGCCACCGGCGTCGCCTACCCCGCCCTTTCCAACCGCGAAATCGACACCCTACTCGTCACCGAGGATGCCCATGGCGGCAATTGACATCCTCGACCTCAACCTCTGGCTCGCGCTCATCGACCCAGACCACGCGCACAACGCCCGCGCCCGCCGCTACTGGGAAAACGAGGCCGCCGCAGAAATCGTCTTTTGCCGCGTGACCATGCTGGGCCTGCTCCGCCTGCTCACCAACTCGCGCGTGATGCACGGAGCGCCTTTCACCCTCGCCGAGGCGTAGGATGCTTACCGCGCCTTCACGGTTCTGCTCGAGGTCTGTTTCGCCGAAGATTCCCTCGCCGCCGAAAAGCGCTTTGAACTCTGGAGCCGCGTCCCGGGGTTTCCATCGAACCGCTGGACCGACGCCTGGATCGCCGCCCTCGCCTCGTCTGCAGGAGCCCGCGTCATCTCCTTCGACTCGGATTTCACCACTTTCCCTGACCTCGATTTCCTTCACCTGCGCCCATGACCGACACCAACCAACGCCAACTGGGCAATACCCTCTGGCAACAGGGTCAGGGAACGATTTTCGAATTTGCTTCAGCCGCATGTTCGCTGCACATGGCTAATGCCTCGACCAGAACACCGGGGCGGGAGAACTGTCAGTGACGGTGTGAAAACCGATGGAACCTGCCGGTTTGAAAACCACTGAGCCCAGAAACTCAGCGGATCATCGATCCGGTCTCAGTTTGTCGGTTGCCCGAGGGAATTCTTATCATGTCTGGTGGGCCCCGGACTCGTTCGGCCTCATCAGGAAGAAGCAAGAAACGCTGGAGCTCATCCGGAAAGAAAACCGATCCGAGGATCCGGCAAAACCGCGGAATTTAAACCGGCAACTTTCCATGGATTCCGGAACGTTGCTGAGAGAGACCTGGCCCACAGATTCTCCGAGTCCTGGTGACAGCGTTCCCCAGGCCGTGCGAACGCACGCACACCGCAATTTGTTTTATCCGAACTCCCACTCGGAAGATTGTCTTGAGGAACACCCCTCCCTAGCCTGTTGGCATGAAACCCCGCTGGCTATCCCTGCTGGCCGGCACTGCTGCCGTCCTGATGGCAGTGGAGACTCTATTCTACCTCCCGGTTTTAGCTTCGACTGCGAGTCCCCTGAGCTTCAACAGGGACGTGCGCCCCATCCTTTCGAACCACTGTTTCCCGTGCCACGGACCAGATGTCCAGCAGCGGAAAGCCCAACGTCGGCTAGACACCTTCGATGGGGCTGTAGCCCTTCGTGACGGTATCCAGGGCATCGCGCCGGGGAAACCCGCTCAGAGCGAGTTGTGGCGACGCGTGACCTCGTCGGATCCGGAGGAAGTCATGCCACCGCCCAAGTCAGCGAAGCGGTTGTCCGAGGCCGAAAAACGCACCCTTCGTGCTTGGATCGAAAACGGAGCCCAATACGAGGCCCATTGGTCCTTTGAACCTCCACGATCGATTCCCCCTCCCCGCACTATCGATGGATCCTGGCCGCGGAATCCGATCGATGCCTTCGTGCTGGATCGCCTCGAAAAAGAGGGCCTAAAACCAGCCCCCGGGGCGCGCCCTGAAATTCTCCTGCGCCGCGCATCGCTCGATTTAACGGGGCTCCCGCCCTCCGAGGCTCTGCTCCGTCGATTTTCATCCAACCCAAACGATCAGGAGTATTTGCGGTCAGTCGATGAACTCATGGCGTCCTACGCCTATGCAGAACGCCAAGCCCAAGACTGGCTCGATCTGGCACGGTACGCCGACTCCAACGGTTTTTCCGACGACCAGACGCGCACCATTTGGCCCTATCGGGACTGGGTGATCAAAGCCATCGCTCAGAACATGCCTTTCGACCAGTTCACCCTTGAACAACTGGCCGGCGACTTGTTGCCCGGGGCAACTTCTGAACAAAGGATTGCCTCGGCATTCCACCGGAATGCGCCCCAGGCCAAGGGAAACACTTATCCGGTCGAGGAATACCGCATCAAAGGCGTCATCGACCGGGTCAACACGACCGGCACCGTCTGGCTGGGGCTGACCTTCGGATGCGCCGAATGCCACGACCACAAATTCGATCCGATCAGCCAGCGTGAATACTTTTCGCTGTTCGCACTTTTCAACAACGTGGTCCACAGCGGCGAAGCCTTTGCCCAAGACGGACCCTTTTTAGAAACACCGGTTCCCACCGACTTTGGCGGAAAGTCTGCGACAAACCGCGCGGTGCGGAAAATTCCGGTGATGGCAGAACAGGCAACTCCGCGTGAGACCCGGGTGCATGTCCGCGGCAATTTTCTGCGGAAGGGAGAGATTGTCTTACCCGGAGTCCCAGCCGTGTTCGAGACGGCTCCAGGGACACACCCGACCAACCGGCTTCAACTGGCCCGCTGGCTGGTCGACGGAAAAAATCCCCTGACCGCACGCGTGGCCGTGAATCGTTTGTGGCAGTCCAGCTTCGGCCAAGGGCTGGTTCGCACTCCCGCCGATTTCGGAAAACAAGGCGCATCGCCGTCCCACCCGGAACTGCTGGACTGGTTGGCCCGCGAACTCGTCTCCAGCGGCTGGAATCTCCGACTCATCCATCGATGGATCGTGACCTCGTCCACCTACCGGCAGGCCGCTCACAACCCAGGCGATCCAGCACGGCTTATGGACCCTCAGAATTTCCTGCTGGCCCGCGCACCAAGGCCACGACTGGGGGCTGAACAAATCCGGGATCAGGCTCTGGCTACTGCTGGACTGCTCACTCTGGCCTACGGCGGTGAACCGGTCTTTCCCCACCAACCCGAACACTATTGGGAAGAGCGGGCCTTGCCCGGAAAATGGGCTCCCAGCCTCGGGGCCGACCGATACCGCCGCAGCCTGTACACTTATTGGCGTCGCATGGCGCTGCATCCAACTCTAGAACTGCTCGATGCACCTGCCCGAACCGTGTGCACGGCCAAACGAACTGTGTCCAATGTGCCCACGCAAGCGCTGGTAACCCTGAACGACCCCATCTTCACCGAGGCGGCTGAGGCCTTGGCTCAAAGAATCCTGCACGAGGCCCCTGCCAGCGAAACGACTCGCCTCGAACGCGGCTTCCGACTGGCTTTGGCCCGCGGGCCCTCTCCGGAAGAACGCGCCCGGTTTCTCGATTTTCTCGCCCTGCAGCACGCACGAGGTCTGGATGATGCAGCGGCCTGGACCCGCGCGGCGGCGGTCCTGCTTAATCTGGATGAATTCTTGTGCCGGCCATGAACCGCTCCCCCTTTCCCACCGAACGGCTGGCGACTTCCTCTCGCCGAGCCTTCTTGCAACACAGTGCAGCGGGCCTGGGCACCATCGCGCTGAGCACCTTGTTGCGGGCCGATCCGCGCGGAACCCATTTCGCCGCGAAGGCCAAGCGGGTCATTTTCCTCTTCATGGCGGGCGGGCCGTCTCATGTGGATCTTTTTGATCCAAAGCCCCGGCTTCAGGAACTGGACGGAAAACCCATCCCGGCCGAATTGCTCAAGGACCATCAGCAATTCGCCCTCATCCGGGGCACTCCCGCCCTCAAAGGATCCTCCCGCCTCTTTGCACCCTGTGGGCGCTCCGGAACCATCGTGTCCGATTGGTTGCCCCATCTGGCCCGGGTGGTCGATGACATCGCGGTGATCCGTTCCATGAAAACGGATACCAATGTCCACGATCCGGCCGTCAACCTCATGAACTGCGGATCCATGATGTTCGATCGGCCCACGCTGGGTGCCTGGCTCTCCTACGGACTCGGATCCGAAAATCACAACCTGCCGGCCTACATGGTCCTGACCTCCGGGTTCGATGACGGCCAACCGCTGCTCCAAAGCTTCTGGGGCAACGGATTCCTCGATTCACGTCATCAAGGCGTGCCCTTCCGCAATCAAGGAGATGCTGTTCTGCATCTGGCCAATCCGGCGACGGTCACGCGAGAACAGCGCCGCGAACAACTCGACCTGCTCCGTTGGATGAACCAACGCCAGCATGACGCTCTGGGCGATCCTGAGATTTTGTCGCGCATCGCATCGTACGAGATGGCCTTCCGCATGCAGGCCAGCGTTCCCGCGTTGACCGACCTTCGAAACGAGTCGCCAGCGACCCTTCGCTTGTACGGTGCGGAACCGGGGAAATCCTCCTTCGCCAACAATTGTTTGATGGCACGAAGACTCATCGAAGAAGGCGTCCGGTTCGTTCAACTCTATGACCGAGGATGGGATTCTCACACCGATATCCAGCGGGAGCATACCCGCCAATGCACCGCTACTGATCGACCCACCGCGGCGCTTTTGACCGACCTCAAGCAACGCGGGTTGCTCGACGACACGCTCGTCATCTGGGGAGGTGAGTTTGGCCGCACGCCTGTCGCCCAGGTCTCCGGCAAGACCTTTGGGCGAGATCACCATCCCCACGCCTTCACCATGTGGATGGCCGGAGGTGGGGTGAAGCGCGGGATCACCCACGGCACCACCGACGAGTTCGGCTACCACACCGAGGAGAACCCGGTGCACGTCCACGATCTCCACGCAACCATCCTGCACCTCTTGGGCATCGATCACGAACGGCTCGTCTTCCGAAACCAAGGCCGAGACTTCCGCCTCACCGATGTCTCAGGAACCGTGGTGAAGGCTCTGCTGGCTTGAACCCAGGGCCAGAATGAGGCGGAAACAGGGCCAAAAACAGGGTCAGGGAACGATTGCCGTTTTGGGATGGCGCGCCGGGGGACGCCGGGTCGGGGGACCCGGCCTACAGGGGGATGTCGTGAGCGGGGCTGGGCCGCCTCGGACTGGCTAAACCGGCCGCTCAGGCCTCGGGGGTGACGCCCAAGACGAGGTCAAAGTGGGCAGCCCATTCGCCGGCCTTCGCCCCACGCATCGGCTTGAATCCGACGGTCACGGCGTCGCGATCCTGCTTGGTCTTCAACTCGCGCCAGATCGGGTCCTTCTCATTGCCGGGATGCCCCTGAATGTAGAGCTGGGTGGTGATCAATTCGTGGCCGCCACGTCGGATCTTGAAATGGATGTGCGGTGTCCGGGGCGAGTACGGCACGGGCTTGATGGTCCGGAATAAGTACTCCCCGGTGCTTCCAGTCGAGAACCGGCCGAACCCCTGAAATTGCTTGTCCTGACGCGACCGATTCGAGGTGTCGCCGGTGTGCAGATAAACCCCGTGGGCATCGCACTGCCAAATTTCTACCAACGCGTTGCGCACCGGTTTGCCGCCCGCATCGAGCACCCGTCCGCTCACGTAACCCACCTCCCCCACCGCCGGGGTGAGGGCGTTGTTGATGACGATTAAATCATTGTCGGTGTCGAGCGGCAGGTGGTTCGGATAGTAGGGCCCCTCGGTGCCAGAGGGGGTTCGCGTCAGAGCCTCGGCGAAGGCGCCGGCCGATGTGAAGCAAGCGGCAACAGCGCCGGTCGTCCGAAGGAAATCCCGACGCGTCTTGAGGGGCAGCAGTAGATTCATGGGAGCGCCTCCAGCAAACCCAAGGCTTCGGGCCCTGCCGAGAAGAATCGCTGGAATTTGAGCGCTCCGAGCTACGAATCGAGACGTTCAAGCCAGAGGGCATCGGGAGAAAATCTCCACGCTGGTGAGCCGCGGGATTCACTGGGTTCACCGACCTGCGGCGGGAATCACGGCAGGGATTCTCAACCGCTCCACGGGGGACAGTTCCCGCAGCGTCGACTTCCCATTCTTCCAAAGCACGAATTCGCGGATGGCCAGCACGGCGTTGGGAGGTTGGTTGATGGTCGAACGGATCCGCAAGGCCACCACCCGGCGGTCATCCAGCGAGGCGTCGGCCACTCCATTTTTGAAGCGGGCAACCTCTTGCCATCGGCCGTAGCCGGTGGAGACCTCCAGCACACCCTGCCTGAGGCGGTGGTCGCCGTTGGGCATTCCCGTGATGGCTTGGATGCGATCGAAGGATGCTGGGGACGACAGGACAATGGTGAAGGAATCCACATCCCGGCGCGGGCCCCAGGTCATGTGGTAGGTGTCGAGGTCGCCGTCGAACGCGTGCAAGGGGTAGAGCGCATCGTAACCCTGGCCGCGGTCGATGCCCGTCAAGGTCCACCGCCAGTCCTCGTCGTTCCGGTTGAAGCACGAGGGATAAATAAGCGGAGGCATCGCGTCCTGAGCTCTGGCAGGAAGCGCGGGCTGGATGGGATGGCCGAATCCCGGGCCCGTCACAATGCCCATCGCGGCGAGGCGATTCACATGGGTTTTCACCCGGCCCAGGAACTCCTCGAAGTCCGGTTTTTCGACGCCCCATCCGCGCTCGGCAAGGGCCAGCACTCGGGGGAAGGCCTGACTCTCGATGTGATCCTCGGGGATCATCTCTCCCCACAGGCAGGCCTCCACACCGAGCACGTGCGACCGGGCCTCCGGTGTGAGCCCAGCCGATGGCGGCAGGGGATCAAAATCATAGGCCGTCTTCAGCGTGGTGCGCTCGATGTTGTAATTGAAATAGTGATGGTTGCCGGTCGACATCACGACGTCCCATCCAGATTTCGCCGCGGCCCAACCGCTGCTGCCTTCATTGTCCCAGCAGGTGTAAATGGCACCCTTCGCAACACCGCCCCAGCCCATGATTCGTTTCCCCCGTTTTGCGGCCAGGTCTGTCACCCGTTGCATAAACCAGGCGTGAAGATTTCCGACCTGCTTCTGCTTAGCCTGGCATTTCGGGCACTCGCCCCAGTATCGCATCTCCGCTTCGTCTCCTCCGACATGCAAAATGGGTGAAGGGAAAAGCTCCGCCACCTCGGCAAACACGCCGTCGAGGAACTCGAACACCCGTTCGTTGCCCGGACAGAATTCTGAACCGCACAGCGGATCGATGGGAAACGGGGGGATGCTCCGGCGGGTCCCGAAGCAGTTCAATTCGGGATAGGCAACCAACGCCGCCCCGGAATGGGACGGGGTCTCGATTTCCGGGATCACGGTGATGAAGCGCTGGGCGGCGTGAGCGACGATTTCGCGGATGTCTTGCCGGGTATAAAAGCCCCCGATCCGCACCCCTTCTCCGAGGTCTGCCCAGGCACCGACGCGCGTCAGCTTGGGATACTTCCGGATCTCCACCCGCCAGCCATCCACATCGGTGAGATGAAGATGGAGGCGGTTGAGCTTGTGATACGCCATCCAATCGAGGCGCCGGAGAACACCCTGCTTGCTAATGAACTGCCGCGCAGGATCGAGCAGCACACCGCGCCAGGGAAAGCGGGGCTTGTCTTCGATCCTCACCACGGGCACTGACCACTCCACGCCGGGCTGAAGGGCCGAAGACTCCAAGGCTGGGGGAAACAACTGACGCAAAGTCATGCATCCGTAAAAAGCTCCCGCACCCGACGCGGCCCGAATGACCACTCGGTCGGGCAGCACCTCCAACTGGTAGCCCTCCTCCCCCAACGCGGCAGCGTCACCCGACAACGCCACCTGGATGGAATCCGCCCTCCCGGCTTCGCCAGCGGCCGGCGATCGTTTCAATGGAAGCGGCAGGCCCGTCGAACGTCTCAGCAGGCTGGCGAGCTGTTGTCCGGTGGCCTCCGTTCCCGGGGCCACGGTGAGGACCGTGTTGCGTCCCAGCACAAAACGACCCCGACCCATTTCCATCCGTGACGGTTTCGGGATGACGGAAACCTCGGGCACTGGATCCCCCGCAACCCGGGAGATGCCTATCGCAAGACACAGGAAGAACTGAACAAACCCAAGTGAGGCAACCCTGCGCAGAGCACGGAGGTTGGTGTTGGCAGCAAGTTCAGGTTTCATTCAGCGGGGATGCATGATCATGGAGAGTGGGCGGAGTTCGGGTCCAGGATCGGTGTGGTCTATACAGGCAGATTGAGGGATTTTGAAGCCTAGGTGATTCACGCCTCCCACAGCCAACGACCTCACGCCAATCTCGCCGATCTACCCACCGCACAAGCCGCCGCCCTCTCGGCGCTCTGATGCGCCACCCCAATTCCACGGACTTGTATTTGTCCGCAAATCAGTTGGGCTGAACCAATGCAACAACTCCTGCCAACAACGCACTCCGGGGCAAATCGGTGGTGGCCCATTTGCGTGGCAACTGCCCTCGCGTTGCTGGGAACGTGGACCAACGGTGGACTCCGCGCCGATGACTGGCCGCAATGGCTAGGACCCCAGCGGGATGCAAACTGGAGGGAGACTGGAATCCTGAAGGCATTTCCTGCCGGCGGCCCCCGACGAGTATGGCGCACCGCCATCGGATCCGGATACACGGGACCGGCCGTGGTCGGAAATCGGGTGTACTTGATGGATCGCCAGGTCGCAACCAATGCATCGAAAGCCAAAAATGCGTTCGATACATCGTCGATCGCCGGTACCGAACGGGTCCTTTGCCTCGATGCCGCCGATGGACGGGTGGTCTGGCAACGCACCTACAATTCCAGCTACACGGTCAGCTACGCAGCGGGTCCGCGAACGACACCGGTCGTTGCCGACGGTCGCGTGTACACACTGGGAGCCATGGGCCAGCTCGCCTGCCAGAACACCCGGGACGGATCTGTGGTCTGGAGCCGGGACTTCGTGGCCGATTACGGGCTCAAGGTTCCGATTTGGGGCGTTTCGGCGCATCCGCTGCTCGATGGAAACAAGCTCATTTGCATGGTGGGTGGCGAAGGGAGCGTGGCTGTTGCTTTCGACAAAAACACCGGGCGCGAACTCTGGCGAGCCCTGTCGGCCAAAGAGCCCGGTTACTGTCCCCCCGTCATTTATAAACTCGGCGGACGACGCCAGTTAATCCTCTGGCATGCCGAGGCGGTGAACGGACTAGATCCGGAGACCGGCCGAGTGCTCTGGAGCGAACCTTGGAAACTCAATTACGGGTTGGCCATCCCCACTCCCCGTCTGCTGGACGACGGGCTCTTCCTCACCTGCTTCTACAATGGATCCATGCGTCTGCGATTTGAACCCGGACACGAAGTGCCTGTGGTGGCCTGGAAGACCGCAAAGCAAAGCGAGCGCGACACCGTAAATCTCAACTCCATCATGGCCACACCGTGGGTGGAGGACGGCTATGTGTACGGCCCTTGCAGTTACGGACAGTTCCGCTGCCTGCGTCTGGATACCGGTGAGCGCCTCTGGGAGACCTTCCAGCCCACCGTGGGTAAGGCCGAACGTTGGGGAAACTGCTTTGTGGTGAAAAACCGCTCGCAATGGTTTCTGCTCAGTGAACAGGGCGACCTGATTATCGCTCGACTGTCACCCAAGGGG
>Ga0209617_10000777_pt1 | contig 14560 bp, 10 predicted proteins | sample LakEriepJuly2011_2_FD_187459 | JGI IMG/M metagenome (GOLD analysis project Ga0209617, IMG submission 187459) | Freshwater microbial communities from dead zone in Lake Erie, Canada - CCB epilimnion July 2011 (SPAdes) (version 2) | ecosystem: Environmental > Aquatic > Freshwater > Lentic >... | reverse complement strand
CGTGACGGAGGTGCGCGCTCGGGAGCCACTGGTTGTAGGTGCGTTCGCGATTCACCACCTCGACGCGGGCCGCGCGGGCGCCGAGAGCGGGGATGAACTGGTTGGTCGTCGATTCGAAGGTGTTGCGCTCCATGCGGAGGCCCGGTGTCAGCGTCGTGCGCCCTTTGGTCACGGCGCCCATCACATAGGCGCTGTGCGTCGTCTCACGGCTCAGGAAATCGTTAAAGACGCTGTTCTGAAACGCGGCGGGCGCCTGCAAGACGAAGAGCTCAGGACGGCTGCGGAAAAGGGCTTCGAGCTTCGGAATGTCCGTCTCAAGGGACATGGGGATACCGGCGACCGTGCGATTGCTGCGGCGCATGATGTCAGCGTAAGGAAAACCACTGGCGGCCGTGCCGGTCACATAGACGCTGCTCGAGGAATCCTGCTCGCGCGTGCTGCGGTTAGTTTTGAGCCCGAACTTGAGCTTTCCGGATAGCGCGTCGCCCCGGTAGGATTTCTCCACGTCCACCTTGCCGGACATGACTTCCTCGGCGTATTCCGAGGGATTGATCGTCATATCGCCGCGCGTGATCGTCGTGGTGTCGAACGCGCTTTTTCCGTTCAGGTTGGTGTATTTGGGACGGAGTGTGTCGGAGCGGTCGTAGGCGTTTTGGAAGCCGGTGTTGCGGACGACGTATTGGAGGCTGCGGTCGGTGTTGCGTTCATTTTCAGCGTAGTAGCCGCTGTAGTTGACCTTGATCGTGTCGAAGCGCTGCTCGCCGCCGGCAGTGAAGGAGAACAAATCGTTGTCGGCCTCGCTCTGGCGGTTTTGGTAGCGGTGTTCGTTGTTCGTGAGGCGACCGGCACCGGTGCGCGGCGTGATGGACAGCACGTTGGCCGGGCCGCCGCTCGTGACGACATAGATACGCTCCTCGGGTTTTTCGGCCGTGGTGGTGTTGTGACTAAAGCCGGGGCGGAAAAACAAGGTCGCATTCGCGCTGAGCCGATAGTCGAGCGAGCCGGTCAGGCCCCATGACGTCACATCGCGGAAGTTCGTCTGAGGCGTGCCGATGCTGTGAAAGTAGAGCGGCTCGGTGAGCTTGAGGTCGGGACGGTCGGTGGGGCGGACGTAAAAGTAGTCGAGATCGACGTTGTCGTAGGCGCGGGAGGTCTCGTAGGCCGAGACCGTGAAACTGACCCCGAGGTTTTTAGTGCCGCCACCAACGCTCAAAATGTCGCTGTAGAGAAGCCCGGTGTCGTAGCTCCACTGGTTGTTCATATCGTAATACACCCCGGCTGTCGTGATCTTGATCTCGCGACCGTCGCGCTCGAAGGCTGAGCGCGAGATGGTGTTAATGATGCCGCCGATCGCATCGCCATCGCGGTCGGCGGTGGGCGCTTTGACCACCTCGATATTGCTCACGCCGTCGGCGAGGAGCTGGCTCGTGGCGAAACCGCGGCTGTTGCCCGACGTGGGCGTGCGAAAGCCATCGGTCTGAAACGAATTATATTTCGACTCCATGCCGCGGATGTTCACGCCGTTGGGCGTGCCGTCCTCGTCTTCGTTGACGCTGAGGCCGGGCAGGCGCTGCAGCGTGTAGCCGATATTTCCACTGATCATCTGGCCGAAGGTTTCCTCGGAAACAATGTTCACGATACCACTGGCCGTTTTCTGTTGATTGATAGCGAGGGCCTGGCCGCGCGCCGACTCGGCGACGGTGAATGACTCCATCTTCATCACTTTGCTTTCCAACGTGGCATTCACGCTCGCGGTCAGCCCACCCGAAACAGCGACGTTGGTCGTATAGGCGTCGAGGCCGACGTAGTCTACTTCCACTTGGTAGCTGCCGGCCGCGAGTCCCGGCAGCGAGAAGCGGCCCTCGGCGTCGGTATAGGCGACGGCAGTGGTGCCGAGCAGTTTGACGATGGCGCCTTGGAGCGACTTACCCGTGACGGCTTCTGAGACGCGGCCGTTGATACTACCCGCCGCAGCTTGTGAAAAAGCCGTGGACGAGAGCAGGGCCAACGCGAGGAGCGCGAGGGAGGCGACGGCGAGGAGCCGGCGCGCTGTTGAGTGAACGAACGTACAAGTGAGTGCGTTGAAGTGCATGAATATGAATCCTTACGCTCTCACGCTTGAGTGACAAAACGGCGTCGGGTGAGTGACGAATCAGTTAAACCCCCTCCCGGACCCGATCCCCCTGAACATCCAGTCCCCTATGAGTTGTCGTCTTTCGGTGGGCGGTTAATCATTCCTACGACCGACCGCCTGAACGTCGTTGAGCCGACTGGCCAACCTCCCCGCCAAACCGCTTGTGCAACCCGGCGCTTGTCGAGTTTTCCCCGGCGCCACACGTTCCGACTGACGCCTTGCCCTCGCGGTCCAAGCGGTGGAGACCCTGGCAAATCGTCCGCTCGCGGCCGTCAGATTCTCGTTCGCGCGCGCGATTTCGCCCACCCACCTACTCCGCGTGGCTCGCACCACCGTCCAGCCCGCCGATGTGCAAAATCGTCATACGAATGTGTGCAGCCGACCCTTGTTTACGGCTCACCCGCGGCACAAGTTTGGGTGAGTCGACCGCGTCCCCACCTGAAAACTCCCGGCCATACGGCGCATTTCTGTCAGCCGCACCGGATAAACCCCGCCCCACCCATGACCCCATCATCCCCACTTCGTAGTCTCGCCGCCACATCGCTCTGGCTGCTCGCGCTCGCCCTGATCTTCGTTTCGCCGCTCCGCGCGCAGGTCGCCACTGGCTCCATCGAAGGCCGTGTGCTCCACGCCGCCAGCGGGCGCTACCTCGACAAAGTCCGCGTCACTGTTGAGGGCACCTTGCTGGAAACCTTCACCGATGAACTCGGCGCTTACCGCGTCGATGGCGTTCCGGCCGGCCGGGCCACACTCAAGGTATTCTTCACGGGACTAAAGCCTTTCTCCGATCAAGTTTCTGTCACCGCCGGGCAAACGTCGACGCGCGACGTGACCCTCGACTCGCTCAACGCTGCGCCGAAATCTCCCCTCGCGACCGAAGCCGTGAAGCTCGACGCCTTCGTCGTCGCCACGACGCGCGAGATGGACGCCGCCGCCATCGCGATCAATGAGCAACGCTTCGCCGCCAACGTGAAGAACGTCGTCTCCACCGACGAATTCGGCGCGGTCGCCGAGGGCAACGTCGGCGAGTTTCTCAAATTCCTTCCCGGCGTCTCCGTGGATTACGTCGGCGGCAACGCCCGTTCGATCTCCATCAACGGCGTGCCGCCCGACAACGTGCCCGTCACCCTCGGCGGGCTCAGCATGGCCAGTTCGAGCGGTGACGGCGGCCGCGGTCGCTCGTTCAATATGGATTTCTTTTCCACCAATAATCTCTCGCGGGTCGAAATCGAATATTCGCCGACACCCGAGTCGCCCGGCTCCGCCCTCGCCGGCACCGTGAATCTCGTCCCGCGCAGCGCCTTCGAGCGCACCAAACCGGTTTTCAATTACAGCGTCTCCGCGCTCATGCGGGACAACAACAAGAGCCTCCGCGCCACGCCCGGCCCGCGCGGTCACGCCACGCACAAGATCCGCCCCGGCGCCGATTTCAGCTATTCCGCGCCCGTTAACAAATCCTTCGGCTATACCGTGTCGGCCGGCTCAGCGTCCCAATTCTCCCCGCAGGATACGCCCGTGGCGCTCTGGCGCGGGGCCAGCGCGGTCACCAACGGCGTCGCCTTTCCCTACACCACGCCCGACCAGCCCTACCTCTCGCGCTACTCTTACGAGGACGGCGGAAAATTCACCACCCGCCTCTCGCTCGGCATCACGCTGGATTTCCGCCTCACCGAGCGCGATCGCATCTCGCTGGGTTTCCACGCCGCCCGCACCACGATCGGTTACTACAATAAGGCCCTCGTCTTCCAGATCAACCAGGTCGATCCCGCGGCGTTCTCGCTCGCGTCCACGCGCAGCCGCGTCGGCGCCGCCGAACTCAACCTCGCCACCGAGGGCCGCGAACGCGTCAACAAGACCGCCATGCCCACACTCTTCTGGTATCACCGCGGCCCCGTCTGGAAATTCGAAGCCGCCGGCACCTACTCCTCCAACGTCAACAACCACGTTGATGTGCAGGTCGGCCGCTTCTTCAACGCCACCGCCCGCCGCACCGGCCTCACGATGGCCTTCGACGACATCCAGCCCGACTACCCCGGCCGTCCCAACCGCATCACCGTCACCGACGGCGCCACCGGAGCCGTCGTCGATCCTTACAGCCTCGCCTCCTACTCGCTCGCCACGGCCAACAGCAACGAAAGCGTCATCGCCGATCTCCGCCGCAACGCCTACATCACCGCCAGCCGCAACTTCCGCGGCACCATTCCGATTGCCCTGAAAGCCGGCCTCAACTGGCTCGTTTCGCAGCGCGACAACGCCTTCAATCAGCCCGTCTACAACTACGTCGGTTCCGACGGCCGCGCCAGCACCACACCCGTCGGCAACGACGATTCCGCCGCGCGCTTTCTCGATCCGTCCCTCTCGCAGGAGACCGCCCCGTTCGGCTTTCCGCTGACCCAACGGATCGGCAACGACGGGCTTTACCAATTTTTCCAGACCAACCCCGCGCAGTTCACCACCAACGCCGCCACCACCCATATCTCCGGCGTCAACAACTCGCGCTTCGCCCGCGAACGGATCATCGCCGGATTCGTGCGCGGCGACGTGAGCTTTTTGGACAATCGTCTCAAACTCGTCGGCGGCCTCCGCGCCGAGCAGACCAACCTCGACGGCCAAGGCCCGCTCAACGACCCCACCCGCAATTTCCAACGCGACGCCTCCGGAAAAATTATCCTCGGCCCCAACGGCCGCCCGCTCGCCCTCACGTCTGACCCCCTCGCCTCTGCCCAGCTCACCCGCGTCTTCCGCGGCACGCAGGCGAAGAAGGAATACCTCACACTCTTCCCGAGCCTCAACGCCAGCTATGCGCTGCGTGAGAATTTCACCGCCCGTGCCGCCTACTACCATTCCATCGGCCGGCCCAACTTCGATCTCTACACCGGCGGCGTCACGCTCCCCGACACCGAGTCGCCCCCATCCCCCACCAACGTCACCACCGTCGCCAACATCGGCATCAAGCCCTGGTTCGCGCGCAGCAAGGTGGTCCGCCTCGAATATTATTTCCCCGGTGTCGGCGTCCTCTCCGCCGGCGCTTTCCGCCGCGAATTCGAGAATTTCTTCGCTCAAAATAACGCCCCCGCGACGCCCGAATTTCTCGCGCTCTACGGCCTCGATCCCGCCGTTTACGGCAAATACGACGTCGCCACGCAGTATAATCTCTCCACGTCCACGCGCGTCGAGGGCTTCGACATTAACTACAAGCAAGCGCTCACGTTTCTCCCGCACTGGGCGCGCGGCATCCAAGTGTTCGGCAACCTGAGCCGCCAGCGCGTCACCGGCGCCGCCGCCGATTTCTTCTCCGGCTATCAACCGAAAGGGGCCAACTGGGGCGTCAGCCTCACGCGCCCCCGCTACAACCTCCGCGTAAATTTCAACTACCAGGGCCAGCGTCGTCAGGGCCAGATCACCGCGACCGCCACCGATCGCATCGGGCCGTCGATTTACAGTTGGCGCGACGATCGCCTCTACATCGACGTCCTCGGCGAGGTTTCCCTGCGCCGCAACCTCGCGTTCTTTTTCAACCTCCGCAACGTGAACGACCAGACCGAGAACACCGTCGTCTACGGCCCGCAAACTCCCGCCAGTGCCCGTTTCCGCCAATCCACCGACTTCGGCGCCCTCTGGACCTTCGGCATCAAAGGCTCCTTCTAAATAACCTCGCCTTTAAATCCGAGTATCCTGCCAGCCACCGACTCAGATCGTTGTTTTTACGATAAACCCCTCCGCTCCGATTCACCCCGTTTCTACCCATGCTTACCCGCCACGTCCTCCGCTCCCTGCTCTATCTCACCCTCACGCTCGCCGCCGCCTGCACGCTCCGCGCGCAATCCACTCTGGGCACCGGCGCCATCTCGGGCCGTGTGCTCAATCCCGTTAGCGGCGCCTACGTCGAAGGTGCTCGCATCACCGTCGAGGGTACCCCCCTCGAAACCTTCACCGATGCCGACGGCGCCTACCTCCTCGCGTCCGTCCCCGCCGGCGAAGCCCGCGTGCGCATCTTCTACACCGGTGCCTCGGCGCAGATCACCACCGTGCGCGTCACCGCCGGCCAAACCACCCCGTACGACCTCGCACTCGCCGCCACCGATCGCCCCGCCCTCGTACCCGACGGTCCCGTTAAACTAGAAAAATTTATCATCGCCACCTCGAAGGAAATGGAGGGCGCCGCCATCGCCATCAACGAGCAGCGCTTCGCCTCCAATATCAAAACCGTCGTCTCCACCGCCGAATTCGGTGCCGTCGCCGAGGGTAACGTAACCGAGTTCCTCAAATACCTCCCCGGGGTCACCGTCGACATGTCCGGCGGTGACGGACGCTACATCTCCATCGAGGGCGCCCCCGCCGCTAATACCCCCGTCACCCTCGGCGGCATCGGCCTCTCCTCGCCCGGCGACAACAACACCAGCCGCGGCGTCGAAGTCGGCTTCTTCAACCTCAACAACATCTCCCGGATCGAAGTTACCCATTCGCCCACACCCGACACTCCCGGCAAAGCCCTCGCCGGCGCCGTCAATCTCGTCCCCCGCAGCTCCTTCGAGCGCTCCCGCCCCATCTTCAACGGCAGCGTCTATCTCATGATGCGCGACGATCACCGCAGCCTCAAAAAAGGCGCCGCCATGTATCGCGATCCGCGCCGCAAAGTCTGGCCCGGCGCCGATTTTTCGTGGGTCGTCCCGGTGAACAAAAACTTCGGCTTCACGCTCTCCGCCGGCGCCTCCACGCAATACTCCAGCCAGGATCGCGCCACCAACGTCTGGCGCGGCGCCTCCACCGCCACCGCCGGCACCGCGTTTCCCGCCACCACGCCCGACCGCCCCTACCTCTCGCAATTTACCATCCAGGACGGCCCCAAGGAATCCGACCGCGACTCCCTCGGCATCACCCTCGACTTCCGCCTCTCCGCCCGCGACCGCCTTGCCCTCTCGTATCAGTATTCCTCATTCGACGGCTGGATCTCCAGCCGCTCCCTCGCCTTCGCGCCGAACCAAATCGTCGCCTCTTCGATCTCTCCCACCGGCGTGCAGGGCGTCGCCGGCGTCGGTCAACTCACCCTCAACAACGGCAACAACCGCGTCCGCGAAAACCGCACCTATCTGCCCACGCTAACTTGGCGTCACGAGGGCCCGCTCTGGAAATTCGATTTCGCCACCGGCCGCGCCTACGGGAAAAACGCCATCCGTGACATGGACAAGGAGCGCTTCCTCGCCGTCCAGTCGCGCCGCACCGGCGTCACCATTGGCTTCGCCGACACCGGCTTCCTCCGCCCAGGCACCATCACCGTCACCGACCACGCCACCGGCCGGCCCCTCGATCCCTACCTCCTCGAAAACTACGCGCTCAACACCCTCACCTCCAGCCCGCAGCGCGCCTCCGACATCAACTTTACCGCCACCGCCAACGCCCGCCGCGATTTCTTCTGGCGCGTGCCCGTCACGCTCCGCACCGGACTCGATTTCCGCCAGACCTCGCGCGAGAAGCGCGCGTGGTCCTCCACCTACACCTACGTCGGTCGCGACGGCCGCGGCAATCTCACCAACGGCACCGCCCTCCCCTTTCTCGACCCGCTCTTCTCCACCCGCTCCGCGCCCTACGGCTTTCCCCGGATCCAATACCCCGATTCCCAGGAAGTCTTCGCCTACTGGCGCACCCACCCCACCGAGTTCACCCTCGATGAAAACGCCCTTTACCGCTCCCACGTCACCAATTCCATCCGTGCCCGGGAATCTGTCTCTGCCGCCTACCTGCGCGGCGATGTCGCCCTCCTCAACCGGCGCCTCCTCCTCGTCGGCGGCGTCCGCGTTGAGCAGACCGATGTCGACGCCGACGGCCCACTCACCGATCTGAGCCGCAACGTCCAGCGCGACGCCCAAGGCCGCCCGCTCCGCGACGCCGCCGGCGCCGTCATCCCGATCACGACCAACGCCCTCGCGACCTCGAAACTCACCTTCCTCGAACGCGCCTCGCACGTCGAAAAACAATATCTCCGCCTCTTCCCCTCGCTTAACGCCACCTATAATCTGCGCGAAAACCTCCTCCTCCGCGCCGCCGTCTCCACCAGCATCGGGCCGCCAAATTTCGCCCAATACGCCGGTGGCCTCACCCTCCCCAACACCGACAACCCCCCCGCCGCCAACAACCGCATCGTCGTTAACAACGCCGCCATCAAGCCTTGGACCGCCAACACCGTGAAAGTCCGCGCCGAGTATTATTTCGCCGGCGTCGGTCAGATCTCCTTCGGTGCCTTTCGCCGTCATTTCCAAAATTTCTTCGGCGCCACCATTTTTCAGGCCAACCCTGAATTCCTCGCCCTCTACGGCCTCGATGCCGGCGAATTCGCCGACTACGAAGTCAGCACCCAGCGCAACGTGCCCGGCACCATCCGCATCGAGGGCCTCGATTTCAGTTACCGTCAGGCCCTCACGTTTCTCCCTGTCTGGGCGCGCGGCTTCCAAGTCTTCGCCAACGGCAGCCTCGAGCGCACCAATGCCGCCAAAGGCTTCCTCGGCAGCACCGGCTTCAATGAGATTCCCCGCAACGCCGCTTGGGGCCTCAGCTTCACGCGCCCGCGCTATAATGTCCGTCTCAACTGGACATGGCGCGCCGACCAAAACCGCGGCCCCGTCGCCGGCGCGAGCATCGCCCCCGGGACCTACAGCTACACGCCCGGCTTCACCAAGCTCGACCTCCTCGGCGAATACTCGCTCACCCGCCGCCTCGCCCTCTTCGCGAATCTCCGCAACGTCCGCGACATCTCCGACCGCGGCACTACCGTCGGCCCGGCGACGCCCGCTCACGCCACTCTTCGCTTCGAAGAGCGCTACGGCTCCCTCTGGACCCTTGGCGTCAAAGGGACTTTCTAATAGCCGAATCCGCCACGCCCCGGCGGTTTATCAAACCTCCGTCCAAGAACGGAAAACTCCGTACAATGGCGGTCGCATTATGTGAGCGGGTCCCGAAAACTAATTCAGGTCACATTACAAGTAGCCCGGATTTCGGGGGATCACCGCAGAAGGGCTGAGCCGGATTTGGCATTTATGACAGGGAGGATCGTTGTATTTTAAAATGACTACGACCAACTCCCGTTTCGTTCCTTTCACTTCTGCATCCCGACGACTCTCGGTTCTCCGAGCGTCACCAACCGAGCCTAACACGGGCCACGGTGGTCTTTATGATGTGGGCTCCGTCAATCCGGGCCAAAGTTGTTCGTGGTGCTGCGGCGTTCGGAAATTGCACCATGAAAAAATACCAAGGCATCCGCTACGGGTTCCGACCAAAATCTTACTGGGCCGAAACCGATCCACTCTCCGCGATCCTCCGCAATGTCACCGGAGAAAACCGTCGCCAGATGATCACCGATTGCTGGGCATCTGGGCGCATCGAGGAGCTGGATATCACACTACTGCAAGACGAGGTTGATACGAGCACTCGGACTCGCCTCGGCCGCATTCACCCCAGCTTCATGGGCGGAGAGTACCTCCCGTCCTATCTGCCCGGCGAGCTTGAGATCGCCCGCATCAACTTAAAGTCGACGACGAGCGACGTAATTAGTCTTCGGGCTCGCCCAAGCCCCGAGGGCATCTCCTACCGGGTCGTCGATGAATACAAAGCCGAGTTCACCCTGCCGATCCCTCATTCCACCAAGCCACTCACTCTGGCGGAGACGATCAACCAGTTCGACCAAGGCTCACTCGACGACAGCTGCTTTAATAACAGCGATGGACTTTCACTGGGCTACAACTGGCTCAACGTGGATGAAGACAACTACGAGAGCCTTCGTTACTTCACCTCGATCTCTTCCCAAATCTATCGCCAGCTTCACGATCACTTCGAGCACGTCTACGACGATTGGCTGGAGCAGTGCGTGAAGGACCAGAAAGAAAACGCTGAAACGGAGGAGTCTGCATGAATACCAACAAACCAATTCCTAATCCACCGTCCAAAATGCAAGGCTTACGCGAACTATACCAAAAAGCCGCTTCGACGTCATTTCTGATGAGCGAGGACGAGATTTCGCAGATGCTATCGCCAGAACATCCGCGAGAAGCGGCGGTTGAAATTAAGCCAGCAGATAAACCAGAAGACGGTAAAATCATCGAAGAAGCGCCCTTAGAGGCTCAACCCCAAGGCCATTACTGGGACGAACTGCGAAAGCTTAAACGGGTAAAAATAGTCACGGGTGGTAAGTTCTCAGGTGTAATTTTTAGTAAGAGGCAAAAAGAGGAGGAGTCTGCATGAGCGCCCAACATAAACTCACCGGCGAAGAAATCGATCACCTGCTGAATCTTTTGCGTGAGCACTGGCCGGAGGTCTTTGATTACGAGGAAGGAATCGCCAACACTCCCCTCCCCTTAAAGTGCGATGACGTATACTCAGGCCAACCTGAGCCGCGAAAACCGCCACGTCAGCCCCTTAATGTCCGGCGCGTAGGCTGGCTCACTCGGCGTTAGCAAGCGCTGCCGGTCTAGGCGCGTCAGTTCTTCTTCACCCTTCGATCGGCGTGGGTCGATTTCCCGAGAAACGCGCCATACTCCCTCAGGAGCGGGTGCAATGAGCCCCTGGTCCATCGCCCAGTGATGATTCTTGCACAACGCAATTCCATTGGTCGGGTGATCGTTGCGGCAGTCGGAAAACGGGATCACGTGGGCTGCATCGACGAAGGAAACCTGGCGATCCGGTATCCAAATGCGTAGCCCACAGGCACAACACTGGTAATCGTATATTTCCAAGATCTGCCGGCGGAATGCCGCGGAGCGAGCAACCGTGTCCCGCGGACCAACCTCATCAAGCGCCGCGATTTCAGCTAGGAGGGATAACTTGGAGATGAAGGCCGGGAAATAACGTACGACAATCGCCTCACGAAGAGCCGCGCGGGAGCTCGGTGCCGCCACTAGCGGCAGCCACTCGGGCACAAAGCGCGCCATTACCCGCAGTGCATCTGAATCCGCCACGCTAGGCGGTGCCTCAAGGGGCTGTTCTCCGACCGATGTCAGCTTAGTCGCTACCCAGAAGCCGTCGCTTCTGAGGTAGTGGAAGGGATTCTCTGGCGTGCATTTGTCGTCAACCGCCTGAACGATCTCAAAATACTGCGCGAATCGGCGGCGGATCCAGTCGTTCCAAGGGATTCGCTCGGGGGTTGCCACACCCGCAGCAATTGCATCGAGAACCGCTAGGAGCAGCACAGGCTTGTGGGGTCGCTCGTGGCGTTCATTTGCCGTTCCCACCACGCCGACGTTCAAGCGGTAGAGTGCATCTATGGCTTGGGTGAGCGTAATCACGTCCACTCAACAGGACCAACCGAGGACTCGTGAGTCAATTGCGCCGCTTCCAGCTGCGATGAAATGAAACGCCTGTGGCTTAAAATATGTGGCCGAGTTCGGCGAAGCGCGTACGTGGCCTTGATCTCGGCGGCTACGGAGACCGTGGCAGCCAAGAGAAAGAGAAACAGGGTTACTGGGAGCTTTCGCACCATGGGTGCCTCGGCTTTTTGACAAACACCAGAGCAACATCGATCATTTCGGAATCAGGCTGAAGATGAACCTCTACCTACCAAAATGCCGAGGCCGAACAAAGATGATGTCGAACGCTTGAGCCGAGGGGGACCAACGCGCACGAAAATTGGCAGTCGGGGGATTGGGCACCGTCTAACCCAGAAAGAGAGGCTGCTTTTTGAGGCTGCCAAAAAGCATGGGTTTCTTAAAACTCCCGCAAACGGCATTCGTTCTAACGTCATTAACGTTTATCGCCTATGGTGCGCGGCTGAAGGGCGCAACTTTATCATCAAAAGTGGCTCAACGCGGTGACGGCGCGCTTCTAGCAGCGTCGGGCGTCGTCAGCGTTTCTTCAGCGGCGTAGTTCGTTCCGGGATACGGAGGAGCTGGATGACAGAGAGCTAGGTGCCCGGGGTCGCCCAAGCTCGGGCAAGGTCACAAATAGGTCAGCATCAGTCGAGACAGGCAGTGACGGTTTAATGCCCAAATTCGGGCCCACCTGCTCTTCGCCCTTTCCAACCTCGATCAGGCCCGTCGCACCTTGCTCGCGCTTGCCTGAGCCGGGTGCAGTTAAGCCCCGCAACCACTAAACTCCGCTCAAATCTCGCGAAAAATGACGGTCCGAATCCTCCGAACCGCGCTCGAAGACTTAGCCGCAGGGCGTAAAATCTACGATCTGCAAGCCCCCGGCGTCGGCGGCTATTTTTTTGGCCGCCTGGTTGCCGAGATCGACTCCCTCGTACTCTACGCCGGCATCCACCACGTCCGCTTCGGCTGCTTTCGCCTGCTCTCCCGCCGCTTTCCCTCCGCCGTCCACTATCGGGTCTACGGCAACTAAGCCGTCGTCCATCGCGTGCTCGGTTGCCGCCGCGACCCGCACGCGCATCGCCACGCCCTCGCAGCGAGTCGTTGAAACCTCGCCCGAACCCGATCCCCCTGAAAATCCAGTCCCCTAGCAGTCAGTCCCCTTGCCGTAACCTCGAAAAGGATTTGATATCTCGCCTCTTAATTTGACCTGCCGAGTCTTTCGGAATCTCATCCTTCCGTGCCTGCTCTCTCTTTGCTCGATCGAGCTTATAACACGTTTCTCTCCGCGAAGGTGAGAGCGGGGGCAGAGCGGTCCATCCTCGCGATCGCCATCCTTGGCTTTCTCGTGCATCTTACTCTGATCATTTTAGCCGATTTCGGAGTTTTTACATTAGGAGCTGGCTCAAAAATGTTGAGCAATCCCATCGTAGCGACCTACACCCCGTTTTCGTTTATCATCGTTTACGAGGTCTACATGCTCGTTTACTATCTTCCGAGGTCGATCACGACTTACATCAGTAAACAGTATGAAATCATCACCCTGATCATCATTCGCCGACTGTTTAAAGATTTGGGTAATCTCGAGATCACGTCCAACTGGTTCGACATCAGCGGGGACCTTCAATTCACCTATGATCTCATCGCATCACTGGTGCTTTTTTATCTTCTCTACCTGTTTGTTTTAAAGGGAAAGCAAGCCCTGCCGGTGAAATCTGAGGTTTGGCCCCAGCCAGCCAACTTAGCTCGCTTCATCAGATTTAAGAAGGGTCTAGCCGTCATTTTAATTCCGGTCTTATTAGGCTTAGCGCTTTTTACCTTCGTAACGTGGTCCATCGATAATTTTTCTCCAGCTACCTCCGCGCCGTTGGCTTTCAAAAATATCAACAGTATCTTTTTCGATCAATTCTTCACGATCTTGATTGTGGTGGATGTAATTCTACTCCTTTTCTCTTTTTTTCTCACCAAGAGATTCCACACGGTCATTCGCAATTCTGGTTTCATCGTCTCAACCATTTTAATCCGGTTATCATTTTCGACTGAGGGTTTGGTCAACGTCGTCTTAATCGTAAGTTCAGTTTTGTTTGGGCTACTCATCCTCACGGTCCACAACCTTTACCAAAAAATGCCTGAAATTTTCGATAACGAGGAACGCGAGTCCTAGTTGCAATGATTCAAAACCGATCGAGAGTTTACAAATCCAGCCTCTACGAAAACCCCTCCCGAATCCGATCCCCCAAAAATCCAGTCTCCTATCAGCTATAACTCCCACTCAACACCTCCCACGCTCCCACCATGTTCTCAAAGTTCACCCTCACCGACAAACTACTCTTCGTCTCTGCTTTCTTGTCCCTGATTTTCGCTGAAATCACTTTTTTCGGCGGCCACAAAACGGAGGCTATTTTTGTCGGTCTCTGGGTGCCCTCCATCCTCGGTTTCGGTATCTACCTCAAACTCATCGGAACCTCCAAAAATGAATGAGCTGATTCTCTATTTCGCGGGCTTCATCATGGTGTTGTTCGGCATCGCCTTCTACTCCGCCATGGCCGCCTTCCGGAAGTTGGCCAAGACTAGCGAAACCAAGACAAGCAGCGACGAGGCCGCCGCTGACAAAAAAGCCGCCGATAAAGGGAGATGATCCGCCTGAGCTCCGCCCGCCGGACCTGCTGGTCAGGTGTTCGGGGGGTAGAGCGAACCGTTGGGGAAGTTGCCGCAGAGCGGCCGATCTCCGTCGGTGAAGGCCGAGATCAGTAGATCACCGCCCACGAAGGCGCCGCGCCATGAGGCGCCCCGGCCGCCGAAGACTTCTTCGCGATCGCCGCGACTCCGCGGGGCATTGACGCCGAACTTGAAGGACTGGACATCTGGCCGGAGCCGCGCCGCAAAAGCCGGGTCGTCGGTCGCGATGGAAGCCACCAAGGCACCGTTCGAGACATTCATGGCTGACAGGAGCTCGGATTCGGTATCGACGATGACGATCGAGTCGATCGGTCCGAAAGGCTCGCTATGATGGAAGGACCAACCCGTCGGCGGATTAAGCACGCAGGCCGGCGCGATGTAGGCCGACTGGTCCTGGCCCGCGATGAAGCGACCGACTCCCAGGCCGCCCCGGATCAAGGGAATGCCGCCAGGACCA
>Ga0209617_10000775_pt1 | contig 14584 bp, 12 predicted proteins | sample LakEriepJuly2011_2_FD_187459 | JGI IMG/M metagenome (GOLD analysis project Ga0209617, IMG submission 187459) | Freshwater microbial communities from dead zone in Lake Erie, Canada - CCB epilimnion July 2011 (SPAdes) (version 2) | ecosystem: Environmental > Aquatic > Freshwater > Lentic >... | reverse complement strand
CCTTCGTTGGAAGGCCCCTTTTTAGTAGTAATAGTTGAGTTTGCTTAGCTATTCATGCTAATCAGGAATTCCGCATTGTCTCGGGTACCTTTCATGCGCTGAAGTAAGAACTCCATGGATTCTTGGGAAGTCATGTCGCTCATCAGTTTTCGTAAAATCCAGACACGCTGCATTTCTTCCTTATCCATCAATAGATCTTCTCTACGTGTTCCAGAGCTGAGGACATCAATGGCAGGATAAATTCTTCTGTTGGCCAGCTTACGATCCAAAGCCAATTCCATGTTGCCCGTACCTTTGAATTCTTCAAAGATTACTTCGTCCATTTTTGAACCGGTTTCTACCAAGGCTGTTGCGATGATGGTCAAGGAACCGCCATTTTCTACATTTCTTGCCGCGCCAAAGAAGCGCTTTGGCTTGTGTAGGGCATTGGCATCCACACCACCAGAGAGGATTTTGCCTGAGCTAGGAACCACTGTATTGTGTGCTCTAGCCAATCGAGTGATGGAATCCAATAGAATCACCACATCGTGGCCCACTTCTACCATTCGTTTTGCTTTTTCAAGCACGATGTTCGCTACTTTGACATGGCGTTCGGCCTGCTCATCAAAGGTGGATGAGATCACTTCCGCATTGACAGATCTAGCCATATCGGTTACTTCCTCTGGGCGCTCATCAATCAAAAGAATCATGAGGTGCACCTCGGGATGGTTTTGAGTAATTGCGTTAGCAATCTGCTGCAAGAGTACGGTCTTACCCGTTTTCGGTTGCGCTACGATCATTCCTCGCTGGCCCTTTCCAATCGGGGCAAATAAGTCTAGAATACGTGTAGAATAGCCATCCGCTTTAGTGGACAGGTTTAAGCGCTCCTCCGGGAAAAGAGGGGTTAAGTATTCAAAGGGTACCCGGTCTCTAATCTCGTCTGTGGTTTTTCCATTTACAGTAGCGATTTTAAGGAGGGCAAAGTATTTTTCACCTTCCTTAGGGGGTCGAATAGACCCTTTGATATGGTCACCTGTCTTCAAACCAAAGTGCTTGATTTGACTTGGAGAAACATAAATATCGTCGGGAGAGGCAAGGTAATTGTAGTCTAAGGAACGTAAGAAAGCATAGCCGTCTTGAACGATTTCCAATACCCCTTCATTTTCAATCACTCCATCAAATTCTCTTGGACTGATAAACGGCTTTTTCCGAGCATTGCCTTGTAGCGTTTCTGCCGCAGGAATATACGCGTCCTCTGGGGAGTTGAAATTTTTGCGTCTAGGAAGTTCTGCCTCCACGCGGTAGTAATTTACTTCTTCCTGGTTAGGCTGCTCTGACGCTACGTCTTGCCCACCTTCTTGCGTGGATACTTGGGATGGCTCCTCTTCAATAGCTCGCTTACGCGGTTTAAATAATTTAGGTTCATCGGAAGAATCACCTTGGGGAGCTCTTTTCTCAGGTCTAGGTGTAAATTCTTTAGTAGCCTTTACAAATGGTTTTGGTGTTCGTTCCTCTCTTGGAGCTGCTTGATTTTCGTCAGCTGGAGCATCTGTACTTACAGCTGGAATTTCAGTCACATTTTGTCTCCTGAATTTGGGTTTGAATTCCGTTGGTTCCTGGGGATTGGGGCTAAAAACAGGTGTAGGAGCTTCAGGTTGTTGCTCCACCGCAGAGCCGGTTTCTACTACAGATGGTTTTTTCTTAGGGAGTGCTTGTTCAGGGATGATGGCCTGTTGGTCAAGAATTGCGTAGACCAGTTCATCTTTTTTCAAAGATTTGGAGTTTTTAACTCCAAGTTCCTCAGCAATCTCCTTCAATTCAGATAAAAGTCTGATTCTGAGTTCTTCTATGTTGTACATAAAGAGGGTATGAAATAATTAGGATCGGTAAAATGTAGTTTTGGGATGGTGAATAATTTTCTGAGCGAAAAAGGTCTGCAGGAAAAGTTCAAGCCAAAGTGGGCCGAATGCTTTATTCACGTATTGGATGCAATATTACTTGTTGAAGTTGGATTTAACAAATTTTTATTTTTAAAGAATTGAATCGCCCGAGAAGGATTTAGCTGATCAGCTGGCGGATGATGGGTAGGGATTTGAGTGGATGGGGATAGGCAAGGTGCTGTGCATGAAATTCCACCAAGTGATCGAGGAGTTTTCTCCGAAGTGGGAGAGGTAAAGTTGTAGAAGGGTGGTAGGAATGGTCAAGAAGATCTTTCAGGTAGGGAAGAACAAGTTGAACCTCCTCTATGCTAAAAGGGTGGTGTATGCTTTCTGCCAAAAATCCTTCCCCCTGCTCTGGGGCAAAACCCAGATGCCTGGCGTTTTCAAGCAAAAAGACAAGGGGAAAATGGGTTAAATTGGTTTCAGGACTATCTAATAGCGTGATACTTTCATCCAAAAAGTCAAATAGGTCTTCATTCTGGTATCCCTCCAAAATGCTTCTACTGATGACTTCAGTACTAAATAACGCCAAACTTGTTCGGGTCATATCAAATGGGATAAGCCGCTGGGGATGCTTGATTTTTGCTTCAGCAATCCGTTGTAAGCCAGAATTTTCCTTGTCATAGACCACCAAATCCAGAAGGGTGAGGGGCTGGTAAAGCGCGATTTTACTTCCTTTGCCCATGCTTCTTACCCCATTGACGAGGTAGCCTTTTAGGCCAAGTTCTCTGGTGAAAATGCGCACAATGATGCTGCTATCCTTGTATTTGATATGGCTTAATACGATCCCTGCCGTTTTTTTAAGCATGTCTTTTTTCCTTAACCCTGCTCTTCATGGAAGCATTTTCTGCATCTGGCTTCGTAACTGTCCTTTTCCCCGAGCATCACTTTTTCCTTGGCTGCAGAAAGTCGGTAGGAGAAGGCGGCCAAATCCCCACATTTCATGCAGATGGCATGTACTTTGGTGACGTATTCGGCAATAGCCATGAGTTTGGGCATGGGATCAAAAGGCTTCCCTTCAAAGTCCATGTCTAAGCCAGCCAAAATTACCCGCTTCCCTTGGTTGGCAAGGAGCTGTACTACCCGCACAATCTCTTCGTCAAAAAATTGGGCCTCATCAATTCCAACCACATCACAAGTTCCGCTTAGTAGAAGGATGTCACCAGCAAAGCTTACCGGGGTAGATCGAATGCTTGTTTCATTGTGCGACACCACATGCGTATCGTGGTATCGGGTATCTACGGAGGGCTTGAAGATTTCTACCTGTTGCTTGGCCAGTCGCGCTCGAGTCAACCTACGAATCAGTTCTTCTGTTTTTCCTGAAAACATAGAGCCACAGATCACTTCTATTTGACCCTTCTTTTCTGAATTTTTTCTACTGATGGGTGAAGGTTCTATAAACATGCTTATTCGGTGTAAGTCAAATGGGGGAATTTAGATGAATCAGGCACTCGAATAGTCAATACCCCATGGAGTAAATGTGCTTGACAGGCCAACCGCTCATTTGCAAGGAGTCTTTTAAGTTCTCTGAAATGGTGCTCCTGTACTGTTTCTGAACTCAAATTTTCTTGGCCGTCTACTATACTCATTTTGCAGGTGGTGCATCTTCCTTTTTTACCACATGCATGCATCCAATCTATTCCATTTTCATGAATTAAATCAATAACTTTACTATCGACTTCTTTTGATTCAATAGATCTATTTCCGAGATTTTGAATTCTTATTTGGACCATTCTTTTGTTTGTCTTTGAAAACAACACCTTCCTATGACCGCTCAAATTAACGGCAATTATTTAGAAAAATATGCCATATCCTATGCAGAATTGGTTTGTGATCAATTTTTTAGCAATAGACAATTTATAACGGGGCAAGAAATCATACAGTTGACTCCAAGTACTCAGGTAAATTTTTTTATTATCAAACGCTTGTTCGAGTTGTGGCAAGAGGAATTGGGTAAGCTGAAGGGTAGTCCCTATTTTGATTACCGTGACATTGCGGTTCATGAGGCACTAACCCAGTTTATGAATGTGCTTTCCAGACGGATCAAAGTGGAGCGCGTCCACTTAGCCGGTATTTTGCAAGATGCGGTACAAGATGCGATCCAAGTTGCTACAGATCCCCTCAACTTCTTCCAAAATGAGTTGGCAAAAGCTCCTACTGGAAAAATAAATGAGTACTTAAAGGAGAATAAAAAGTACTTCAAATGGAATGAAATGTTGGTAATTGGCCTAATTGATAAGGCAGGTATTGGATTGGACTTTGAGAGCTATCAACAGGCTATTTTGGCCAACTTTCAGTCACTCAAAGTGAGCTTGGATTCGCCAAAAGAGCTTCTAGCAAGCCTTAGTGACACTTTATTTTTTGATTTGGAGGAGTATTGGGGTCAATCAACAGGCAAAATTGAGGAAACCGAAGAACCCAAAGTGCTTGAGTTTGAACAGGAGGAAGAATCCCCGCGATTTGAATCAGAGGAAGAAGTGGTAGAGGAGGAAGATGTTCGAATTCAATTGCCAGAAGAAGAGATACCTACACCTCAACCCGAAAAAAGAGCCTCCATCGCCTCAACTTCCGCTACTGGAAATGGCTTAGATGCGGCTCATTTGCAGGCCCTTTTCGCTTCAGAAACCTACAAAGGGATGAAAGGGATTTTGGGTGAGCTGGCGGAAAGCCTGGCCTTAAATCAGCGGTTTATGTTTACCAAAGAATTGTTTGATGGGAATTCCGACTTGCTTCGCCACGCTTTAAAATCGGTGGATGAGCTTGCCACCTTTGAGGAAGCGGTAGCTCTCATCAATGCTCGGTTTGTAGTTGAACTAGGCTGGGATATTGAGTCCGAAGAGGTCCGTGAGTTTATGCAACAAGTCTATCGGAAGTTTTTGTAGTAAGCTCTTTTTTTCAACCCTATAGGCTGGCTCTTATTTGTTAGCTTATTCTTCCCAGCTGAGAAGCACGGGAAGAATCTAGCTTAATGAAGATAAATAGCAAAACGGTAAAGGACCAAAGTGAAGATCCTCCATAGCTAAAAAAGGGAAGCGGAATCCCCACCACAGGAAAGAGGCCGACGGTCATGGAGATGTTCACTACGAAATGGAAAAGAAGGATCGAAATCACTCCATATCCATAGATTCGAGAAAATCGAGTTTTTTGCCGCTCCGCCATGATGACAAGCCGATAAAGCATACCTACGAATAAGCCAATCACGACCAAACTTCCTGTCCAACCAAACTCCTCCCCAAGTGTACAGAAGATAAAGTCAGTATCTTGTTCGGGGACGAAGTCAAACTTGGTTTGTGTACCTTCCAGGTATCCCTTTCCAAAAAAGCCTCCAGATCCAATGGCGATTTTGGATTGGGTAACGTTCCATCCGACACCTAGTGGATCGATGTCTGGATTGAATAGCACCATAACTCGATTTTGATGGTGGAGAGGGAGCTTGGAAACCACAAAATCGATGGAATAAATGTAGGCAATGAGGCCTATCCCAATTAGGGAGAAGGCAAGAATACGCTGCCAAGATTTTTTGCCCAAGTAAATTAATACGATCATGGCAAGGATGATTATTGCCACTAGGTAAAGGTTGTTGTCTACACCCAAGGCAAGTAGTGTGATGCTGACTGATCCAATGCCCAATCCATAGTACCATTGGGGGAGTCCTTCCCTGTAAAACATGATGAGCAGCGAAAAGTAGACTAAGGCGGTACCCGTATCGGGTTGCAACAAAATCAAGACTACTGGAATCAATAGAACTCCGAAAGCGATGGCTTGATAGTTTCGCTTGTTTAGGTCAAATGTAGGTCGTTCCATTACCTTAGCTAAGGCCAATGCAGTAGCAAATTTTGCAAATTCACCGGGTTGAATACGGAACTCCCCTACGCCAATAGAAAGAATCTGCCCATTGACCTCCTTTCCGAAAATGGGAGTGACGATAAGAATAAGGAGAAAAATTAGGTAGATGACGAGGGAAAGGTTTTCAAAAAAGCGGTAATCCGCCACCATAATTAAGGTGATCAGACCGATCGCAGTGCCAATCCATACGAGCTGCTTTCCTGAGCTGGTGGAGAGATCAAAGATGCTTTTTTCCACCTGGCTATCGTAAGTGACTGCATAGATATTGAACCAGCCAATGATGACCAATGCAAAGTAGATGGATACTGCGATCCAGTCGACTCGATTGATTTGAACCTCAGCTTCTTTCATTTAATAAATAAAATTACCTGCGATTACATAGTCCTGAAGCTCAGGCCGCGAGATGGTTTTTCGGATGTATTTTTCAATCATCAGGGATGCCGTGCTTGCCGCTGCTCTGCCTCCCCATCCTGCATTTTCGACATAGACTGCAATCGCAATTGTTGGATTGTCCTTGGGGGCAAATGCAATAAAGACAGAGTGGTCTTCCCCATGAGGGTTTTGTGCAGTCCCTGTTTTACCTGCGATTACGAGGTCGGTCATGACTGCTCGGGCAGCAGTCCCGTAGATGGCTTCGACCATGGCATCCTGAATTAGGTCAAAGTGACGCGCATCAATGCCTACCGAGATTTTTTGTTGGAATTTGGCAGGTATTTTTTTCGGATCTCCATCGATGGCTTTGATCAGATGCGGGGTGTAGTAATATCCCTTATTTGCAAAAATAGCTGCTAGATTGGCCATCTGGAGTGGAGTCACTTGCATCTCTCCTTGACCGATGGAAAGGGAATAGATGGTGGAGTATTTCCAATGCCCAGCTCCGTAGATGCGGTCATAGAGTTTGCTAGAAGGGATATCTCCTCCTTTTTCTCCGCTCATGTCAATTCCTAGTGGACCACCCAATCCAAATTTCAAAACACTCTCTCGCCAGGCATTCAATCCTATTTCAGTGTCTTTGAAGGTGTTGGACGAGACCTCTCGGTTGATGATCTGGCGAAAAGCTTGGTGGTAGTATGGATTGCAAGAATTCCGAATGGCGCCAAACAAATTTACTGGGTTGGGATGGTTATGGCAGGCCACCAAAGACTTGTTGCAGGCAAAAGTTGAATTGGGAGTCAAGACACCTTCCTGAAGGCCAATTAAGCTCTGCACGATTTTAAAGATAGACCCAGGAGGATAGGTAGCCATGATTGGTCTATTGAATAGCGGCTTAGAATTGTCTGAATTAAGGGTTTTGTAAGTTTTGCCAAACTCCGCCCCGGTCAGTTGATTGGGATCATAAAATGGAGCTGAAATCATGGCCAAAATCTCCCCAGTTTTGGGTTCAATTGCTACCACAGAACCAGTTTTGCCGCTCATCAGCAACTCTCCAAACTGTTGTAATTCCAGGTCTATCGTGGAGGTAAGGTTTTTGCCTGCGATGGATATGGTGTCATATTGTCCTTCCTTAAATGGCCCTTTGTCCATTCCACGAACATTGACCATCTTGTATTTAACTCCTTTATTCCCGCGTAGCTCGTTTTCATAGTACTTTTCCAAGCCGCTAAGTCCTACATAGTCCCCCTGGGAATAGTAGCTTACTGTATCTCTTCCGAGTTGCCCTGCACTGATTTCTCCAATGTAGCCCAAGGCATGTGCTGCAGTTGGACTGGGATAAGACCTGACGGAGCGGGTAAGAATAAATAATCCGGGGTAGTCCACCAAAAAATCTTGAATACGCGCAAAGTCGGTGTTGGAGAGCTGCTTGATAAGCGGGGATGGCTTCACCTTGGAGTAGCTCTTTGCCGCATTATATCCTTCGATTAATTGCTCTTTACTGATTCGAAACAGCTCGCAAAATTTAGTAGTATCACTCAAATGGAATTCCCGTGGGACCACCATCAAATCAAATATGGGGTTGTTGAACACCATCAATTTGTCAGAACGATCATATACCAATCCTCGGTAAGGGTGATCGACTATTCGTTGGATGGCATTACTTTCTGCTCTTTTTAAGAAGCTGTCATCCAGAACTTGAATAGCAAAGAGCTTGACAAGTAATATCCCACTTAATAAAAAAATGACCAATAGGATGACGGCAGGACGTTGATCTGTCATGAGATACCTCGTTTACGACTAAAGAAAAGTAATTGCACCACTAAGGTAAGTAGCAAGGTGAATAGTGCGGAAAAGAAGCTTTTGCTCAGGATTTCAAAAAATCCGCCAGTACCCCATTGGTCTGCGGTAAAAAAAGCAAGGCAATACACAAATAGGAGTGGGAAGGCGTAGCTAATGTATCGTCCAAATCCTATCTGACCGAGGCTGGGCTCTTCTGCTTCATCAAAGCCTCCAGTAGGGCTAGCGGCTTTAAGCCAAGTGGGCTTTAGAAATGCAAATAAAGTGGCCGCTGCTGTATGCATGCCGATTGTTTCGAAGAAAATATCCAAGATAAATCCAATGCAAAATGCAATCAGCATCAAGGGGATCGTGCGAATGGTGCTCGGCAAAATCAATAAACCGAGAAGGTATAAAAAGCCAAAGGCATGCCCAAAGACGGCAAGATTTTTTAGAAATAGAATTTGAACCAATCCTAAAATTAGTATCAAGAAGCCGTACGAAAACAGGTTTCTAATATTCATTGGTCAAATCGGATTGCCGGTATAGTGAGTCGAGCTCTTGAAATCGAGTATTTTCCACCAAGTAAACGTAGTTTAATTTACTAAAATCAGTGCTCAATTTTACGGTTAGTGCTAAATAATTGGGATCAGTTTTGTTGACTTCCACTTTTGAAATTTTTCCTATCAGGATTCCTTCAGGAAATACTGCATTGAAGCCCGAAGTGATTACGGTGTCCCCTTTGCTCGCTTTGACATGCCGGGGAACGTAAAGGAGCTGTACTTCCGAGGTATTGCCCCCATCCCATTGTACCGAACCAAAAACATCCGAAGATTTGATTTTCGCAGAAATGAGAAGGTTGGTGTTCAGCACTGAAAATGCAACTGAATAATTCTCCGAAACAGATTTGATCCTTCCTACGATACCTTGAGAGTTAAACACACCCATTCCAGGTTTAATTCCATCCTTAGTGCCTTTGTATAGGGTAAGGTGATTTTGTGAAAACCGCATGGAATTGGCCACTACGCGAGCACTTTTCAGTAAAAAGGTAGCTTCTAGCGCTGAATCAATTGCCAACGGCATGCTGTCCGGCTTGATCTGTAATCTTAGAAGCTCCTGCATTAGGCTCGCATTTTCTTCCACAAGTGCGGCATTGGCATCTACGAGTGAGAAAAACTGAACTACATCTGCCTGTTTTTTGAGGGCATTGCCCACCAATTCAGTCGAACTATTAAAGAATGCGGCTCCTTGTGGGGAATTGTTGGCGACAATCATCCAGATCGCCAAAAATTCAAGAAATGCGAATAGAAAAAATGCTCTTATTCGGTAAAGGAACTGAAAGATGCGTAGCATTAAGAAATTAGGTCATCAGAACGTTTCGGAAGTGTTGAATGTTTTTCAGTGCAGTGCCGGTACCACGAACTACAGCTCTTAAGGGATCTTCCGCAATATGAATGGGAAGCTTCGTTTTTTGATGCAAACGCTTGTCTAGACCTTTCAACAATGCACCACCGCCAGTGAGATGGATGCCATTGTCGTAAATATCTGCTGACAATTCTGGTGGAGCGATTTCCAAGGCTTTCAATACGGCTTCCTCGATTTTGGAAACTGATTTATCCAACGCAAAAGCAATTTCAGAGTAGGATACCTTGATCACTTTTGGAATTCCAGTCATCAAATCTCTCCCTCGAATCTCGTAATCGTCTGGCGCATCGTCCAATTCGGTAAGCGCAGAGCCAATCGCAATTTTTACCTTCTCCGAAGAACGCTCTCCAATAAGCAAGTTGTGCTGTCTTCTCATGTAGTCCAAGATGTCCTTGGTAAAGGTGTCTCCAGCAATGCGGATAGACTGGTCAGCAACTATCCCAGACAAAGCGATAAGTGCAATTTCTGTGGTTCCACCTCCAATGTCTACGATCATGGATCCCATTGGCTTTTCAATGTCAATACCAATACCGATGGCTGCTGCGATAGGTTCGTAAATCATGTATACTTCTTTGGCACCAGCATGCTCAGCAGAGTCGCGCACCGCTCTTTTCTCTACTTCGGTGATGCCAGAAGGGATACAAATTACCATTTTATGGGACTGTGGAAATAGGCCTCTTTTCTGCCCTGGGATCATTTTGATCAATCCACGAATCATTTGCTCTGCAGCGTAGAAATCGGCAATCACCCCGTCTTTGAGTGGACGGATAGTTTTGATGTTTTCATGGGTTTTTTCGTGCATGTTCATTGCCTCTCTTCCCACAGCCAAAACCCGATTGTTCGTTTTGTCTATTGCAATAATCGATGGTTCATCTACCACGATTTTGTCTTTATGGATAATTAGGGTGTTGGCCGTACCCAAATCAATGGCAATATCACTTGAGAAAAAATCAAATAGTCCCATTTTTAATTTTTTTGGCTTTGAACTCGGTTAACGACAATTGTGGCAGTCTTTGCGTACTATTTTTGACCGAGATTCGACAAAAATATTACCTTAAATTGATAAAACAGAGAGAAAGAGGATTTTTTGTTTTGGACGGGTAGAAATGGGAGGGAATTGTTCCTGACAGTCATTTTCCCAAGACAATTCATTAAATTTAAGTAAAATTCAGGAGCATTCGATGTGCTATTTTGTATTTCGTTAATCTTTCCATTACTTTTGTACTGTATTCTAAAATTTCTAGAGGGGACAACAGTCCCCTCTTTCATTATCCTGCTGTATGAGTGACCTAAAGCATGTGATCCTAGACCTAGTCCAAAAGCACCTTCCTGATCAAGCACATTTTATTGTGGAGGTGAAAATTGATCGGGTGGCTGACAAGACTAAAATCCTCATTTTGGTAGACGCCGATCAAGGGATGACGATCGCTGCCTGCGCATCACTGAGCAGGGCCTTGTCTGGGGAGCTTGAAACCAATGAAAATTTGGACGAAGCCTACATTCTAGAAGTGTCTTCACCTGGTTTGGATTATCCGCTCACCGAAAAAAGACAGTACCAAAAAAATAGTGGGAGGTCTCTCAAAGTCCACCTGCTTTCTGGAGAAGAAGTAGTAGGCAAATTAAAGGAAGTTGAAGAGCAGGGGATTAAGTTGGTTGTTACCAAAAAAGAAAAGGGAAAAAAAAGTGTTGAAGAGGAGCAAAGTATCTCCTTCAATGAAATAAAAAAATCTATCGTACAAGTATCTTTTAACTAATACCAATGGATGCAAAAATCTTAATTGAATCCTTCGCAGAGTTTGCGAGATCAAAAAATGTGGATCGTCCAACCATGATCCGTATACTGGAAGATGTATTTAGAGCGATGATTCGCAAGAAGTTTGAATCAGACGAGAATTTTGATGTGACCATCAATGCCGACAAAGGTGATTTGGAAATTTTCAGAATTCGAGAAATTGTAGATGACAACTCTGAAGATATCTGGGATTTTGATAAAATCAGCCTTTCCGATGCTCAAAAAATTGAGCCTGACTTTGAAGTAGGTGAAGAGGTCTACGAAAAAATAGAACTGGAGGAATTTGGAAGAAGAGCTGTTCAAATGGCTCGTCAAACCTTGATCCAGCGTATTAAGGACCTTGAAAAAGACATTCTATTTACCAAATACGAAGAGCAAGTAGGAGAAATCGTTTCGGCCGAAGTATACCAGATTTTAGGGCGTGAAATTCTTTTGATCGACAACGAAGGCAATGAGTTGATTCTACCGAAGGGCGAACAAATTTCCAAAGATCGCTTCAGAAAAGGAGATTCTGTCAAATCAATTGTTCATCGTGTAGACATGATCAATGGAAATCCTAAAGTGATTTTGTCTCGTACTTCTCCTGTTTTCTTGGAAAGACTTTTTGAAAATGAAGTTCCAGAAGTATATGACGGGTTAATCACCATTGTGAAGGTAGTACGCGAGCCGGGAGAGCGAGCTAAAGTAGCAGTAGAGTCTTACGATGATCGTATTGACCCAGTTGGTGCTTGTGTAGGCATGAAAGGATCCCGTATCCATGCAGTCGTACGTGAACTACAAAATGAAAATATCGACGTGATCAATTTCACGGAGAACTTGGACCTGTATGTTTCCCGTGCCTTGAGTCCCGCAAAAGTTTCTTCCCTTGCCATTAATAAGGAGACCAAGCGAATTTCTGTGTTTTTGAAGCCAGACCAGGTTTCTTTAGCGATTGGAAAAGGAGGCTTTAACATCAAACTAGCAAGCCGATTGGTGGGCTATGAAATCGATGTGTTCCGTGAATTGAACGATCATGAAGAAGAAGATGTGGACTTGAACGAGTTCTCAGATGAGATCGATCAGTGGATTATCGACGAACTCAAAAAGACTGGCCTAGACACTGCAAAGAGTGTGCTGGTGCTTAGTAAAGAAGATTTGATCCGTAGAACGGAGTTGGAAGAAGTCACTATCGATGAAATTTTCCGAATACTTAGAACAGAATTTGACCAATAAGGGGCTTTAACCCCGAAGAATACCCTAATTTTACTTAAGATTTCGAAAGAGGTTTTTGCTTATGTCAGAAGAAAAAATGATGCGATTAGGCCAAATAGCCAGAAAGCTCAACGTGGGTACGGCAACCATCGTTGAGTCAATGGCTAAAAAGGGCTATGAGGTAGAGAACAATCCCAATTCCAAGATCACGTTGGACCAAGTGTCCATGTTGGAAAAGGAATTTAAGTCCTCTGCCCTTGAAAAGGAAGAGGCTTCCCATCTTTCCATTGGAAAGCGTCATGAGCCTGTAGCATCGGAGCAGGATCTGCCGAAGCAGGAAAAAGTTGTAGAGCCAACACCTGTGTCCACTCCCGTTCAAGAGCCGCAAGTTACTCCAGCGCCTGTAGCGAAAGCTCCAGAGCCAGTAGTTGAAAAAATAACTTCTGAAGCACCAAAATTAGAAGGGATTCGCGTTTTGGGGAAAGTAGATCTTTCCAAAAAGCCTGCACCCAGTCCCCCAGCCCCTCAGCCGAAACCAGCTCCAGCAGCGCCAAAGCAAGAGGAGAAAAAGCCTGAGCCAGTTGCTCCAGTAGCTCCAAAAGCCCCGGTAGCTCCCGCCCCTCCAGCAGCACCAACCCCTGTTCCTGCCCCAAAAGTAGTTGAAACGCCAAGTCCAGTTGTGGCAGTGGTCCCAGAGGAACTTATATCCGCCAAAGCAGATTCGCTAAAAGGGCTTACCGTACTTGGTAAAATTGAACTTCCCACTGATAGAACAAAGAAAAAAGGTGGGCCTGTAGCCTCTTCCGATGAGAGAGGGAAGGATAAAAAACGACCTAGAAAACGAATTGATAGTAAGCCAGGCGCCCCAACCCCAGCAGGTCAAGCTCCAGGTGCCCAAAATCGTCCTCAGGACCAACGAGGTGCAAGACCAGGTCAGCCATCAAGACCTGGCCAGCCATTTAGACCGGGTCAGCCTCGTCCAGCTGGAGGTAGTCCCCCGCAGCGAATCCAAAAGGCGGAGCCAACTCCTAAGGAAATTCAAGATCAAATCAAACAAACCCTTGCGAGACTTCAAGGCAATAAGCCAGGTGGAAAAACCAAATCTAGACGCGACAAGCGTGCCGAGCGCGATCGTGATGTAGAAACTGATGGAGATGAGGTAAAAATCTTAAAAGTAACCGAATTCATTTCTGCCAATGACTTGGCAGCACTTTTGGATGTGTCGGTCAATCAAATTATTTCTGCCTGCTTGTCATTAGGAATGTTTGTGTCCATCAACCAGCGCCTGGACGCAGAAGCGATCACAATCATTGCCGATGAATTTGGCTTCGATGTCGAATTTACTAAATCCATCGAAGATGAGATGGAAGAAGAGGTGCCGGATACCGAGGAGGAACTCCTAGAAAGAGCGCCAATTGTCACCATCATGGGACACGTCGATCATGGTAAAACGTCTTTGCTCGATTTCATTCGTATGTCAAAAGTAACAGCCGCCGAAGCTGGTGGAATTACGCAGCACATTGGGGCATACGATGTACGAACCAAGGCAGGCAATAAAATCGCCTTCTTAGATACCCCAGGTCACGAGGCCTTTACCGCAATGAGAGCCCGTGGTGCTAAAATTACTGACGTCGCAATCATCGTGATTGCTGCAGACGATAGCATCATGCCTCAAACCAAAGAAGCAATCAACCATGCTCAAGTAGCTGGCGTACCGATGATCTTTGCCATCAACAAGGTGGATAAACCTAATGCTCGCCCTGAGAAAATCAAGGAAGAGCTAGCCAACATGAACCTGTTGGTGGAAGATTGGGGAGGAAAATACCAGTCTCAAGAGATTTCAGCTAAGACAGGTCAAGGAATAGATGAACTTCTAGAAAAAGTGCTTCTTGAATCAGAAATCTTGGAATTGAAAGCCAATCCAGACAAAAATGCAGTTGGAACCGTAATCGAAGCTTCCTTGGACAAAGGAAGGGGATATGTTTCTACCGTCATGGTGCAGGCTGGAACCTTGAGAATAGGAGATGTCTTGCTCGCTGGTCAGCATTATGGCCGAGTAAAAGCAATGTTTGATCACAAAGGAAACAAGCTGAAAGAAGCCGGTCCATCTACTCCGGTGCAGATGTTGGGTTTGAGTGGTGCTCCACAAGCAGGAGATACCATCAAGGTATACGATACAGAACGAGAGGCAAGAGAGATTGCCAATTCCAGAGAGCAAATACAGCGCGAACAAAGTTTGCGTACCAAGAAGCACATCACC
>Ga0209617_10000772_pt1 | contig 14605 bp, 9 predicted proteins | sample LakEriepJuly2011_2_FD_187459 | JGI IMG/M metagenome (GOLD analysis project Ga0209617, IMG submission 187459) | Freshwater microbial communities from dead zone in Lake Erie, Canada - CCB epilimnion July 2011 (SPAdes) (version 2) | ecosystem: Environmental > Aquatic > Freshwater > Lentic >... | reverse complement strand
CTCCATCATCCCGGAAAAGTCAACTTCATTATTGGTCGAAGTGGTTCGGGTAAATCCGTGCTGACCAAGTGCATTGTTGGGTTGATGGAGGTAGATCAGGGCGAGATATTCTTCGATAATCGCAACTTCACAACTCTCGATCGATGGGATCGAAAGGACATACGCCAGGAAATGGGAATGCTGTTTCAGGGAAGCGCGCTTTTCAGCTCCCTGAATGTGGAAGAAAACATCCTCTTTCCGCTGCAGATGTTCAGCTCAATGAGCAAGAGTGAAATGCTCGACCGCGTCAATGTTTGCCTGAAGCGCGTAAACCTCGAGGGAAAGAACAAACTATATCCCAGCGAGCTTTCCGGTGGTATGCAGAAGCGCACCGGTATCGCACGCGCCATTGCGATGAATCCACGTTATCTCTTCTGTGATGAGCCCAACTCCGGGCTTGATCCCCAAACGGCAATCGTTATTGATAACCTGATTCGCGAAATCACCTACGAATTCAAATCAACCACGGTTGTCATCAGTCACGACATGAATTCCGTGCTGGAAACGGGCGATCACATCAACTTTATCTATCAAGGCGAATTATCCTGGCGCGGTAACAAACACGAAATCCTGCATTCCGAAAACGAAGCATTAAACAACTTCGTGTTTCCGTCGAAATTCATGCAGCAGATTCGGGAGAAATTGCGCGGTTAATTTCCGGCGCGAAAGGACGTTCGACGTCAAATCCTATTCTATCGGGAATCCTATCGAAACACACTTAATCGTTCTGCATCCAGTCGTAGGAAGATAAAAAGCAGGAGCGTGAATCCCATCAGGGAAGATCCTCCATAGCTCATGAACGGCAAGGGAATCCCAATGATGGGAGCCAGTCCGATAACCATGCCCACATTAATCAACAAATGCAGGAAGAAAATGGATGCTACGCAATAACCGTAAATGCGGGAGAATTGCGAACGCTGGCGTTCAGCCATATTGATGATGCGTACGATTAGAAACACAAATAGTGCGACCACGGCGGTGCTTCCTAAAAATCCCCATTCTTCCGATATTACACTGAAGATAAAATCCGTCCAACGTTCAGGCACATACTTGTTCTTCGACATTGGACCCTTCATATAGCCCTGACCGATTAACCCGCCGTTGCCCACCGCAATCTTCGCCATGCGCGCATTGTACCCGGGGTCATCCTTCTTCTTCGTGGTCACCAAGGCTGCGTCAGCTGTTTCGGCGTCGGACATCATGCCTTCCCGATCCTCCTCCTTTTCCTCCAAACCGAGTGTCACATAGATGCGGGTTTTCTGGTGCTTTTGAAGGACGCCGTCGACAAGAAAGTTGACTGAATAACTGAAACCAATGGCCGCCACCGTCGACAAAAACGTTATCAGATAAAGCTTACGGCGATTGCGGGGAACTACCAAGTTGCGAATGAGGAACATGAAGATGACACCCAACACAAATACAATCGACATCAACACATATACGCCGCTTTGTTCGCCGAAGTACGGGTAGGTAATGCGATTGAACCCGGTGATAATACTCAACACACCAAACACGATAGCACCGAGGCCAATGATGAGGATGTTACCGGAGAGTCCTTCGCGATAAAGCGCGAGAATGAAGGCAACAAACGTCAGCAACGAACCTACGTCAGGTTGCAATAGAATGAGGACGGCCGGTAAGCCTATGATAAGTCCCGCCATCACACGCGGCATCCAACTATTAAACTTTGTTTTGGTGTTGGAGATGTATTTCGCCAGCATCAAACCGACACCAATCTTGGCGAATTCCGCCGGCTGCAAGGCAAAGCCACCGATTTGTATCCATGCCTTCGCACCATTGACTGTTGTTCCAATCGCCAGCACCAGCATGAGCAGCAAGATGAAGACTCCATATATGACGATAGCGAACTTGTTGAAGAATTCACCTTCCATATACAGCACCAGAAAAGCGAGGAAACCACTGATGGCGATGAACAGAAACTGCTTTCCGTATTCCTGAGAGATGTCGAACGGGCTTGGGTTCGCGTCGACAACAGCAGCGCTGTAGATATTCATCCATCCGAAAATCACAAAGATTCCGTAGACGATTACGGTCAACCAATCCACATTGGCGAGCGGGTGTTGGCGTGGTGCACTCATCGGTCTAAGAAATTAGCATCCAGAATAGTTTTCTCACGAGGCTTGCTACCTGTGGCAATGGAATCGTTGAGGTATTGCTCGATCATCAATGTGGCTACAGGCGCGCTCCAGGTTCCACCAAAACCGGCGTTTTCGGTATACACCGCAACGGCAATTCTCGGATTTTCCTTCGGAGCAAAGCAAATAAACACAGCGTGGTCTTCTTTGCCTCCGGCATTTTGTACGGTACCTGTTTTCCCGCAAACAACAATATCCTTTGGAGCAGCGCGCCATGCTGTACCGCCCGGTTGAAGTACTTTCTCCATGGCGTTGATTACCGTCGTAAAATGCGTGGAATCAATCCCAAGCTGGTAACGCTTCATAAAGTCCTCTCGGGGTCTACCACCGAGACCTATCTGTTTCACCGTATGCGGAGGAACATACCAACCCTTGTTAGCGATAACACATGCCATGTTGCACATCTGCAATGGTGTTACCAACATTTCACCTTCTCCGATACTCAACGAATAAATTGTGCTAAATGCCCATTGCTCTTTGCCGTACCATTTATCATAAAATGAAATACCGGGAACACTGCCCGTTTTCACGCCAGGAATGTCGCTATGCATATCGCTACCGAATCCGAACTGTGTGATGTAGCTCTGCCAAATTTCCAACCCTAGACGTGCATCCTTGAATCGGCTATTTTTATCGCGATCGCCTTCTACCACGCGGTGCATGACCTCTCGGAAATAGGGATTGCACGAATGCACAATGGCCATTTCCAAATCATCGTTGCTATGGCTTCCGTGACAGCCGATAATACCGCGATTGCAATGAATGCGCGTTTGCGGTGTAATCGCACCGATCTGAAGCGCAGTGAGCGACTGCGCTAATTTGAAGATAGAACCCGGACGATATTGAGCTTGCGTTGCGCGATTGAATAATGGCTTCTGCACGTCGTTCAGCAACACATTGAAGTTGTGTCCGCGCACACGTCCGACCAGCAAATTCGGATCATACGTTGGCGCAGATACCATGGCAAGGATTTCTCCCGTAGAAGGTTCGATGGCGACAATACAACCCCGCTTGTTCTGCATCAGCTTCTCGCCGTAGGCCTGCAAATCAGCGTCCATCGTGCACACCAAATCGGTACCGGGTGTGGCCGGCATATCCTCTTTATCGCCGATATGTTCCTTGATGTTTCCGACGTTGTCGCGGAACGCATAGTTAATGCCCTTGACACCGCGCAAATCTTCCTCGTAAGCCTTTTCAATTCCGCCTTTACCCAAATACTCCTGCTTGGTGTAATAGGGGTTTTTCTTGTACTCCTCAGGAGAGATTTTTCCAACGTCACCCAAAAACAAGGCTCCTACACTTTGCGGATAGACGCGGAGTGTTCGCGATTCCGCATAAAACCCTTTGTATTTATAGAGCTGCTCCGACATAGCAGCATAGTCGCTGGGTGTAATTTGTTCGACGAGCAATTGCGGGCGATGGAATTCGCCGCGTGCTTTGGCTTTTGCAAAAAGATTGTCTATGTCCTGTTTCTTAATTCGTAGCAACTGGCAAATCGAGGCGGTGTCGAACGCTCCCACTTTCTTCGGCACAACCATTAAGTTGTAAACTGTCTGGTTCGTTACGAGCATTTTCCCGTTACGATCGTAGATAATTCCGCGCGGCGGATAAAGCGGAATCTCCTCTTCGGTGAGCGCCGTAGCCTGCTCCTTCCATGTTGAGTTGACGACTTGAAGAAAGAACAAACGGACGACGTAGATGATTGCGATAACGCAAACGATCAGGATAATCGTAATCTTCCGTCCGTCGTATTGGTTCACAAAGAAGCGTTTTTAGAATTGTAGATCAAGTATTGACCGATAGTCATCAACACAAGTGTAGCAAACGTGCTCAACAAAATGTGCAGTACCTGATATAAAAAATCCGAAAATCGAAAAACTTCCATGACGAAAAACCAACTGTGATGGGCCAGCGTTAGAACACCTGCATAGGTGACATACCAAGCTAATCCCATGCGTTGTACCGTGGGCCGTTGCGTTAGGTCATAGCCTTCACGTGGTGCGAGAATTTTCTGAACGATGGGCTGCAGGAAGCCTAGAAAGACGCAGGCCGAAGTATGCAATCCGATTGGTCCTGAAAAGTAATCCATCAATAGCCCGACCATAAAACCCACGAGCATCACAAACCACTTGGGCGTTTCAAAAGGCAACATGAGGATGGCGAAAATATACACCCAAGGAAAAATCAATCCATCAAACAGTTGGACGCGACTTACGACCAGTGCTTGCAGGAGCACCAAAAAAAGCACACGCACTATGTTAACGCTTACTGTTTGCAGCATCTTGTTGTTCTACTTTATTCAAGAGGGTATCTTGTTCTTCTTTAAAGATATCACTCACGACCAGCACGTGATCCAATCGACGAAAATCAGCACCCATGCGCACTTTGATGAGGTGATAATCATTGTCGGTGTCGTCGACCCATTCAACGACACCCACATGAATATTGGCCGGGAAATACGTTGAATAACCGCTGGTAACGATGGTGTCGCCGGAAGCTACGGGAATGTTTTTCGGGATATCAATAACGTCGGCCAATTGGGCATTTCCACCGCGCCACACCAATGAACCGAAGGCGCCTGAGCGCTTCAAGCGAACACTGGCCTTGAAATCGGAGTGAATAACAGGCATCACAACAGCGAAATGTTCACTCGCACTGCGCACCACACCCACAATATTCCCACCGGCAATAACACCCATATCGGCTCTCACCTCTCCCAACATCCCTCGATCAATCGTAATGTAATTCTTCTCCCGATTCACGGATGCATTGACCACCTTGGCTGTTCGATAGAAGTAACGCTGCATGGTTGTCGTATCGCGCAGGGAGTCCTTCTCGGTTCGCAGTTGCCAGTAATTCTCAGAAGCCGCACTGCGGAGCAAGGCGTTTTCAAGCGAAAGTTGATCATTGATTTCCCCCAATCGCAAATACTCCGATAACTGTGAGCGCCGGCTATAGACCGACCCAACTGCATCCGAGCTATGGCGCACCATTTCTGCAGAATGAAATCGATTGTTTCGGAAAAGCAGTGATAGCGCCAAGCCTTGGAGCGCCAGGAACAACAGAAAAAGATAAAACCGACGGAGTAATGCTAGAATATTCTTCATCGATTCGCTTCGCTGCTAAGGGGTACGGAGTTAGGTTAATGCAAACGCGCCATGAATCATCACTCGCGCATGAGGAACTGGAACTTGTTGATGTTCTTCAATGCGATTCCTGTTCCACGCGCAACGGCGCGCAACGGATCGTCGGCAACGTGCACCGGGAGTTTGGTTTTATTGCTGATACGCTTATCCAATCCGCGCAAAAGGGCGCCGCCACCCGCGAGGTAAATACCGGTTTTGTAAATATCCGCCGACAGTTCAGGAGGTGTGTTTTCCAAACAACTCATGATGGCTTCTTCGATTTTAGAAATCGATTTATCCAATGCGTGGGCGATTTCAGAATAAGACACCGCGATTTCCTTCGGAATACCGGTCATCAAGTCGCGTCCGCGCACATTGTAGTCAGCCGGTGGATTATCGAGCTCTGGCAACGCTGCGCCTACCTCGATTTTGATTTGCTCCGCCGTGCGCTCTCCGATGAGGATGTTGTGCTGACGACGCATATATTCTTCAATGTCTTGCGTGAGTTCGTCACCCGCAACACGAATGTTTTTATCCGTTACGATTCCACCCAAGGCAATGACGGCAATCTCTGAAGTACCACCACCGATGTCGATAACCATGTTACCCATAGGCTCTTCCACATCAATACCGATACCGATTGCGGCGGCCATAGGCTCGTGGATAAGGTACACTTCTTTCGCGCCGGCATGCTCAGCGCTATCTTTTACCGCACGCTTTTCCACCTCGGTGATACCCGATGGAATGCAAATAACCATGCGCAATGACGGCTGAAACAATCCGCGACCCTTGGCAATCATTTTAATCATGCCCTTAATCATGTCTTCCGCTGCGTGGAAGTCGGCAATTACGCCATCCTTCAATGGACGAATGGTCTTGATGTTCTCGTGAGTCTTGCCATGCATCTGCTGTGCAGTGCGTCCAACCGCTACCGTTTTATTGGTTTGGCGATCGCGAGCAATGATACTCGGCTCATCCACAACGACTTTATCGTTTTGAATAATGATGGTATTGGCAGTGCCAAGGTCAATGGCAATCTCCTGTGTTAAGAAGCTGAATAAGCCCATACGTGGTTACTTCTTGAAATTGTGTTTTCCGATGGTTTCAAAGGGTGCAGCAACAGAATGCCACAAGACAACTGACAGCGCACACTTTCTCGGTTCAAATATATCTTCTCAAACACGGCCTTTGTGGCGGTTATACACGGAAAAAACGCGAGTTATTAACTACGTAATGACTAATGACCAGTGACCAATGACTAGTGTGCAGCATTTGTCACTCGTCATTAGTCACTCATCACTATCTTCCTATTTTCGCATTCAAATTTTACAACAATGGCATTCACACTTGCACCCCTACCCTACGCCTTTGACGCGCTGGAACCCCATATTGACGCTCGCACCATGGAAATCCACCATGACAAGCACCATGCGGCGTATACCAATAATCTCAATGCCGCTATTGCAGGCACGGACCTCGAAAACCTCACCATCGAAGAAATTCTGGTGAAGGGTTTTGACAAAATGCCGGTACGCAACAACGGCGGTGGTTTCTACAACCACAACCTGTTTTGGGAAATCATGACTCCCGGCGGTTCCAACGTCCCAACAGGTGCCCTGGCAGCTGCGATTGACGAGGCTTTCGGAAGCTTTGAGAAGTTCAAAGAAGAGTTTGCAAAGGCCGGCGCTACCCGCTTCGGTTCAGGTTGGGCTTGGCTTTGCGTCCACAAAGGCGGCAAAGTTGAGGTTTGCTCAACGGCCAACCAAGACGTGCCTCTCATGCCCGGCATCGGCTGCGGCGGCTTCCCCATACTGGGCATGGACGTGTGGGAACATGCCTACTACTTGCACTACCAAAACCGCCGTCCCGACTACATCACAGCGTTTTTCAATGTGATTAACTGGGATATTGTTGGGCAGAAGTTCGAGGCGAACAGATAAAGACAACCCAAACGAATACCTCCTTATAAGGACGCGCTGCGGCGCGTCCTTATTTAGGATGGACGCACAGCAGTGCGTCCGTCTTTAACAGTGGACGCGCTGCAGCGCGTCCTTACGGAACTTTTCACAGTAACAGCTGTTTTGATTGCATGGATACTCCCCGCTACTGCCCCTCTCTTTTCAACTACCAACGCTTTCGCACGCGCGAGGTGATGGTTGGTTCTGTTGGCTTTGGAGGCGACAACCCGATTCGCCTGCAGAGTATGACCACGACCGACACCATGGATACAGAGGGCACTATTGCCCAAAGTATCCTCATGATTGATGCCGGCTGCGAACTGGTGCGTATTACAGCGCCCAGCAAAAACGAAGCGGAGAATTTGGCGAATATCAAGGCCGGGCTGCGTGAGAAAGGGTATGCCACACCATTGGTAGCCGACATCCATTTCACACCCAACGCCGCAGAAATAGCGGCGGGAATTGTCGAAAAAGTGAGGGTGAATCCGGGAAATTATGCCGACAAAAAGAAGTTCGAAGAAATAGAGTACACCGACGAAACCTACACGGCAGAGTTGGAGCGCATTCGCGAACGGTTTACTCCACTGGTGATGTTGTGCAAGCAACACACAACAGCGATGCGCATTGGCACCAATCACGGTTCATTAAGTGACCGAATTCTTTCCCGCTATGGCGATACGCCGCTGGGAATGGTGGAAAGCGCGATGGAGTTTTTACGCATTTGCCGCGACCACGACTTTCACGACATCGTGATATCGATGAAAGCCAGTAATGCGCAAGTGATGGTGCAAGCCTACCGTTTACTTGTAAACCATATGATGGATGCCGGTATGAACTACCCGCTGCACCTGGGTGTAACGGAAGCGGGCGATGGTGAAGATGGTCGCATCAAAAGCGCCGTCGGTATTGGCACGTTGCTCGAAGACGGCCTTGGCGATACCATTCGTGTGTCGCTCACCGAAGCCCCAGAGGCTGAAATTCCTGTGGCACGCATGCTCGCCGAACGCTACGAAAAGCGCGCAGGACATCCTCCTATTCAGGAAGTTGTAGTTCCCATCAATCCCTTTGAATACACACGCCGACAGAGCTCGACCGTGCTCAACATCGGGGGTAAAAACGTTCCTCGCGTTGTGATGGATTACTCCCATCGCGATGCAATAACCGCCGCGAGTCTGTTTGCCGTTGGCTGCAACTATTCGGTGCCGCTGGATAAGTGGAACCTAACCGATATGGCATGCGACTATATCTATTGCGGCTCTAAAGCAGTCGACTTCGAAATACCGGGAACACTCGGACTCATCTTCGATCGTACTACTTGGGAAAAGTACGCTGCGAAAGACCGCTGCTATCCGCTCATCGGCATCGATGAGTTGCACAACCTGCCCCAAGCCGACGCCGTGTTTGTGCATGCATCTTTGAGTGATCTTACAGCAGAGCGCATCACGGAAATCAAGAAACACAACAGCATTGTATTGGTGCTTACCACATCACACGCGCACGGCATGGCCGAACAGCGTGCTGCATTCTTTACGCTGATGAACGCCGGTTGTGATACACCTGTCATTGCCTGGCGCAGCTACAGCGGTTTGAACGAAGATCAATTCATGTTGTATAGCGCAACCGATTTGGGCGCTTTACTCATTGACGGTTTAGGTGACGGTATATTCATCAGCGCGCCGGAAATCCCCATGCAACGGGTGAATAGCACCGCCTTTGGTATTCTTCAAGCCACGCGCACGCGCATTTCCAAAACAGAATACATCTCATGTCCGAGTTGTGGACGCACGTTGTTCGACCTACAAGAAACTACTGCCAAGATTCGCTCACGCACCTCGCATTTGAAAGGCGTGAAGATTGGCATCATGGGCTGCATTGTGAACGGTCCGGGTGAAATGGCCGACGCCGATTATGGTTATGTGGGCACCGGTCCAGGTAAAATCACCCTTTACAAAGAGAAAGACGTAGTCAAGAAAAACGTACCTGAAGAACAAGCCGTGGAGGAACTCATTTCCCTCATCAAAGAGCATGGGGATTGGGTTGAGGTGGTTTAAGCACCATCGTAATTGGACGCACAGCAGTGCGTCGCTGCAAAAAATTTTACGGAATATGTAACCTTCCACTTTCCCACCCCGTTATAAGGGTGTGATTTGTTTTTTTGGTTAATTAATGGATTTGGTTAAGTAAGAAAGCCTCCCAACGGGGAGGCTTTTTTATTTGATGACTATCCCACCTTCACCTTACGCAATTCGAAGTTCTGTCCGAGGTATACTTTACGCACTTGCTCATCTGCTGCAAGCTCCTCTGCGGTGCCCGCTTTTAAGATTTGTCCGTCGTACAATAGATAAGCGCGATCGGTAATCGAGAGCGTCTCCTGCACATTATGGTCGGTGATGAGCACGCCTATGTTGCGCTGTTTCAGTTGATATACAATTTTCTGAATGTCTTCAACGGCTATCGGGTCTACACCCGCAAAAGGCTCATCGAGCAGTATAAAATTGGGGTCGGTAGCCAATGCGCGTGCAATCTCTGTGCGCCGGCGCTCACCTCCGCTGAGTGTGCCGCCCATGTAGGTGCGCTTGTGTGTGAGACCAAACTCCTCGAGGAGCGATTCCAGCTTATCGCTTTGCTCCTTCTTGTTCAGCTTCGTCATTTCGAGCACGGCCTTGATGTTATCTTCAATCGACAACTTGCGAAATACGCTGGCCTCTTGCGGTAAATAACCCACGCCCAGCTGCGCCCTGCGATACATCGGCTCGCGTGTGATGTCGATGTCGTCCAAAAACACATGGCCTTCATTGGGTTTCACCAAGCCGGTAACCATGTAGAAACTTGTGGTTTTGCCTGCTCCGTTAGGCCCAAGCAATCCCACGATTTCACCCTGGTTCACTTCAAAGGAAACACCTTTTACAACGGTTCGCTGACCGTATTGCTTGATGATATGTTCGGCGCGGAGTTTCAATGGCGGATGGATTCCATTCGCGAAGGTAACGGTTTATAGCCAAGGTCAATCGCCGTAGGGGCGACCCTATGTGGTCGCCCGCGCGAAAGCGATGAGTCGGGGCGACCACGATGGGTCGCCCTTACCGGGAGTACTTCTGTTTGTACTTCTCGTAGAGGTCGGTTTGTTTGCTGCGCAGGACGATGCTTCGTCCTTGGATATAGGCGTGTGTGAGCGCGTTTGTGCGCATATCGAGTGCGTCGCCGTTCGAGATGAACAGTGTTGCATCCTTGCCTACTTCGAGTGTGCCGCAGCTTTGGTCGATGCCCAGTATTTTCGCCGGTGCTTGCGTGAGCGAGCGCACCGCCTCTTCATAAGGCAAACCATAGGCCACTGCAGTACCCGCATAAAACGGCAGGTTACGGGCGCCCATACGTTCCATATCGCCTTCATTCTGCAAGGCAAATGACACCCCGGCCTTGTAAAGCATCGCGGGCAATTTGAATGGAAGATCGATATCATCCTCAGCATACATCGGCAACTCATGTAAACGACGCAGTAAGACGGGCACCTGATTGGCGATTAATTGCTCCGCCACCAAATGCGCGTCATATCCACCAACAATGACCATCTGCTTCACGTTCTGACTTACTTTGAAATTCAGAGCCTCCTGAATCGACTTTGCATCGTCGGCATGCACATACAACTTCTGTGAACCGTTGAACACACCACGCAATCCTTCAAAGCGAACTTCCCGAATTCCTGGTTCCTTCACAGCACAATAAGCACGGGCCTCATTGAAGAAGGTGTGTATCTCGCGCAACTGCTGATCATACGTTTTCACCTTTTCAACATTCACCTTTCCCTTGTCGTAGTGCTTATGGAAAACACCCGGCCAATTGAGGTGCACGCCATCATCAGCCTTAACAAGCGCATCTTCCCAATTCCATGCGTCGAATTGCATAACGCATGACGTGCCGCTAATGACACCTCCACGAGGCGTTATTTGCCCCATCAACACACCGTTGAGGCGCACAGTGGGGATGATTTCCGAGTCGGTATTGTAGGCTATTGCCGAGCGAATACCGGGCTTAAAAGCTCCTGTTTCTGCCACATCGTTGGCCGGACGAATGGCATCCAACTCATGCAGTCCAAGTGTTGAGTTTGTTGCTATGAAGCCGGGATAAACTTGCTTACCTGACGCATCGATTGTTTCATCATAGGCGTTCGGAGCTAGACGAATGGTGCGTGCATCGGCCACCATATCAAGCTTACCATCGCGAAATCCAATGGCTGCATTTTCGATGACGGTTCCATCACCGATATGCGCGGTCGCATTCATGATGAGCACAGAGCGCGTTTGTGCAGGCGCTACGGTTGGATTTTGCTGTGCGATCGACAACAGACTCGCTGCAAAAAAGAGTGTGATAAATAGGGTTCTCATGGTTGCTGCTTATTTGAATGAAACACCTTGTGAAGTTTGATCGAGCGTATCGCAATGGAAATGCTTCTTTTCTTTGAAACCGGGCGTTCGGACAGGCTCCCCGGCGCCCTTTGCATTGAGCATTTTCTGAATGAGGCGTGCACGTTCGGTGTTCATGCTCTTGCGCATTTCCACATCTCGTTCTGCATCGAAATAACAGATGCCATCAACAAACGTCTTCTCTGCCTTCGCGTAAATGCTCAGCGGATGGTCGGTCCAAATAACCACGTCAGCATCCTTACCGGCTGCCAGACTGCCCGTGCGTTTATCGATGTGCAACAACTTGGCAGGATTCAGCGTCACGAATTTCAAAGCTTCCTCTTCTTTTACTCCGCCGTATTTTACTGCCTTAGCGGCCTCTTGATTTAGTCGACGTGCCATTTCAGCATCGTCGCTATTGAAGGCTACCGTGATTCCTTGCTCGTGCAGCAACGCTCCATTGTGTGGTATGGCATCTTTCACTTCGTACTTGTATGCCCACCAATCGCTGAACGAACTAGCGCCTGCCCCGTGGGCCTTCATCTTATCGGCCACCTTATAGCCTTCCAAAATGTGGGTGAATGTGTTGAGTGTAAAATTCATGCTATCAGCCACGTGCATGAGCATGTTAATCTCGCTCTGCACGTAGCTGTGGCAGGTAACAAAACGGTCCTTGTTCAATATCTCCCAAAGCGTTTTCATTTCCAAATCCACCCGCGGAGAACTCACGTAGGCCAGTGAGCTATTCTGTCTCGTATTTCTGCTCTTCCCAAGTTCTTGTAACGCCGCAATATTGGCCGCACCATACTCGCGCGCCCGAATGAAGTGATCGTAGTACAACTGCTCAACACCCATGCGCGTCTGCGGAAAACGCATGCCATCGTTGTACCAGTTGGACTGCTTCACGTTTTCACCCAAAGCAAACTTGATGAAGCCCGGAGCATTGTCTACGAGCATATCCTCGGCATTACCTCCCCAGTGCAGCTTCACCAACGCGCTTTGTCCGCCGATAGGGTTAGCGCTACCATGCAATAGTTGAGCGCATGTAACACCACCCGAAAGTTGGCGGTAGATGTCAATATCCTCAGGCCACACGACGCGCGCCTCTTCCACTTCAGCGCTGCATGCCTGTTCGCCTTCATTCACACTTGCCAATGCAATGTGGCTGTGCTCGTCGATGATGCCGGGCGTGACATGTTTGCCTTGCGCGTCGATAACACGGGCTCCCGGATATTTAGACGCGTCCACCGTCTTACCGATTGCAACAATTTTTCCTTGATGGATAAGCAGCTGACCGTTTTCAATTTTCCCTTCGGCTTCGCATGTCCAAAGCGTGGCGTTTTTAATCCATACAGTTTCAGCTTTAGGCTTTTCCTTGGAACCATAAGCTGTAAAAGGATAGATGACGTCTCCTACAATTTCTTTTTCGCCGTTCTCCTTTCCCTTTTCTCCACTCTCTTTTTTACCGTCATCTTCTTTCTTCATGTCTTTTGCCTTCTTGACGGCGCTCCATTCCATCCAATTGCCCGCAGCATCTTGTCCTCGACCGGACCAGTTCGCTCGATCATTAGCAACATCACCGGCAAGACGTAGCATACCCGCATAGAACTCATCGGATGCGTCGAAACCAATCGTGAGCAACTCGTTCACCAATGCAATGGAAACGGAGTAATTGAGTGTATCCATTTTTGCCGTGCCATCATCGTTCTTGCCAGGCTTTACGTGTTGAATGGACGCCTTTGTTTTTCCCTCCACCTCTTTCACTTTCAACTCATAGGTGTGCTTGGGTAACTTCAGTTCGTAGTTGCCAACGAGATCAATTGCTTTTGCCGCTTCAATCACAAACTGCTCGCCCTGCACCCAGTTTTCATACAACATTGCCGAATCGTTGAAGATGTTGTCGGAGGCAATGAAAAAGTTGGCCCATGCGCCCACTTTCAATGACCCCAATTCGTTATCGGCTCCTATCCAAAAGGCAGGGGTGTAGGTCAGCGCCTTCAATGCTTCTTGCTCTGAAAGCCCTCGTTTAACAGCCTTGCGCAGGTTCTTCCAAAATTGAGCGCGCTCGCCTAGTCCATGACCGGTGATAGCGAACGGGATTTTCTGTGCAGATAACATGGCACAGTTGGAGGGCGCCATTTCCCAGTGCTTCATTTCATCGAGGCTTACCAGACGCGACACATAGGGATCGCTCACATCGAAAGCATCGGGGAACGTTAACGGCACAATCAACGAGGCCTTTGTTGCCGCAACATCATTCAATCGCTGGTATTCGGTTCCGTTGGTTTTGATGATGTACTGAATACCGAATTCATCGCCCACTTTATCGGCCCGTAGCAAATTCCATTTGTCGCCGGCATCGAAAAACGACGGTCGGAGCGCAAGCGTATTCATGGCATCGAGTGATAGGTTCCGCTCTTCTGTTTTGCCTCCGTTCGCATACCACTGTGCATCATAATACGACTGACGCAACAACGCAATGGAGCCCATCAACGAAGAAGGATAACCGGTTGTGCTTGTGCCCTTATTGAAAGAGTAATGCGCAGAGGCCATTGGGTTCAATAAGCATTGATTCGGTTGACTGCCCAGTGTAACAAGCGCTCCGGAACCACGCACTATGCCGTCCATTTTATGCGTAAGAACAGAACCGAAACCGGCACCTCGCATTTCTTTCGCAACATCCTCCTTGCAGGTAAAATTTAAGGCAGCCGTGTAGTCCGCATTGATGGCGTCGTTCCATCCGAAAGCGCCTTTTGGTGATTCATTTCCGCTACCGCCTCGCATGCGTGGACCACCTTCGGAGCCCTTTGCGGGTGCTGCTTCAGCCAATCCATAATCAGAATGCAAATCGATGAATGAAGGGTAGATGTATTTTCCTTTACAATCCACAACGACAGCATTGGCGGGAATTGAAAGGGTCTTGCCGA
>Ga0209617_10000771_pt1 | contig 14610 bp, 12 predicted proteins | sample LakEriepJuly2011_2_FD_187459 | JGI IMG/M metagenome (GOLD analysis project Ga0209617, IMG submission 187459) | Freshwater microbial communities from dead zone in Lake Erie, Canada - CCB epilimnion July 2011 (SPAdes) (version 2) | ecosystem: Environmental > Aquatic > Freshwater > Lentic >... | reverse complement strand
TTTGAAAACTGCGCGCCGCTGGAGCGTGATGCCACTTTTGGAAGAAGATTTGTTTTTCATCAGTGCCAAGAACAAGACCCGTGCCAAGATGGCAAAGACCCTCAAGTTGAGTCAGTTGAAACAAGAGCCGCTCATCTTGCCCACAGGCCCCCATGGCCTGAGAAGCACACTTGACGCAGCTTTTGCCAGGATCAAATTGGTGCCCAATGTGGTTTTGGAGATTGACTCTTTGGCCTTGCTCATGGAGGCGGTAGACGCTGGTTTGGGCGCCACTTTGCAGCCATGGGCCGCTGTTGCCAGATTTCCAGATGCGGCCGAGAGGTTTCACATGGCCCGCATTTCTGAGGCCAACGTTCAGCGCGTCAATGTGCTGTGCAGCTTGTCTGAAGACGAGCTTTCGCCGGTGGCTTTGGCTGCGCGCGTCGTCCTCAAAGATTGTGCTCAGCAGTTGGTCTCGCAGGGCATTTGGACTGGCGCCAGGGTGAAACTCTCCAAATAGAGCCTGCCCAAATGGGGTATCACTTTTTTTGATACCCCAATCCCTTCAATCGAGTCCCTGGTGCAGATGAAGGCGTTAAAGTGTCATTCATCACAAAAACCCTGATTGGAGAGAGAGACCATGGACTTGCAACTCAAAGACAAAACAGCGCTGGTGACTGGCGCAAGCGTTGGCATCGGTCGCGGCATTGCCAAGGTATTGGCGGCCGAAGGTGTCAGGCTTGCCATTTCAGCGCGTCGCACAGAAAAGTTGCAAGAAGTGGCAGATGAAATTGTGGCTGCTGGCGGTCATCGCCCGGTCATCATTGAGTCTGACCTCTACGCAGAAGACGCAGCGGCCAAACTCACTTCTGCTGCCATCCAAGGCCTGGGCCACGTGGACATATTGGTCAACAACGCCGGCGGCTCACGCAGCTTCAAAGATTTGCACGTGAGCGAAGAAGCTTGGCAAGAAGCCATCACCTTGAACTTTCACCGCCCACGCCAAGTGGCCGATGCCTTGATCGATCAAATGATTGCGCGCAAATGGGGCCGCATCATCAACATCACCGGCAAGAGCGAACCCGAGCACGTGAACGGTGCTTTCTGCGCCAAAGCCGGCATTCACAGTTGGGCCAAAGGCTTGTCTCGCATGGTGGGCCCACACGGCATCACCGTGAACTGCCTGCCGCCTGGCCGTATTCACTCTGAGCAAATTTTCCGCAACTACAGCCCAGAATACCGTCAGTGGCAGTGCGACAACGAAATTCCCGTGGGTCGATATGGCGAACCCGAAGACATGGCCAACATGGTGGCCTTCTTGTCGTCGCCCTTGGCCGGCTACATCACAGGCGCTGTGATTCCTGTCGATGGCGGACTGCGCCGCTATCAATTTTAAATTTGGAGTCCTTGAATGACACTGGATGTTTTGGTCATTGGTGGCGGCAACGCAGCTTTGTGTGCGGCGCTCATGGCGCGCGAAGCAGGTGCAAGCGTCATGTTGTTGGAGTCAGCGCCTCGCGAATGGCGCGGCGGCAATTCCATTCACACGCGCAATTTGAGGTGCATGCACGATGCCCCCCAAGATGAGTTGGTCGAGGCTTATCCTGAAGAGGAATTTTGGCAAGATTTGTTGAAGGTTACCGGTGGTTTGACCAACGAGCACTTGGCGCGTTTGGCCATTCGTCACTCTGAGCACTGCAGACCATGGATGTTCAAGCACGGCGTCAGATTCCAGCCTTCATTGTCGGGTGCACTTCACACGGCGCGCACCAATGCCTTCTTCATGGGGGGCGGCAAAGCCCTGGTCAATGCGTACTACCGCAGTGCCGAGAAACAGGGCATTCAAATTCAGTACAACGCTGAGGTGCATGAAATAGAGCTGGAAAACGGCGTGTTCAAAGCTGCCATCGTGAGATACAAATCGGCCACAGGCGAGCTCATTCGAACAGAGCGCATTGCAGCCAAAACATGTGTCATGGCGGCGGGTGGTTTTGAATCCAATTTGGCGTGGCTGCGTGAAGCTTGGGGACAAAACGAGCTAGGTGAATTTCCCGCTGACAATTTTTTAATTCGGGGCACCAAATTCAATCAAGGGACGTTGCTCAAGTTCATGCTGAACGCCGGCGCCGATCAAATCAGCGATCCTACGCAAGCGCACATGGTTGCCATTGACGCGCGCGCGCCGCTTTACGACGGCGGTATTTGTACGCGCATCGATTGCGTCACTTTGGGCGTTGTGGTGAATAAAAATGCAGAGCGCTTTTACGATGAAGGTGAAGACTTTTGGCCCAAGCGTTACGCCATTTGGGGCCGACTGGTTGCGCAGCAAGCAGGTCAAATTGGTTACTCCATTTCGGACGCCAAAGCCGTTGGCCGTTTCATGCCTCCCGTCTTTGAAGGCACGGTGGCCCAAACGCTGCCAGAGCTTGCTCAAAAGATTGGCCTCAATGTCGAGACTTTCATGGCCACCATGAATGCCTACAACCAAGCCTGTGTGCCAGGCCGGTTTGACCATACTGTTTTAGACGATTGCCACACCGAGGGTGTGAGCCCTGCCAAAACACACTGGGCGTTGCCGCTAGACACGGCGCCTTTTTATGCTTACGCCGTCAAGCCCGGTGTCACATTCACCTATCTGGGATTGAAAACAGACGACACCACAGCTGTACGTTTTCAGAATCAACCAAGTCCCAATTTGTTTGTGGCCGGAGAGATGATGGCGGGCAACGTTTTGGGCAAAGGCTACACCGCTGGCGTTGGCATGACCATTGGTACCGCATTTGGCCGTATTGCGGGCCAGCAAGCAGCCCGTGCTGCATTGGGCATCTCTGAGTCTGAGCCGCGTTTGGCGCAGCAAGTGATGCAGGGCACCGCAGACAGAGACACGCGCGTTAGCGCTTAAATAGAACATCATGCAAACACTTCAACAACTCACTCAAGAAGCTCAAGCTTTGGGCCGTGGCGAAATTCTTTTAACGGCCCCTGAAAAAGAAGTGGCACGCCAGCTTCAAATTTGCAATGGCTGCCGCTATTGCGAAGGGTTTTGTGCTGTGTTCCCAGCCATGACGCGGCGCTTGGAATTTGGCAAAGCCGATATTCACTACCTGGCCAATTTGTGCCACAACTGCGGCGCATGCTTGCACGCTTGCCAATACGCACCACCGCACGAATTTGCCATCAATGTGCCCAAGTCGATGGCCACCGTGCGGGGCCAAACCTATGCCGATTACGCTTGGCCCAAGGCCCTGGGCGGGCTTTACAAGCGCAATGGTTTGACGGTGTCGATGGCCTTGGCGGTCAGTCTCAGTTTGTTTTTGATGCTGGCGATTGAAAGCAATGGCACGCTGTGGGGCGGCCCAGTCCAAAATGGCTTTTACGCCATCTTCCCGCACAACCTCATGGTGAGCATGTTTGCACCTATTTTCTTGTGGGCAGTGCTGGCGCTGACATTGGGGGTGATCAAGTTTTGGCGTGAAGTGACCCCTGCTACCAGTGGGGCGCCCTTGAGCTCTCCCGCCGCAGCGGAAGCCGCACACGACGCCTTGCGTTTAAAGTATTTGGGCGGTGGGCATGGTGAGGGCTGCAACAACGAAGACGATGCTTTCACCTTGGCGCGAAAACGCGCGCACCATCTGACCTTCTATGGCTTCATGTTGTGCTTTGCCGCCACCAGCGTTGCAACCATTTATCACTATCTGCTGGATTGGCCGGCACCCTACGACTTCACCAGCCTGCCCAAATTGCTGGGCACCGTTGGCGGCATCTCTTTGACCTTGGGCACCTTGTGGTTGTGGCGCCTTAATTTGGCGCGAGACCCCAACCATGGCGACGCTCAACAAAGACCCATGGACCGAGGTTTCATTGCCCTGTTGTTCTTTATCAGTGTGACGGGCTTGGCCTTGATGCTGTCTAAAGATACCGCCGCCATGCCGATTTTGTTGGCGGTGCATTTGGGCATGGTCATGGCCTTGTTCTTAACCTTGCCCTACGGCAAATTTGCGCATGGCATTTTCAGAACAGCTGCATTGCTCAGATTTTCCGTTGAAAAAAGACAACCCAGCAAGTTGGCACTCGGCGGTGATTGAGCTTAGCTCAGGGTCACTGCCGAGCTGATCACGCCACCGCCTAAGCAAACTTCGCCGTCATACAGCACGGCACTTTGCCCAGGGGTGACGGCCCATTGGTTTTCATCGAAGCTCAAATAAAATGCAGATGAAAACGGGGATGAAAACCCTGACTCGTGGGGTGCTTGAAAAGTACAAGCCGCATCGGCTTGGCGATAGCGTGTTTTGGCGGCGTAGTGTCCTGCAACTGGCGCTGCGCCTGAACACCAACTGGCATCGGCAGCGTCAAGTTGGGGTGACAGCAACCACGGATGGTCGTGGCCTTGCACCACCCACAAAATATTTTGAGCCATGTCTTTGCGTGCCACAAACCAAGGCGTGTGCTCACCCCCACCGCGTTGCGCACCTTTTTCTTTGATGCCACCGATGCCCAAGCCTTGACGCTGCCCCAAGGTGTAAAAACTCAAGCCAACGTGTTTGCCAATAGTGCGTCCGCTAGGGTCTTTGATGGGGCCCGGCTCTTTGGAGATGTAGCGGTTTAAAAAATCTCTGAAGGGTCGCTCGCCGATGAAGCAAATGCCTGTGGAGTCTTTCTTCTTGGCGTTAGGCAGGCCAATTTCTTCCGCAATTTGGCGCACTTGCGTTTTAAGCAACTCGCCAACCGGAAACAAAGTTTTGGACAATTGCGCTTGGTTCAAACGATGCAAAAAGTAACTCTGATCTTTGCTATTGTCCAAGCCTTTGAGCAATTCGTGCAGCCCTGTCGCTTCATTCAGGCGAACGCGGGCGTAATGGCCTGTTGCAATTTTATCTGCACCCACCTGCATGGCGTGGTCTAAGAAAGATTTGAATTTGATTTCGGCATTGCACAAAATATCGGGGTTGGGCGTGCGGCCAACTTGGTACTCTCGCAAAAATTCTGCAAACACGCGGTCTTTGTAATCGGCGGCAAAGTTGACGTGTTCAATCTCGATGCCCACCACATCGGCCACGGCTGCGGCATCGACAAAGTCGATGTTGGCAGCGCAAAACTCGCTGTCATCGTCGTCTTCCCAATTTTTCATGAAAATGCCCACCACTTCGTGGCCTTGCTTTTTCAATAAGTGAGCAGTGACTGCGGAGTCGACCCCGCCAGACAAACCCACAACAATTCGGTGATGCTTCATGGCCTCAATTATCCCTTGATCTATCTATCTATACTTGCAGGCATCATGTTGCCCGATTCACCCCCAACCGCCTTTGCCAAATTGAGACGGGCCGTCAATATCTTTGTGAAGGATGTGGGCAAGGGCGTGTTCACCATCACGCACAGTGGCCTGGCCATGGTGGGCCTGGTGCTTGTCATGGGCGTCAGCGTGGCCCTGTTTCGACCAGACATCTTGGCCCAAACAGAATCCACGGTGTATGAGTTGCTGCGATCCCGACAATTCAGCTTGTGGTGGGAGCCTCAAAACACGGCCGAAAGAGCCACCGCCACGGATTTAAAGGACATCCCTGGCAAGCAAGCGGCTGTGGCCGCTTGGCTGGCAAGCAAATACCGGGTGGCCCCTGAGCCCATGGCCGCCTTGGTGGCCGAGGCTTATGTGTTGTCCAACACCACCAAAATCAAGCCGCACCTCATTTTGTCGGTGATGGCCATTGAGTCGAGTTTCCACCCCTACATCCAAAGCCCAGCGGGTGCCCAAGGCTTGATGCAGGTGATGACGGACATTCATGTCAAAAAATATGAAAAGTATGGCGGAAAGCTGGCTGCTTTTGACCCCCTGACCAATATGCGAGTGGGGACGCAGGTCCTTCAAGAATACATCCGCTTGAAGGGCGGCGTGACGGAAGATGGCCTGCTTTTCTACCTGGGAGGCGATGCTGTGCAAAGTGACACGGGTTATGTGGCCAAAGTTCTGGCAGAGGAAGCTCGTTTGGATCAGGTGGCAGCGGGTCAAACAGTGAGTGCCTTGCCCTGAAACCTTTGCTGCAGCGAAACAGCTGTATTTTTTGTCATGCAAGATTGAGTTTCAATGCGTGTGCATTTGCCACACCCTTTTGATTTATCAAGCACAATAGCGGCAATTTTAAGGTTTGTAAGCATTCAGGAGACATTTATGCGCATTGGCGTACCTGCCGAAACCCGACTTGGCGAGACCCGTGTCGCCATGACGCCCGAAACGGCCAAAAAGTTAAAAGCACAAGGACATACCTTGCTCGTTCAGTCTGGCGCAGGCCTATCGGCCAGCGTGACCGATGCAGCCTACGAAGCCGCTGGTGCAGAAATCACCGATGCAGCAGGGGCCTTGGCTTGCGAAGTGGTGCTCAAAGTAAGTGCCCCAAGCGCTGCTGAGTTGACGCACATGAAGTCGGGCGCCGCCTTGGTGGGCATGCTGAACCCGTTTGACGCTGAAGGCCTCACCAAACTGGCCGCCGCGGGCCTCACCAGCTTTGCCTTGGAAGCGGCCCCTCGCACCACGCGGGCGCAAAGCATGGACGTGTTGTCATCGCAAGCCAACATTGCAGGCTACAAGGCCGTCATGGTGGCCGCCGACAAATACCAACGCTTCTTCCCGATGCTGATGACGGCCGCTGGCACTGTCAAAGCGGCGCGCGTTGTCATTTTGGGTGTGGGTGTGGCGGGCTTGCAAGCCATTGCCACGGCCAAGCGATTGGGTGCGGTCATTGAAGCTTCCGATGTGCGCCCCAGCGTGAAAGAACAAGTGGAATCTTTGGGCGGTAAATTCATTGACGTCCCCTACGAAACCGCAGAAGAAAAAGAAGCGGCTGAAGGTGTGGGTGGCTATGCACGCCCCATGCCGCCCAGCTGGCTAGAGCGCCAAAAAGTGGAAGTGGCCAAGCGCGTGGCCATGGCCGACGTGGTCATTTCGACCGCGCTCATTCCCGGCCGCGCAGCCCCTGTGCTGGTGACCGAAGACATGGTCAAAAGCATGAAGCCAGGCTCGGTCGTGGTTGACATTGCCGCAGGCAAAGCGGCTGACGGCGTGGGCGGCAATTGCGTGCTCACCGAAGCTGGCAAAACGGTTGTGAAGCATGGCGTGACCTTGGTGGGTGAAACCAATTTGCCCGCACTGGTAGCGGCCGATGCCTCAGCTTTGTATGCCCGCAATGTGCTCGACTTTTTGAAACTGGTGCTCACCAAAGAAGGTGAATTCAAAGTGGACATGGAAGACGACATCGTGGCGGCTTGTTTGATGACGCAGGGCGGCGACGTCAAGCGCAAATAAGCCCTCACCTTCCAACCTTATTTAAAATAGAAACCGGAGATCTCCATGGAAGCAGTGTCCCCCACCCTTCTCAACTTGATTATTTTTGTGCTGGCCATCTATGTGGGTTACCACGTGGTCTGGACCGTCACCCCCGCGCTTCATACGCCTTTGATGGCGGTGACCAATGCCATCTCGGCCATTGTTATTGTGGGTGCCATGTTGGCAGCCGCGCTCACGGAAACCACGCTGGGTAAAACCATGGGTGTGCTGGCGGTAGCGCTGGCTGCCGTCAATGTGTTTGGCGGCTTTTTGGTCACGCGGCGCATGCTAGAAATGTTCAAAAAGAAAGAAAAGAAAGTCGTGACTTCTGAAGGAGACAAAGCATGAGCATGGACCTTGTCACCTTGCTGTATTTGATAGCCAGCGTTTGTTTCATTCAAGCCTTGAAAGGCTTGTCGCACCCCACAACTTCCATTCGCGGCAATGTCTTTGGCATGATCGGCATGCTCATTGCTGCGCTGACCACGGCCGCTTTGATTGTGGAGTTATCAGGTGGTCAGGCTGCCGGCATGATTTATGTCTTCGGTGGTTTGGTGGTGGGCGGCAGTTTGGGTGCCTACATGGCACAAAAAGTTGAAATGACCAAAATGCCAGAGCTCGTGGCGTTCATGCACAGCATGATTGGTTTGGCTGCAGTGTTCATTGCCATTGCAGCAGTGGTCGAGCCCTATGCCTTCAGCATCGTCACCAAAGCGGCTGATGGCACAGTGCCCCCCATTCCCAAAGGCAACTTGTTAGAGTTGTTCTTGGGTGCAGCCATTGGCGCCATCACCTTCAGCGGGTCGGTCATTGCATTTGGCAAGCTGTCAGGCAAGTACAAATTCCGTTTGTTTCAAGGTGCTCCCGTGCAATTTGCTGGCCAGCATAAATTGAATTTGATCTTGGGCTTGGCGACCGTGGGCTTGGGCTTGGTCTTCATGTTCACCGAAAACTGGACCGCTTTCTTTGCCATGTTGGCCTTGGCATTTGTCATGGGCGTGCTCATCATCATCCCTATCGGCGGCGCTGACATGCCGGTGGTGGTGTCCATGCTCAACAGCTACTCCGGTTGGGCGGCTGCTGGCATTGGCTTCAGCTTGAACAACAGCATGTTGATCATTGCCGGTTCTTTGGTGGGTTCATCGGGCGCCATCCTGTCTTACATCATGTGCAAGGCCATGAACCGCTCGTTCTTCAACGTCATCTTGGGCGGCTTTGGTGGTGAAGCTGCTACAGCCGTTGGTGGTGCTCAAGAACAACGACCCGTCAAGACCGGCAGTGCAGACGACGCCGCATTCGTATTGGGCAATGCCGAGACCGTGGTCATCGTGCCCGGTTATGGTTTGGCTGTGGCACGTGCACAGCACGCTGTCAAAGAGTTGGCCGCCAAGCTGACTGAAAAAGGCATCACCGTGAAGTACGCCATTCACCCAGTAGCGGGCCGCATGCCGGGTCACATGAACGTGTTGTTGGCCGAAGCCGAAGTGCCCTACGACCAAGTGTTCGAAATGGAAGACATCAACGGCGAATTTGGCCAAGCCGATGTAGCCATTATTTTGGGTGCCAACGATGTGGTGAACCCTGCTGCGCACATCAAGGGCAGTGCCATTTATGGCATGCCTATTTTGGAAGCCTACAAAGCCAAAACCATCATCGTCAACAAACGCTCGATGGCCGCAGGTTATGCGGGCTTAGACAATGAACTGTTCTACATGGACAAAACCATGATGGTGTTTGGTGACGCCAAGAAAGTGGTGGAAGATATGGTGAAAGCGATCGAGTGATGACGGCAGAACGCGTTTGGTTAGAAAGTTACCCTGAGGGTGTACCGACTGACATAGACGCTTCTGAGTATGAGTCCTTGGTGGGCTTGATGGCAGAGAGTTTTGCCAAATACGCCCAGCGCACCGCCTACAGTTTCATGGGGCAGGACATCAGTTATGAAGAAACCGATGTCAAAAGCCAATCCCTGGCTGCCTATTTTCAGTCCTTGGGACTGCAAAAAGGCGATCGCGTCGCCATCATGATGCCCAATGTGCCGCAATATCCTGTGGCCGTTGCGGCTATTTTGAGAGCCGGCTTGGTGGTGGTCAATGTCAATCCACTTTACACGCCGCGTGAGCTTGAGCACCAATTGACAGACGCTGGCGCCAAAGCCATTGTGATCGTTGAAAACTTTGCCATCACCTTGCAAAAGTGCATCAAGCAAACGCAAGTCAAACACATTGTGATGTGCGCCATGGGCGACATGCTGAACTGGCCAAAATCGGCGGTAGTCAACTTCGTGGTTCGCAACATGAAAAACTTGGTGCCAGAATTTCACCTCTACGGGGCCGTGAAATTCAACCAGGCTTTGCGAGTTGGCAGTGAAATCAGGTTTCGTCCGCCCACTGTCACCGCAGAAGACATTGCTTTGTTGCAGTACACGGGCGGAACAACGGGGATCTCCAAGGGCGCTGTTCTTTTGCATCGCAACGTCATTGCCAATTTGTTGCAATCCGAAGCTTGGAACGAACCCGTGATGAAGCGGGTGCCCGTCAACGAACAACCCACGGCGGTGTGTGCTTTGCCGCTGTATCACATCTTCGCTTTCACGGTGATCATGATGCTGGGCATGCGCACGGGCGGGAAAAATATTTTGATTCCCAATCCGCGCGATTTGCCCGCTGTTTTGAACGAGTTGTCCAAGCAAACTTTTCACAGCTTTCCTGCAGTCAACACCTTGTTCAACGGTTTGGCCAATCACCCCGACTTTGACAAAGTCAATTGGAAAAATCTCAAGGTCTCGGTGGGCGGTGGCATGGCGGTCACCAGTGCTGTGGCCGCTTTGTGGTTGCAAAAAACGGGCTGCCCCATTTGTGAAGGCTATGGCTTGTCGGAAACCAGCCCTTCTGCCAGTTGCAACCCCACCACCAGCACGCAGTTCACGGGCACCATTGGCGTGCCTCTGCCCAGCACCTTCATGAAGTTGTTAGACGATGAGGGCAATGAGGTGACAGAGTGGGGACAGCCTGGCGAAATTGCCATCAAGGGACCGCAAGTCATGGCGGGTTATTGGCAGCGGCCTGATGAAACGGCACGTTGCATGACACCTGATGCTTATTTCAAATCAGGTGACATTGGCATTTGCGATGCACGCGGTTTTTTCAAAATTGTCGACCGCAAGAAAGACATGATCTTGGTCAGTGGCTTCAACGTCTACCCAAACGATGTCGAAGAAACAGCGTCCTTGTGCCCAGGTGTGCTGGAGTGCGCTGCGGTTGGCATGCCCGACGAAAAAACAGGCGAAGCTGTGAAGTTGGTCATCGTGAAAAAAGACCCAACACTGACAGAGCGGGCTGTTCTTGAGTATTGCCGTGCCAATATGACGGCTTACAAGCAACCCAAGGTCATTGAGTTCAGAGACGAGCTGCCCAAAACTGCGGTTGGCAAAATCTTAAGACGCGAGTTGCGCAATGTACCCTGAATCTGCGCCATCAAAACGACAGCCTACTTGAGCCAACCACGCCTGCGGAAATACCACATCGGCACTACCGCACTGGCCACCATGAGGCACAGCGCATACGGATAGCCCCACTTTTGCGACAGCTCAGGCATGTACTGAAAGTTCATGCCGTACAAACTGGCAATGAGGGTTGGCGGTAGCAAAGCCACACTGGCCACCGAAAAAATCTTGATGATCTTGTTCTGGTTGATGTTGATGAAACCCACGGTGGCATCCATCAAGAAGTTGATTTTTTCAAACAAAAACTCGGTGTGTGAATCGAGCGAGTCAATGTCGCGCAAAATTTGGCGCGCTTCTTCAAACTGCTCTGCGTTCAGCATCTTGCTGCGCATCATGAAGCTCACCGCGCGGCGGGTGTCCATCACGTTGCGGCGAATGCGGCTGTTCAAATCTTCTTGGCGAGCAATGGCGCCCAGCACTTCGCCGGCCATGGCGTCGGTCACGTCGCCAGAGAGCACCAGTTTGCCGGCAATTTCCAATTTGTCGTAAATGTTTTCCAAAGTGTCTGCGGAGTATTCGGCATCAGCGTCGAACAACTTAAGCAAGACTTCTTTGGCGTCTTCCAACAAGCCAGGTGCGCGGCGCGCGCGCAAACGCAGCAAGCGAAACACGGGCACGTCTTCGTCGTGGATGGAAAACAGAACCCCCATGCTGCGCAGGTCGGCGTTTTGCAGATTCAGAATGAACGCACAGCGAACCGTGCGCGGCTCGTCTTCGTCGGCAATTAAAAAGTCAGAGCGAATGTGCAACTCGCCGTTGTCTTCTTCGTAAAAGCGCGCAGACTCTTCAATGTCCTCGTCCATCGCATCTTCTGGAATCGACAGACCATAGTATTGTTTGATCCAACGTTTTTCTTCGACTGTGGGCGATTCGAGGTCGACCCAAATAGGTTGAAACTTGGACAGCTCTTCCAGAGATTCAATCTCTTCCTGGACGAGGCGGCCGTTGGCCAGAGTAAAAATGTTGAGCATGGCAGATCTCCTTCAACCCCAAAAACGGGGCCAAGTGTTCGATAAGGCGGCATTGAGGGTCAAGCAGCTTTCGAACGACTGGCATGGCTGCATGCGCGCTTTGTGTGGCGCTGGGTGCAGCAAGGAGACCATCTCATTCGAAAGCTACCAACTAGGGTGGCTTTCCACGGAGCAAACTCCAAAATAATGATGGGTCGGATTATGGCACTGAATCTGTGAAAAAATCCAAGAGCTCATCTTTGCGCTGCGCCACGTCGTTCGCGCCAAGCGCCATCAGCGCGCGTAAAAATCCAGGCTCGAACAAAAGATAACTTGCCAAACCGGCACCCGAGCCCTTGAGCGCACCCAAGCCTTCCAAGACGCGAAGCACAGACCGCGGCAACTCATGCACATGGGCTTGTGCCAAGGCATCGAGTGATTCGCTGGGTTGCATGGCCAAAACCTCGACCTCTCGGAACGGCAGTGCTTGTGCCAGGGCCGGGCTGTGGTGCTCTAAAAGGTGAGATTTAAGTTGTTGAATGCTTTGATTCACGCGCTGCACTTGCTCCACATCGGCCAGCAAGGTGTCATTGAAAACACTCGCCATGGCGTGGCCTGCAATGTTGCCAAGACTGGGTCTCTTTTTGCTGAAGGCCGATCCACTGACATCGCGTGTGTGTTGTCCGATGCTGGCGCGTTGAGGCTGTCCAACCCCAATCGCCAAAATTTTGTTGGCACCCAAGTGCACTGCGGGCGACAGGGGCGAGCTCTGGCGCATGGAGCCATCGCCAAAGAACTCCATGTTGCCATCGACCCAAAGAGGCGTGGCAGGAAATAAAAAAGGGATGGCGCTAGAAGCCATCAAGTGTTCGATGGTGATGTCTTGCAACTCAGCGCGGCGCCCTGGGCGGTTCCAAGCCTGCGGACTTTGCAGAAGGTGGGTTTGGCAAAATGTCCAGTGCACGCCTGTGGTGTAACTGGAAGCCGTCACCGCCAAGGCGTTCAAATCACCTCTCGACAAAGCCAATTCAATGTTGTTGAGCGCAATTCGCCGATGCAAGGTGTCGACCAAAGGCATGCTGTCTAAGGCGGCGCCTTGTTTGCGAGCCGACAAGGTGACGCCCAGTGCGGTTGCCCACCGGCTGAATTTGGCCAAAGGGGTATCGGGCAAGTGGTACACCAAATGAGAGTGAAGGCCGTGCCAGAACTCACCCAGACCTTCCAGCGCGTCTAGGCCGTCAATGGCTTTGCTTGCCAAATAAGTGGCATTGAGTGCGCCTGCCGATGTGCCCACCAAGACTTGAAAGGGGAACGCCTTTTGCAATTTGAATGTCGCAGGGGCTTGCGTCTTGAGCAGGGCAGCCAATGCCTGCAACACGCCGGCTTGATAGGCCGTGCGAGCGCCGCCCCCCATGAGAACCAGTCCGCGAGTGATTTCGCCAGAAGCTTGGCCCGAGCGGCCCCTTTTGGAGGCAGTCTGTGTAAGGTCATCCAGGTGCATGCCTGAATGATAGAGTCAGAGCTTCAGGAAAACCACCCATGACCACACATTTGACGCCTCGGCGAGAACGCTGGCTGCTATTGACTCTGGCCAGCATCCAGTTCACCAGCGTCCTCGACTTCATGATCATGATGCCTTTGGGGCCGCAACTGACCCAACTCTTTGACATCTCAGCAGGGCAGTTTGGATTTTTGGTGTCGGCCTACACCTTTGCGGCAGGCTTGTCGGGACTTTTGGCGGCCACCTACATCGACCGATTTGACCGCAAGCGAATGATGCTCACCCTCTATCCCTTGTTTGGTATCGCCGCCTTGGCTTGCAGCTTGGCTCCGACCTATGCATGGCTCATGACGGCCCGTCTTGCCTCGGGTTTCTTTGGCGGCGTCTTGATGGCTTTGTCTCAAACCATTGTGGCTGAAGTCATACCCTTTGATCGCCGGGGCCGTGCCATGGCCTTGGTCATGACTTCTTTTTCTGTGGCCACCGTGGCAGGCGTGCCCTTGGCCCTCTTTTTGGCCTCCTATTTCAACTGGCATGCGCCATTTTTGGCCATTGCCCTCATGGTCAGTGTGTTTGCATTGGGTGCATTGAAAACCTTGCCAAGTTTGAAAGGGCACGTTCAAGCCCCCTCCGATGACGGTTCTGCGCCCAGCATCTTGGCCAACCTGCGTTTGGTCTTGGTTGACCCCAATCATTTACGGGCCTATGCCATGTCTTTCAGTATGGTGTTTGCCGGTTTTGTCGTGATCCCGTACATCACTCTTTATTTGCAAGCCAATGCAGGCTTTCAGTCAGAACAGATTCCCTATGTCTACTTGTGTGGCGGTATTTGCACACTCATTTCTGCCCGCTTCATTGGCCATTGGTCTGATCGTGCAGGCAAAGCCTATGCGTTTCGCCGGTTGGCGCTCCTCATGCCCTTGCCATTGCTTGGGATGACCTTGTCAGCTGACTTGCCCATGGCGGGCGTGCTCATTGTTTCCTCTATTTTGTTTGTCGTGATGAGTGGCCGCATGATTCCAGGCATGGCGCTCATTGGCGCATCAGCCGATCCGCGTCGGCGTGGCAGTTTCATGACATTGAACTCAGCCGTGCAGTCGCTGGCCATGGGTTTGGCAGCCTTGGTAGGGGGGCAGATATTGGGGCGGGACGGCAGCGGGCATTTGACCGATTATTGGATGGCCGCCCTGTTGGGTGGCGGGGCCAGCCTCATGAGCTTTGTCTTGGCCAGCAAATTGAGGCTGCATGGGGCCACGCAGTCGTGAAATGCTTGTCGCAATGCATTTCGCAATGCCTGTCGCAGACTTCAAGATGAGAATTTATCAGCTTTTTTCAATAAAAAGAGCAAGACTTGATCAAT
>Ga0209617_10000770_pt1 | contig 14614 bp, 10 predicted proteins | sample LakEriepJuly2011_2_FD_187459 | JGI IMG/M metagenome (GOLD analysis project Ga0209617, IMG submission 187459) | Freshwater microbial communities from dead zone in Lake Erie, Canada - CCB epilimnion July 2011 (SPAdes) (version 2) | ecosystem: Environmental > Aquatic > Freshwater > Lentic >... | reverse complement strand
GCCGCCGGCCAAGCGTAACCGCCGCCATGATAGCCGCGTAGCCGCCATGCAGTTCCTCTGCTCATGGGAAGTCCAGCGCCACGCCGACATGGTCACCGGCCTCTTCGACTTCTTTTCGGAACGCCCGCAGCCCCGCGAGTATTACGCTTTCGCCGAGGAGCTCATCCAAGGCGTCATCCGCGATCTCGCCCTGATCGACGAGGTCATCGGCAAGTACGCCAAGAACTGGGCCTTCGGCCGTATCGCACGCGTCGACCTCGCCATCCTGCGCGTTGCCATCTTCGAGTTGATGCGCCGCACGGACATCCCGCCGGTCGTCAGCATCAACGAGGCCGTCGATATCGCGAAAGAATTCTCGACCGAGGAGTCCAAGCGCTTCGTGAACGGCATCCTGGACAGCTATAAGGAAGAACTGGGGCGCGACCCGCGTAAGGCCGAAGGCGGCTGAACCTATGGCGGGCTTCTTTGAGCGTCTGAAGTCCGGCCTGAGCCGCACGGCCGAGGCTGTGGCGAACCTACTGGCCCGTCCGATGGATGCCGAGTCGACCGAGCAACTCCGCGAACGACTCATCGCCGCCGACTTCGGTCCGGCCACCGCCGACGAAGTCGTCGAAGCTGCGCGGGCCGCTTGGAAATCAGAGGCTTCACTCCGGAAGACCTCACCCGCCGAAGCGGCGGCCGAGAGCATCGTCCGCGCACTCGGTGGCGAGACCCCCGCCGCCGCTGCCCTCTCCAAGCCGCATGTCATTATGCTCCTAGGCGTCAACGGAGCTGGCAAGACCACCACCGCAGCAAAACTCGCCTGGCGCTGGCGCGAGGAAGGTAAGACTTGCCTGCTCGGCGCGTGCGACACTTTCCGCGCCGCGGCCGGAGAACAGCTTTCCGCCTGGGCTGATCGGCTGGGCGTCGAAGTCGTCGGCGGAGCCTCCGGCGCCGATCCTGCGGCCGTGGCCTTCGATGCGGCCAAAGCTGGCGTCGCGCGCGGCGTGGACGTCGTCATCCTCGACACCGCTGGCCGACTCCACACCAAGGCACACCTCCTCGAAGAACTCCGTAAAGTGGTCCGCGTCACAGCCAAAGCCCACGCCGGCGCGCCGCACGAGAAGTGGCTCGTCATTGACGGCTCGCTGGGTGCCAACTCGATTGAACAGGCGCGTATTTTCCATGAAGCCGTTGGCCTCACCGGCATCATTGTGACCAAGCTCGACGGCACCGCCCGCGGCGGCGCGCTCGTCGCGGTGGTCCGCGAACTTGGCGTCCCGGTCCGCTACATCGGCGTCGGCGAGCAGCCGGCCGACCTGCAGGCCTTCGATGCGCGGGCCTATGCCCGCTCGATCGTCGGCCTAGCGGAGTGAGGTTGTCTTGCCAGCGGGGGCGCCTCGCCCCAGCGTGAACCCATGTCGGCCGAGACCGTTACCGTCGAACTAGGCCAACGCTCCTACCCCGTCCGTATCGGGGCCGGGATGCGCAAGGAAGCCTTGGCCATGGCTGAACGCCGCGTGGCCTCCGGCCAGAAGTGTGTGGCAATCACCTCGCCTGGCGTCGCGGCCGCCCAATCCGGCTTCACCGCAGAACTCGCCCGGCTCATGCCCGTGCTCACGACGGCTTCGGACGGCGAGACCGCCAAATCGGCCGCCGAACTCGCGCGCGTCTGGGATTTTCTCGCGGCCAACGGCGTGGCCCGCGACGGCGCGGTCTTCGCGCTCGGTGGGGGCGTCGTCGGTGACCTCGCCGGCTTTGCGGCCGCCTCCTACCAGCGCGGCGTCGATTTCACCCAGATCCCGACGACGCTGCTCGCAATGGTCGACAGCTCCGTCGGCGGCAAGACCGGCATCAACCTGGCCGCAGGCAAGAACCTCGTCGGCAACTTCCATCAGCCTACGGCCGTCTTCGCTGACACTGACCTGCTGGCCACCCTACCGCCGCGCGAGTTCGCCGCGGGCATGGCTGAAGTCATCAAGCACGGCATCATCGCCGACGCCGACCTCTTCGGTCTCCTGGAGCAAAACGCACCGCTCGCTTGGAATCATCCGCTGCTACCGCGTGTCATCCGTCGCTGCGTCGAAATTAAGGCTGCCGTCGTCGCTGGTGACGAACGCGAAACCAGCGCTCAAGGCGGGCGGGCGCTCCTCAACCTTGGTCACACCTTTGGCCATGCAATCGAGGCGACTGCTGGCTACGGCACTTACCTGCATGGCGAAGCCGTCGCGATTGGCCTCGTGATGGCTGCGCGCCTTTCGGCCGAGCTCAAGCATTGCACCGCCGCCCAGGCCGAACAGGTCGAGGCTACGCTGAAGTCGCACGCCCTACCCACTGCGCTACGCGCGCCGCTCCCGCTCGAGCCCATGCTCGCCGCGATGCGGCGCGACAAGAAGGTCCGCGGCGGCAAGCTGCGCTTCGTTCTCCAGGACGGTATCGGTGCGGCCTGTACGGCGGATTCCGTACCGGAAGAAGCCGCGGTCCGCGCCTTGGTCGCTGGCGGCGCGATCCGCTGATTTCCGTCCGCTTGACCCCGGCAGGCGGGCCCTGTTGGATAAGGCATGTCCCACTTCCTCTGTGTCTGCCTGCTGACGGCCTCCGTCATCCTGCGTGCCGCCGAGGCGCCCGAACCTGGCCAGACCTATTTCGGCCGTAATAAGTACATCGAGTATATCGCCGGCAGCCTGCCCTTCGTGCTGTCGGCCGCGCATGGCGGGCGAGATAAGCCCGAAGAGCTTCCGGACCGCACGAAAGGCACTTTCGCTTTTGACACCAACACCCAGGAACTCGCCCGCGCCATCGACGATGAGTTCGTCGCGCGCACTGGCCAGCACCCGCACGTCATCATCTGCCGCGTCAGTCGCCGCAAGATCGACTGCAACCGCGAGATTGTCGAAGGCGCCGCGGGCCATCCGCTGACCGAACAAAGCTGGAAAGATTTCCAAGGCTTCATCCAGACCGCACAGAAGGCCGTCGTCGCCAAACACGGCAAGGGCTTCTACATCGACCTGCATGGTCATGGTCACGCCGACGCCCGCCTCGAGCTGGGCTATGCGCACGACCGCCAAGAGCTCGGCCTGCCGGACGCCGAACTGGCCAAGCCGGAGTTCATTAAGAAAGGTACGCTGCAGTTCTTCGCGCTGAAGAATCCTTCCGCCTACCCGGCGCTTCTGCATGGACCGCAGAGTTTCGGCGCGCTGATGGAGAGCGCCGGCTTCCCCTCGACGCCGAGCCTCGGCAAGCCCGTCCCTGGCGAACCTTATTTCAACGGCGGCTACAACGTACGCACCCACACCGCGCCGGGTACCGGCTTCGCGGGCCTGCAGATCGAGAGCCACTCCAAGGGCGTCCGCAACACCGACGCCAGCCGACGTAAGTTCGCGGCGGCTTTAGTCGAGCAGCTGGCGACCTACCTCGACGCTCAGATGGGCCTAAAGATGCCGCTAAAGCCAAAGGCGAAGTAGGCCTTACTGCTGCGGGCCCACGGCTGGCTTGGCCGCGCGCCAGTCACCCTTAAGCAGACGCTGATCATTCTTTTCGTTGGCCGCACGCACGCGATCTTCAAGCGTAACTTCACCCGCAGACTGTCCCGAGAGTGCCGCCGCGGCGGGCGTCTTTTCCGAGACGAACGAACGATCGCCCAGCGGACTGGAACAGCCGACGAGCAGGAGGAGGGAGAGTAAGGATGGGGTCTTCATAATAAGGTTATTTGGCTCGGCGCTTGGCATCGACCTCGAGCCAGACGCGGAGGGCGAGAGCGGACTGGCGGGCGCGTTCACGGGCAGCAGAAAGATCGTCGGCATCGGCGACCTCGGCCTTCGTGAACGAGTAGAACTTCACCTTGGGCTCGGTGCCGGAGGCGCGAACGGCGACACGACGACCATCTGCGAGTTCCGCGAGAATAAACTCCTCGGGCGCCACGCGCTCGCCTTCGGCGTCGAGCACCTTATCGCGCTCGTAATCGGTCACGCGGATGACCTTCGAGCCGTCGACGACGGACGGAGGCGCCGCGCGCCAGGAGGCGACGATGCGGCGGATGCACGCGGCGCCCTCAGCGCCCTCGAACGAAAGATTCAGGAGATCCTCGTGATGCGCACCGTAGCTAAGGTGCAACACGTCAAGCGCATCGAGGAGCGTGCGCCCACGGGAGCGGAGCAGCGCGGCGAACTCGCAGAGCATGACCACCGTGGCGTTGGCATCCTTGTCGCGGACGGCATCGTCCGCGAGGTAACCGTAGCTCTCCTCGGCGCCGAGCAGGAATAGTGTGGAGTGACGGAGCGCGAGCGGAGCGCGCCGACGGAGCGGGAGCGCAGCGGCATCCGGGCCAGCGCCTTCGCTCAGCCGGCGGCTCCAGTTCTCGAGCTTGCGGGCGATCCACTTGAAGCCGACCAACGTCTCGACGCAGCGGACACCGTGGCGGGCGCAGATGGCCGCGACGAGCGGGGTCGTCACCAGAGATTTCACCACGGCGGCATTGAGCGAACCGGCCTCGGGCAGGATGCCGGCATCCTTCAGCGAGGAGAGGCGAAACTCCGTCAACAATGCTGCCACTTCATTGCCATTAAGTAGGCGATGGCCCCCGGCGGGCAGCGGGCAGGCCACGCCCACGCGGTCGGAATCAGGATCGGTGGCCAGGATGAGATCGGCGCCGATCTCATCAGCCAGCTTCAGGGCGAGGGCGAAAGTACTGGCGTTCTCGGGGTTCGGGGAAGCGACGGTCGGAAAGCGACCATCGTGCTCACGCTGTTCTTCGACCACATGCGGATCGATGCCCACGCGGCGGAGGGCGGGCACGACCATGACGTCGCCGGTACCGTGGACGTTCGTGAAGACGACCTTGGGCGTATGACGCGAAATGACTTCGGGGTCGAGGACGACACCAGCGAGGCGGGCGAGATAAGCGTCTTCGGCGGAAGTCGGTACGGTGAGGACGCGGGTGAGATCCGTCTCGAGATAAGGAGCGACATCGGCGGGGCCGAGCTTGCCGACTTCGGCGACAATTGCGCCGTCATGCGGTGGCAGCACCTGGCCGCCGTCGCCAAGGCAACACTTGAAGCCGTTGTCGTGGGAAGGATTATGGCTGGCCGTGATGACCACGCCGGCATGAGCACCGAGATGACGGACCGTGAAGCTCAGCTGAGGAGTTGAGCGGGGGCCGACGAAGAGATAGGCTTCACCGCCGAGTTCACTCCAAGCTCCCGCGATGAGTTCGGCGAAGTGCCGGGAGAAATGGCGGACGTCATGGGCGACGACGAGGCGAGCGCCTGGCTGGGTCGCGGAGACATGCTTCCACAGGCCGATGACCGCGCGGAGGACGTTGATGTCATTGAGACAGGCGGAGCCGATGGCGGCGCGGACCGGCAGACCCTGGGGGTCGAGTTCATTGAAGGCCGAGACCCGGCCGACGGTGCGGCCGCGCATCCCGCCGGTACCAAAGGCGATACCCTTGTAGAAACGGTCCTCGATTTCCGCCCAAGCCCCACGGTCGCAAAGGTCCTTCAGGGAGTCGATGGCGGCGGACGGCAGGGCCCCCGAGCGGAGCCAGTCACCGGCGTTGGCCAAGCTGGAAGAGGAAACCTGCCCCTTTGCCTGAGCGGCCTGAAGAAGCGAAAGAACAGCGGCGGAGGCGCTCATGAGTCCACCCATACTTACCCTCCCTGGGGCGGGGACAAGCCCGTAGCGGGGGAGGCGGGGGTTGACACAAACGGTCCTTTGCCAAGGGTTGACCCCCCATGCCTGAAGACCGTTCCAACAAGCAGCCCCCGGCCGGCGATGATCGTAATCTCGTCGTCGTCGACGACGATTTCGTGAATGCCGACACCGAGGATCGCCTTTGGCTATTCTGGGAGCGCAACAAGGACCTCATCGTCAAGGGCACCGTCGGCATCGTCGTCGGCATCCTCGCCTTCCTTGCCTATTTCTTCTGGAACGAAAGCCGCCGCGAAGCCCTCGGCGAAGAATTCACCGCCTGCCAGGACGAAGCCGCCCGCCGCGCCTTCGCCGGTCGCTACCCCGGCGAACCTCTCGCCGCCGTCGCTCTGACCGATGTCGCCGACGATCTCAAGAAGGCGGGCAAGTTCGCCGAAGCCGCCAAAGCTTACGACGAAGCGGCCCGTCTCGCCGGCCTCGCTGGCCAGGCTCCAGCCATTGCCGCCCTCGGCACCCGCGCCCGCCTCTACTCCGCTCTCTGCCGTCTCGAAGCCGGTGAAGCTGGTGCCGACAAGGCCATCGCCGTCGTCGCCGACGATGTGAACGCCCCGGAGACCCTTCGCGGCTTCGCCATGCTGACCCTCGCCAATCTCGCCGTCGCCAAGGGCGACACCGCCGAGGCTACCAAGTGGCTGAACGCGATGGACAAGAAGTTGCGTGCCGGCCACGTCTGGAAGTCTGACAAGGAAGCGCTCGTGCAGTCCGAGCCTTCGCTGATCGCTCCCGCCGCGCCGACCGCCAAGTAATCCGTCCAACACCGGCTCCCCGCGGGGTCGACGAGTCCTATTCTCCTTGCCAATAAAGGTCGTTCGGCGTGTCTTCCATTGACCCGTTCGCATGGTGCCGACGAGTCGTAACCCATCTTCCCGGAGCCCGACACATGAACGAAGCAGCGCCCCTCCCGGAAGCAGCCGTCGTGGCGGAAAAGCTGACCAAGCGTTATGGTTCATTGACCGCGGTGGAAGACCTAAGCTTCTCCGTGGCCCCCGGCGAGATCGTCGGCTTCCTGGGCCCAAACGGCGCGGGTAAGTCGACCACGATGCGCATCCTTTCGGGCACCATGTCAGGCACCTCCGGGCGCGCCTCGATTTGGGGCGTCTCCGTCGCCCTCGACCCAGCCGGGGCCAAACGTCACATGGCCTACATGCCGGAGAACAACCCTCTACCCGAAGACCTGCGCGTCGAGGAGTACTTGACGCTCCGCGCCCGGCTCAAGGACGTGGACCCCTCACGGGTCGGTGAGCGTGTCCGCAAGGTCATGGACGACTGCGACCTTACTCGCCGCGCCTCGGGCCGGCTCATCGGCCAACTTTCGAAGGGCTTCCGACAGCGCGTCGGTATCGCGGACGCACTGCTCGCCGAACCGCGCGTCGTCATCCTCGACGAGCCGACCATCGGACTGGACCCCCATCAGATTCTTGGTATCCGTGACCTCATCCGATCATTGCGGGGCAAGATGGCCGTACTCATCTCAAGCCATATCCTCCATGAGGTGGAACAGGTGTGCGACAAGGTTGTCATCATCAACCGTGGCCGCCTTGTCGCCCAAGGCCGCACGGAGGACCTTCGCCGCGAACTTCTTCCGGAAGCGAGTTTCACCGTCGTGACACGGGCCGACGAAGCGTCGCTGCTCGCCGCCTGCCGGTCGGCCGAACCGACGGCGACCGTCGCACCTCTGTCATCTGGCGATGGCTGGAATAGCTTCCGCGTCCGCCTGCCCGCGAGTTCACCGGCGCGCGAGACGCTAGCCACGACTCTCATCGCCGCAGGCCTCGGCCTCCGAGAAATCGCCGAAGACCGCTTCGGGCTGGAGGATATCTTTCTGGCGGCCACCCGCCGCGCCCCCGGAGAGGCCCGTCGCCCCTGATGCGTCACTTTCGCACATTACTCGCCCATGAACTGCGCTCCGCTGCGCTCTCTTGGAATACCTGGGCCGCCGCCGGACTCTTCCTCGCGCTCATGGGCGGCATCCATTTCTTCGCGCTACTCGAAGCCAGCCGGGCTCCGAGCGACCTCACGCCTGTCGAGTCCACGCTGTGGTTCTTTTGGTTACCGCTCCTGTGCGTGCTGCCGCTGCTCACCATGAGGACTTTTGCGGAAGAGCGGCGTTCCGGTACCCTGGCCGCATTACTCACCACGCCGGCGAGCGCGACGGCGATTGTCTGGGCGAAGTTCCTGTCCACCTGGATTGTCTGGGTCGTCTTCTGGATTTTGTTCACCGTCTTCCCCTTCCTTACTGTCCAAAGACTCGGCACGCCAGGCGATGTGCGGCTGGGCGATCCGTCCATTCTGTGGGGCGGGCTCTGCTTCATCGCCATCAGCGGACTACTGCATGTCTCCATCGGCATCCTGTGCAGTTGCGTCACGCGATCGTCGGCGCTCGCGGCCTTGCTCGCATTCATCAGCCTGCTGGCCATGACTGCAGCGGGCGGCGCGATGGAATCACTCCCGATTGAAAGTTGGGATTGGCTCGGATGGCTCCGTGAGCCCGCCGCTCACCTTCGCACTTTCGGACACCTGCAGGACTTCGCTGCCGGCATCCTGGATTCCCGGCCGATCGTACTATACGGCACCGGCACCCTGCTCTGTCTAGGCTTGGCGGTATTATCCGTGGAGGGGCAGGAATGACATGACCCCCATTCGTGATGATTTCGGCTCCATCCGCCCTGTCCGCCGGCTCAACCGGCTGACGCAAGCCCTCTTGGCCGTCGCACTGGCGGTGGTCGTCAATTTCCTGGCCTCACTCCCGGAGTTCCGTCTCCGCCACGACATCACTTCCGATCGGAGACATTCGCTCGCCCTCGAATCCGCCGAAACCGTTCGGGCCGCGGGGCGACGTAGCCCCATTGGGGTCGGTCGCAATCAAGGCTGGGTGAAGGCCGTACTGGTCACCAACGATTCCTCTGAGCCAGCGCAGATCGTTCGCTCGCGCCTGCTCAAACTCCTCGACTCCTACGTGGTGGAATCTGGCCGCGATGGGCCCGCCTGGTTTTCAATTGAGCTGGCCGGCGGCGGGCGTAACGCCCCACTTTTCTCCGAACTCTCGGCACGACATGGCGCCCCGGACGCCTCAATCGCACTCATCCTCACCTGCGGCTCCCGCGCCAAGTACGTCAGCTACCGTGAGCTCGTCACCCAAGAAGGCGGCTTTCGCGGCGAAGAGGCCGTGACCTCTGCCCTCATCGAGGTCACCGAAGACAAGGCGGCCATCTGCTACGTGACGACGGGCCACGGCGAACTCGGCATCGAGGACGCCCTGCCGGAACGGGGTATGTCCCTGCTCTCCCGTCAGCTCCGCAACCGCAATTTCGAAGTCCGCCAGCTCAACTTGACGATTGTCGCCGAAGTACCGAGGGACGCGGCGATGGTACTCATCGCCGGACCGGCAACACCGTTTTCCGCTTCAGAAAACGCCCGGCTCAAAAACTATCTCTACGAACGCAACGGGCGCGTCCTCGTGCTGCTTGACCCCGGACGCGACCATGGGCTCGAGTCGACGATGGCGGACTGGGGTATCTTCTCTCCCGACGCCGAACTACAGGAACCGGACCCGGCCAGGCGTACCACCGACGGCGATATCGCCCTGATTCGTCTCGAGGAAAAGGAACACCCTCTTACCAAGGTGCTGAAGGAACAGAACCTCCCTCTCATCGCCTCACGGATGCGTCCGGCGCGCTTCGACGAAGGCAGCGCTCCGGATAGCACGCTCGGCGTCTGGCAGCTGGTCTTCTCATCTGATGCAGCTTGGGGCGAGACGGACCTAGTCCGCCGGCCGGTGAAGTTCGACCCGGACCGAGACCAGGCTGGTCCCGTCTGCCTCGCGGTGGCATCAGAACGAGCCACCGGCATCCGCAAGGGCGTGGGTGGCGCCGGCGGCCGCCTTGTCGTGATCGGCACCTCCCAAATCGCCGCCAACCTCCGCCTAAACCGTGGAGGCAACCGCGCCTTCGTCACACAGTGCGCAGCCTGGCTCACCGATCGCGACCGGGCGGTCTCGTTACCCGCCCGCACGGAAGGCGAATACCAGCTGAACGCCACGGCTGCGGACTTCTGGGCCTTGGCCCTCCGCTTCTCCCTGATTCCGCTGGCCATCCTCGCAGTCGGGCTTGCGGTTTCCGTGTGGCGTCGCAGAAGTTGACGTACTCATGCGGATCTCCCGCACCACCGTCATCCTGCTGGTCGCCAACCTAATCGCGTTCGGTCTCGTCTGGAAGTCCACGTCTGGACACCAGCCGACCTCACTGAATCAAGCGCAGCTATTCCCCACCCTGCCCGCGAAGCTAATCCTGAGCGAAGGCCCCGAACGCATCGTTCTGGAGAAGCGCAGTTCGGCTTGGCGCCTCGTCGAGCCCTTTGACTGGACTGCAAACATCTGGTCCGTGCAACGGATGCTCGACGAACTGCGCTTCATTAGCGCCGAAAGCGGCTTCGACGCCGCCGAAGCCGTGGCCAACGGATCCGGCCTCAAGGATTACGGCCTCGAAGCGCCGCGCTGGACCCTGAAGGTCACGGCAGAATCCGGCGCGTCCGTCGAAGCGAAGATTGGTGTCCAACCTTCGACCCGCCGCCACTTCCTGCTCACCGCGGACGGTAAGCGCATCGTCCCACTACCCGAAGCCATGGCGGCGGCCTTGGCGGCAAAACCGGAAAGTTACCGCGTCGACCGGATTTTCGAGATCGCCGACTTCGAAGCCCGGGCCGTCTCGGTCCGCCACCGGACCAAGGACGGCGAAGTCGTTACCGCGCTAACCTCCGAAGCCCGCCCGCGTATCGGACGGCGTGCACAGCTTCCTGAATGGCGCTTCGAGACGCCGTACGATGCGCTCGCCGACGCCGACGCCACCGCTCGCGCGGTCGCCGACCTCACTAACCTCCGAGCAAGCAAGTTCGTCACCCTCACTGAGGATGTCACCGGTTTGACCGCGCCGGTGCTGCGCCTATCGCTCGAAGGGAATTCGCGGCGTCAGGTATTGCTCGTCGGCAACTCCGCGCCAGGTCAGCCCACGATGCTCTGCGCCCGCCTTGAGGAAAATAATTCTGTTTTCCTGATTGAAGCCCGACTGCTCAACGACTGGTTCGCAGCGAGAGAAACCTTGGCGGCATCCCGGCCGGCGGACTTCGACCCAGCACTCGTGACCGGCTTCACCGTCGCCGCGGGCGGTCGCACCATCACGCTACACCGGCTGGAAGGAAGCGCCGCCGAGGCACGCTGGGAAATCCCCGTAGCCCCCGGATCCACGGCCACCAAACGGCGCGAGGCCGACCCAAAGATCATCACCCGCTTCCTTAACGCCGTCTCCCAGCTCCGCGCCGTCCGTCGTAAGGTCGCCGACGGCGGGAACGTCCCCGCCGTGGTGGCCCTCGCTCATCCAGGAACGACAACGGCCCAGACTCTCGAGCTTGAATTCGGGACGGACCGGATGACTCTCACCTTCACGGATGATCCGGACAAAGGCGCGGGCACTCGCGTTGTGCACGCCAAGGGTTCGCCGCTCGCGGCGGTCTGCGATGTCTCACTCCTTGACGGCGGCCATCAGAACGTTGAGCCGCAGGCCTGGCGTAAACGCATCGTAGCGGAACTCACCCAAGGTGCACGCGTGAGTGGCTTGCGACTCACCGCGCGGGCTGACGGTAAGGTTCTGGGCGAAGCCCGCCTCGGCCCCGACGGTAACTGGGCCGGATCCGGCCGACTCGACCCCGCAAATTCTCGCCGCCTCGCGGTCGGTCTCGCCGAAGTGCGAGCCACGGAATTCCCTGGACGCGACGTCGGCTCAGGCGGCTGGAAATATGAGATTCGCGTGACGGATCAGGCCGCCACCGGAGGCGCCGCCGCCAGCGAAACATTCCGCACCTATCTCTGCTCGGCCCCCTTCAATACCCGTGCGTTGCTGATGAAGGATGAAGCGGACGATGATGAATTCATCCTCGATGCCGGCCTTGCCGAGATCCTGATTCCGCTGCTAGCCGAAACTGGCAGATGAAACCGAAGCCGGTAAGTTCCTCCTTCCGCAGATTCCTGCGCGGGCTGACGAACACCTGCCTGCTCCTCTTGCTTCCCGTCCAGCTGACGCTCTGCTGGATCGCCAATCTCGACCGCCCGACGCAGCTGCCCGACTTCCTCACGGAGCGGATCACCGCGCAGCTGGCCGACCAAGGCCTTCGCCTGCGGGCACGGCATTTCTGGATGATGCCGGACCTCACGCTGGCCGCGGACGACCTGACGCTCGGCATTGACGGAATGACGGATGAGATTTTCACCGCGTCCCGGGTTGAACTTGCGCTCAACCCAACCCTCCTCTTCGCCGGCCGGATTGACCCGACACAGCTGCGCATCTCGGGCGCCCGACTCTGGTGTCCAGCCTCGGTTGCCCGCGGCGGAGTCAGGCGGGCTCTGCTCACCGAGCTCACCATCGATATCACCAAGGAAGGCCGCTGGATCAACCTTCGCTCCATCCAGGCACGTGGTGGCAAAATCACCTGCCATCTTTCTGGGGAGTTACCCGCCGGGCTTCTTAAAAGCGAGAAGGACCCGGCGGATAAGGTGCCCCTTTCCCGCCGGCTGGCCGAAGCCTTCGCCTCCATCGAGACGGCGATTGACGTGGCCGAGCGATCGGGCGGCGCATCCGTTTCCCTCCGCTGCCAAGGCAGTAGCGACGGCAGCGCCGAACTTGCCGTTCTGGCCGTACTGGGGAATGACTGGGCCGATGGCGGCCTCGGCCTCATCCAGGCACGCGGCCTCAACCTCCGAGGCAACATCAAGGTCGCGCGCGACGGACGCCTGCAGGATTGGCACCTCGATGGAGCGGCCCAGCAGATTACCTGGGACGCGGTCTCGGCGGAGCGACTCGGCATTCATGCGAGCGGGCATGGTCGACGCGAAGACGCCATCGCCGAGCTCACGCTCGCGCAGGTCAGGTTCGCTGGCGTGGCGCTCACGCGGGCAACAATGAACGCCCAGCCCACCGTTGACGGGGGTAGTCGGATAGGCTTCCGCATCCTTTCCCCTAAGTCGACGGTAGTCGGTTCAGCCATCCGCAGCCGTAACGGGGACGTCGTTGCGATGGTCGAGCATGCGAACCTAGCCGGCGAAGAAATCGCCAGCCTCCCTCAGGTCGGCGTCATCCTACAGTCGGCGGGTATCGACCTGCGCGGCGAAGTCCTGCTTCGCGATGGCGTCGCAAATATTTCCACTCAAGGCGGGCTGGGCAAGACGACCGGCGAGGTAGCGGTCTCGGGTTTCCGTGGCCTCGGGCTTTCGGCGGAGGCGATTTCGCCAGATAAGGCTCTGCCTTTACGCACGCACTTCGACTTCGACGCCTCCCGCGCCGACGCCCCCCTGCGCCTACGCAACCTGCGTCTGGGCTCAGTGACCGGTTCGGCCGACTGCGAGCTCAAGGCAGGCGGTGCATTCATGCTCCACCTGAACGGCGAGATGGACCCCGCCTGCCTCGACCTCGTGCTCGGCGAATGGTGGATCTCGCTCTGGAAGATGTTCTTCCTCCGGGAGCGTCCTTACGCGTTCATCGACGTCGAAAGCCATTGGGGGTCCTTGACCAGTGTGACCAAAGGGCGCGTACTGCTGAACCGCTTCGACTTCATGGGCGCGCCTTTCCGCCATGTTGAGGTCTCCATCGACGCCGATTCAAAGCAGACGACTATCGGACTGCATCGTCTGGGTGGCGGTGATTCCGAGGCCGACGGCAGCGTCGATGGCTCGGCGACATGGGATTGGTCCAAGCCGCTTGCGTTGGCCGGACCCTTCGTGCGCTTAGAAGGAAATCTCCAGCCTTGGATTGCCGCGCGTTGCGCGGGGAAAGATTTCGGCGAAGCCCTGCGCGGACTTTCCCTGCCTGTCGACCACCGCCTCACTTTGGTAGTCACGCCTAGCGTGAAAGGCCCGGATGTGAAGACCTCCATCGAGTGCGCCGGCGCTTTCTCCGCCTGGGGCGTCTCCGGAAGCTCGCTGCAAGCCAGCACGGAGACCGCCGACGGTGGCATGCGCGTTCGCGCGAAGTTGAAACTCGCCGACGGAGAAGCTCACCTCACCCTGAATGGCGACCCACTGCGCCAGACCAAACTCGCGCTCGGCCTCAAAGGCTGCGACCCGGCGCAGATTGGGCAGTTGCTGGGCGACCTGAATACACCTCGGCCGAAGGATGACCCTAAGCCCCCCGCTAAGCCGACCGCTCATGGAAAGCTCGACCTGGACTTTACCGGACGCCTCGATCTGGAACGCCCCCGCATGATCGAGGGGCTTGGACGCTTCTCGATCATGGATCCGGAGCTCAGGAAAGTACGGATGCTGGGTGGTATCTCAAACGTCCTCGAAGCAGTCGGCATCGGTGCCACGACCTATGAGCTCAACCAGGCCACGGGTACCTTTGGCTGCCTAAACGGCCGAGCATACTTCCCCGACCTGGCCATTACCGGCCCCCAGTCTCGCCTAGACTTAGCCGGCGAAATCGACCTCCAGACCTCCACCCTGAACTTCGAAGGGGACTTCTCCCTACCCCGCAAAGGCGGGCTCAATCCGCTGGACCTGCTCAACCTCAACCGCGCCCTGATTAGCTTAACGAAAATTAAGCTAAAAGGGCCTATTTCTAAGCCAGAAACGAGTGCGATTCCGACCCTTAAAGATATCATTAACTATCAGAAGGACAGCAAGTTAGGTAAAATTCCTGATGCAATTCAGGAATGAGGGGTTGATTTACCCCCCTGACACCCTGTATCAGAGAGGGACACCCCCTCACGGAGGACATTACCTTGGACCTAATTAAGATTAAACAAGTCGTGGATTTGATGAAGAAGTCGGACCTTTCCGAGTTCGAAATCCAGGACCAAGATTTCAAGCTGCGCATTAAGCGCGACCTCCCTGGTCGTGCCCCCATCGCGGCCCAGGCCGCCCCTGTGGCGGCCGCCCCCGCCC
>Ga0209617_10000769_pt1 | contig 14617 bp, 11 predicted proteins | sample LakEriepJuly2011_2_FD_187459 | JGI IMG/M metagenome (GOLD analysis project Ga0209617, IMG submission 187459) | Freshwater microbial communities from dead zone in Lake Erie, Canada - CCB epilimnion July 2011 (SPAdes) (version 2) | ecosystem: Environmental > Aquatic > Freshwater > Lentic >... | reverse complement strand
CCCCCGCCCCCGCCCCCGCCGCTGACCGATCCTCCTCCAGAGTTAACAATATTTGATATGTCAGCTTGAGACTGAACCTGCCCCTGTCTCTGAATTCGCAGATAATCCAGCACGTAGAACTTCGTTTCCAATCCTTTCACACGGATAAGTCCACCCTGTTCTTCGGCATAATATCCTTTGGATTCCAGAATCGCCTCCAAAGCACGATCCAGATTCAGCCCGCGAAAATCCACAGTCACGGCTCCCTTAACCTCCGGACTCGGAACAATATTCAGATCGTTCAAGCGGGCAAATAGAGCCAATGCATCTGTAATTTCCATCTCCTTGGCCGTAAAGCTGTATAAAATATCCCCGTTGTTCCTACTCCCTCCCCTCGGCTTTTTCTTGTTGAAGATCGCGCTAAGTTTTCCTTCCGACTTCGTAGCTGCATCCGAAATCGGTTTCCACGGACTGAATTTCGGAGTCAGGCCCGATACCTCATCCGGCAAGTTCGATTGTACACTATTCCAAAACGTCATCAGGGACTGACCTTGGGTCATGGTGAGATTATTGATATAAATATTCTGGTTCTTGGATGGACTGCTGGCTTCGTCTTTTTTCCGTACTTCAGCTTTCGCCATCTCAATCTCTTCCGAACTCACGGGCACAACCTCAACTACCGCTGTGTTCCAGTTTGCATCGACCGCTTTTAAACTCTGAAGATGCGTCACCAAGGATAACGCCACCGAAGGGGGGATGTTTTCGACCGACCACTCATAGCGGGTGAGATCTGGTCCGGGAGCAGAAGGAGCATTGGACTTGGGTTGTGGAGGGGAGGGGATTTTGAGTCGCCCGATCGGTTCTGCCTTGTCGGACATCCCACCAATTTCTTTCAGCCGTGCGCGATATGCCGGATTTGCAGGATCCAAACGAATCAACTCCATTAGTACTTCACGCTCTTCCGAAAGGTTATTCTCCGCGCGCAACTTTCTCTGCTTTTGAATCAATAGAACAATCGTATTCGACAGCTCCGTTTTTTTATCATCCGGTTTTGCAGTTGGGTTTAAGCGCACCCCTTTTGTCGTCTCTTCTTGCCTGGGGCCAGACGAAACCGGCTCATTCAAAGGCAACGTTTGCGCAAAACTTTGTGCACCAACAATCCACAAAAGCACAAAACATACGCTCTTGGCTTTGAAGCAAAGATTCATGACATTAACTAATTAACAAAACACAAAATACAGTCAATATTTTTAGATATAAATACTGAAAAAGTCTAATATTTTGCTTAAAGTGCTGATTGCGATAATTTTACATATTTTGCAAAAATATCCTTTTTAGGACATTTTATCGAACCAATCCGATAGTTAGGCGGTACTTTACTGCTTAATTGAGGTTCGTCCTGATTCAAAATGGAGAGTCTGTTTGCCAGTTGAATGGCTGAAAATTACCTCGTCCCTGGTGATTTCTTCCACCCGAAACTCACCTTTTTTATCGCCCACTTTCAAGATATCCCCCGAAACAACCGCCGCCCAGATCGGAGGCTGTCGCTTCTGATCCATATAAGTGCCCTGCAACTTCCAATCCTTGGGCAGGGGTTCAGGTGGCTTTTCAAGAATTTGCTTAGGAACCTCAGTCAAAAGATCCCATGAAAAAGCCTCTTTTTGCAATAATTCCTTCCATCGATCAGGCATCCCCTTGGGTGTAACCACAAAGATTTTCTTTTCCGGATTCAAAGTCTCGGGATTGATTTGTGCGATGGGAGGCGGAAGCAAAGGCTTGCTGGGTCCCTCCAACTTCTCCAGCCAGTCGGATGGAACAAATTTATACAACATGAAGCAAACCGCCCCCAAGGCCAGTCCGCCAACCACCGCCGGGTTCTTTAATGGGCTATCCACTGGGTACCTCCTGGATCATGAAAAAGTCATACTCCATCTTCACCGTCCATCCGGCCTTGGGATCCGCTTGGATTTCCAGTTTACGCAAAAAGTGTAGCTTTTTAGTTTTCTCCACCTGCCGCAGAAACTGGAAAAGTCTCGTGGCATCCTTTTCTTCGATTTTTTCGGCGATTTCCGGAGGACTTTTGAGAACGACCTCGATCGGAAAATGCTTGAGAAACTGGATCTGGGGAAAGCTTTGGACTGCGGCTTGAGGAGTCACCTCTCCCAACCACTCCAGATCCTCCATCTCCTTGCTGATTTTTTTACACTCCGCATTCACTTGGTTTTCGTTTTGCACCAACTTGCCTTTTTGAGCATCCATCTGGCGGTTCAGATCCTCGATCCGTACCCCGGGCATCATTTTCACAAGCTTGTTTTTTTCAACAAGTAAACTGTTGCTCGTACCCTGGGCTTCAGTCTTTTGGAGATAAAGCGGTTTGAGCGTCGTTTGGTTGTAGTAAAAAATACCCCCGCAGGCCAAGAGAGTGACCCCCTGAAACGCAGGATGGACAAACAGGTTGTACAAATGCAGCGCCAGACCCCTTAAGGGGGCAGCTCGGCTACCGGATGCGGGCACGGATGAAATAACTCCCGGGTTTTCGGGAGCCCCCCTCTTTTTTGGTGTTTCCTGGAATTTCCGGATCTCCTGTTTTTTCCTCAATCACTGCCTTCCAGACGGATGTCTCCAATCTTTCTTTTACTTTCGTTAAAAGGGGAAGAACCGCAATCCCATCCGGGGCATCCCCGTCCAAGCGAACCACATACTCCGCTCGCCCATCTGCCCCCAAACCATCATTCGAAAACGTGATTCCTGATAAAACCACCCCAGAGGGGATCACTTGGTCCAAAGAGTGAAAAAGGACCTCAATCACAGGTTCATTCAGTTCCTCCGTCAGGATTCGGATCGTCTCCTGCCTCGTTGTTAACGCCGCCAGCTCTTCCCTGACCTTGGTGAGCTGCTGTTGTCGCTCGGCAATCTCATTCCCGATGATCCGAATATCGCTAAGAAGTTGATGCTTGATCACTTGAACTCGGGTGGAGTCGAGGAACGTGAAAAGCAATAGACCGCCGAGCACAAAATTTAATGCCATCCGCAAACGCCGCCTCTTCCCCCTTTGGGAGATCCGGCTCGGCAGAATATTCTCCGTGGCGCTGGATTTGAGACCCGCCGTTGCCTTTAGATAAAGATCCGGATCGACGTTTAAACCAGCCGTATAAACCAGCAACCCGTCCACCCCCGACATCCCCTGCACCAACCCGACCGCCGAGGATCCCGACGCAAATACTGTGGTGATTTTTGCGTTCAGCTTCTGCTCGGCAAAAAGGATCGTCCTGCGGATCTCCCGTTGCACCCCCTCCACTCCTCGCCCGTCCGAGGCTCCCATCGTGCGGTAAAAGAGAACCTGACCGGAAGAGCGCCCGATCACCTGCATCAATCCCGTCTCTGCATCCGCCACTAAAAGGATCACCTCTTCCGCCGCAGTCTTCAAAGAGCGCAGAACGGGACGTAGACTTAAAGCCGCAGGATAGTAGCCGACGAAGTCCAACCCTTGCTGGGAGATCATGAGATCCATCTCCTCGACAAACTTTTTCGGACTCGCTGTCACCAGATACGACTGTTGACCTCCTTTTTCGTCTGGATTGACCCTTGTAAAACCGAAAACACTGGGCTCGGGGAACGGTTTTGCCTTTTCCACACGGCGAGCGAGAAGATTGGCGGCAACTTTTGGAGTGGCGGGCGGGGTACTCTCCACCAGTGGATTAATCACTGGGTTATCGGTGCAGATCACAACTTCCGTGCCCGAAACACGCGTGGTGGTCAGAAGCTGATTCAGAATGGCAAGGAAATCGGCAGGATTGGAGACAAGAGAACCCGCCTCGGTCATGCGATTGACCTTGGACGTCGTCGTCGTGGCGATTCGCACCACGCCCTGAATCCAGCTAACAGCAATAACAGCCATATATTGTTTTTTAGGTTAAATCACTGGAATTGGGATGTTTTTTAGAACAAGATTTTTCAAGACATTAATCTACCCTGGTCCAAGTGCTTCCAAAGTACTTAAATGAAGAATCGGACTCAATTGTGGTCGTTAACACAGGGGTAACACTTGCATTATCCCACAATTGCAAAGAGGTTCCTTTTAGGACGTAGAATGTTTGTACATTAGCAACAAACATGCCTCCAAGCGGTGGCGATACTGACCCAGATATAGGAATCCGAAATCTAGGTTGAGGGTTAAGTGCTGGAGTTACTTGTGCCGGAGCTGTCCCAACAGTTCCATCCCTTCCAGAGGGATTGCCTGCAGCAAGTGCACTTCCTCTATCTAAGTACTGAGGTTGCGGGTTGCCAAGGACAGTAATATCAGCAGGAGGACCTGCAGTTAATACACGGGCAGCAGCTATCGGACTTAAATTGCCATCACGGATATCGAAAACAGCAACAGCACTGAAAAAGTTTACGGATGGATTCTTGTATGTATAACTACCGTACGTTGTAATTGTGGCCGTCGGGGGACACGCCGTATCAATCAACTCCACCCTGCAAAACAACGGTCTAAGATCCACTACCTTCACATTAACAAATTCCCCTCTGGTAGAGTAGTTGACCAAGGGGGTGTATGGATTTCCCCATTGGGCGATCACATTCGGCACGGGGATCACCCCTGGCATGGTGTCGCTAGGGGGCGTGTATACCTTCTTCCAGTTCAGCAAAGCCGTTAGTAGGCCACCGTCATCGTATGATTTTGCGGCAGTCTGAACATTCGGACCATTGACCGGCGCTGCCAATACCAGATCAGGTTTACTACTGCTTAAGATGTACATTCGCATGGCGCCCTCATTCATATCAGCAGTTCCACTAGCGTCGGCATCTGTAGTCGAATTCCAACCGCTAGTCGGCGTAAGAAAACGAAGATTTGCGACCAGATATCTCATTAAACGTGGATCCAAGAATATGCGTCTGGCGGTCAATCCCCCATTCGCATCTCGAGGAAATGCAAACTCTAAACTCCCTCGTTCATTCGCATTAGCCGGAGGATTAGCTGTATTGGCGGTGAGAGTAGTATAGTTCTGTGCTAAATTGGCCCATCCACCAGCATCAAAAGCTTTCACGTTCGGATTAGGTAGTTGCCCAGTAGCTTGAATTGCTGCCACCAGCGCCCGAGCAATCTCCTCCAGATTTTCATCTTCCTGCTCGATCGTCTTTTGCTGGGCGGCCTGGGTTTCGTTAAAAATTCCGGCAATATCGATCGTTCGGAGATGCAGAAATTCACCTTGGTTGGTTCGGCTTACCCCCACGATATTTGCAGGCGCACTTACCACCCCGTTAGAAAACTGCTTTACCCAACCATCCAAACTACTCACTGCACTATTCGCATAGCTGTTATTGGTCGTTTGTGCCCCTGCCCCATTCGTCGCCAATGCCAATGTGAAGTCTGGCCGGGAGGCGGAAACCAGATACATTTTCGCGTTCGTTGGAAAAACTACCGCACCCCAATTCGTGATCGTATTTGCGAAACCGCCGTTTGAAGCCGCTGCCGCTAGATTGGTGCTCAGGTACAGACGACGGTACGTTTCATTCGTATTTGTGACGCCTGAAGAAACAGTTATATTTATCAGCCCCGGAAAAACAGAGATCAGGTTCAACCCCGAAAGTCGTGTATAGTTACTTGCCACGTAAGCCCAGCCAAAGCCATTTGCATTCGTGGTAGTAGGGTTCAGGTTAGGATTCGGGATAATCCCTGTAGCCCTGATTCCATTGGTCAACGCCTGTACAATATCATCCAGCTTGGCGTCCTCACCCACTGCAGTCGCGGTCTTAATCTGGCGCACAACCGAAGGGGCTACCATCGCTGCGACTACAGCCATGATCGCAAGAACCCCGATCATCTCGACTAGGGTAAATCCTCGATGAAAGGGCCGAATGGATCGCAGCATAATTAAGCCTTCCCCATATTCATCATGGCGGTCATTGGCAGGAACACAGAGAGAGCAATCGTCCCGATCATTACGATCAAGGTGACGATGATCGCAGGCTCAAGGATCCCGAACAGCTTCTTGATCGCTCGGGGAATGATGTCGTTGTAGTAGTCCACCACGTTTTGCAACGCCTCCGCCAATTTGCCCGTGCTCTCTCCTGTGGTCACCATCTGCAACACAAGATTAGGAAAAAGATCACTCTCCTTCATCATTTCATGGATTTTGCGCCCTGTGGCGACTCCGTCGTGAATCCGGTCCACCGCAGCCGCCAAAGCCCGGTTTCCGACCAGCTCACGGCATAGCTTCAACGAATCCAGCATCAGAATGCCGGAACGGTACATCGTCGCCAGGTTCTGACCAAAACGGGACATGCAGAGCATCATGTTCAAGGGACCAAAAACAGGCATCTGAAGCTTTTTCCGATCCACCCAAAGTGCAAATGGCGGATAGTACAGGATCAGACACTTATAGGTGACGAACAACGCACCTGCACCGAGGAGCAGATGATGCCAGTGATACTGAAAGAGATGGGTGAAGGCGATCACCTGCTTGGTCAACCACGGAAGCGGCACTTTAATCTCCTCCAAAATCTGGATGAACTTCGGCATCACGAAGGTGAAAATAATAAACATGAAGGCGATCGTCGCCCCAATCAGAATGGAAGGATAAACCAGCGCCTGCTTGATATCCCCATACAGCTTGTCCAGCCAGTCGATGTAGCGACGCAACTCCGCACAGATCTCCGGCAAAGTGCCGCTTTTCTCCGCAACTTTTAACAGGGCGACAGCCACAGGAGGAAAACAGTTCGGAAAACCGGCCACCGCTTCGGCAAAGCTGGAGCCCGACTGCACCTGTGCCGCCACATTTCGGATGATGCTTTTGAACTTTGAGTTGGCGATATCGTTGGCGATCAGATCCAGCGCTTTCAGCAGAGGCACGCCCGCCTTGAGAAGGACTGAGAGCTGGAAAAAAAAATCCACCAAATCTCTTCGGCCCACCTTTTCCCGTCCACTCAGCTCCTTCACCACCTCGCTATCGCCCAACGCACCCGCAGTCCCCCCCTTTGCCTCGACCAGCTCCAGTCGCTCCTTGGCCAACTGGGCTCCCAAAGCCTCAATACTGGCCACATCCGCTTTTCCGGAAATCGTCTTTCCGCTGGGTGCGATTGCGGTGTAGCTAAACAGAGGCATAAAAATCCAAAATTGGTTAGGAGTTATGGGTCACCCGATAGATCTCTTCCAAAGTGGTTAACCCTTGTGTCGCCTTGATCAGGCCGTCTTGAAACATCGTATAGTTCCCCTTCTCTGCTGCAAGTTCACGAAGGGCAATCGGGTCGTTCCCCTTCAGAATCTGAGCGTAGTAATCGTCGTCCATCTGGATAAATTCGATGATCGAAAGACGACCCCGGTATCCCGATTTACGGCACTTTTCACAACCCACCGGTTTCCATAGGGTCGGAGTGCACTCCTCTGGCAAGGCGACCCCAAGATTCGCCAAAATCTCCTCCGCCTGCGGATTCGGTTCCCGGCAGGATGGACAAAGAACCCGAACCAACCGTTGACTCTGCAGGCCGAGAAGACAGGCCGGCAACATGTAGGAAGGAATTCCCAAATCGATCAGACGCGGAATCGCCCCCAAGGCATCGTTCGTATGGAGGGTGCTCATCACCAAGTGGCCGGTCAGCGCCGCCCGAACCATCAACTCCGCCGTATCCTTGTCCCGAGTTTCCCCCACTAGGATGATGTCCGGATCCTGCCGCAAAAGAGTTCGCAGACCTGCCGCAAACGTCAGCCCGATCTTCTCGTTCACCTGCGTTTGCCGAACGAGTGGAAGATGAAATTCGACAGGATCTTCCAGGGTAAAGATACTTTTCTGATCTCCCCGTAGTTTGGAAAGGGCGGCGTAAAGAGTCGTGGTTTTTCCGGAACCCGTGGGGCCCGTCACCAAGATCACCCCGTGGGGCCGCTCCAGCAGATGAAGGAAACTGCGTTCGAGTTTCGGGCTAAAGCCCAAGGTTGTGAGCTCCAGGTTTAGGGTCGACCGATCCAAGATACGCAACACGATCGATTCCCCAAAGGCGGTCGGGAGGGAGGAAAACCGAAAATCCACCGGTTTCGCACCAGCATCAAAGTTATAGCGGCCAGCCTGCGGAAGGCGGGTCTCAGTGATATCCATGTCTCCCAGAATCTTGAGACGTGCCGTGATCGCGTTCTGAATCTCCCTAGGCACCAAGATTCCCTCATCTAAAATCCCGTCCTTACGCATTCGGATCCTAAGGATCTTCTCCTCAGGTTGAATGTGGATATCGCTTACCCCGTTTGAAATAGCGAAAAGAAGAAGCTGTTCCACAAGGCGAATCATGGGAGCGTCACTCTCCGAGGCAGCAGCCAGGGCGGCCGAATCCATCGCCAGGATCTCATCGATCGTTTCATCCAAATGAGATTCCTGCGTGTACGTACGGTTAATCGCTTCACGCACATCACCTTCTGTCGACGAGACGATCTCCACGGGACGGCGAACAAGCTGTTCAATCGCATCTGCGGCGGTGAGGTCGAGTGCGTTGCCCAGGGCAACGACGAGTTTCTCCCCATCCAGACGAATCGGAAGGGCCAAGTAGCGCTGGGCGGATTCCCGAGGGATCAGATCTCGAATACCGGGGGGAACAACGACTTTACGGACATCAACGTTTTCACTCTCCGACTTCTGGGCGATGTAGCTAGAGAGAACGCGAGGCTCGACAAAACCCAAAGCGGAAAGTGCTTGACCAAGAGACTGACTTTTTCTTTTCGCCTCGCGGTTGGCCAAGTCGATCTGGGCAGGGGTGACGTGACCCCAGACAAGTAGCCAATCGGCTAGATCCAGCTTTTTGGCACCGAACTTAGTTGGATCCTCTGCTGGATCCACTCCGTTAACTAACCCTTGCTCATCAATAACAATGGGCATATGCAGACTATTAGCTTTTTGTTATTAATTACAAGAAAAAGGGTGCTCCTTCGCAGAAGCACCCTTTCCCTTATATTACGTAAGTGATACAACTACTCGTGAGCAACGTAGATCCATACATCATAGCCCAAAGTAGGAGTCGAATTGGCTACGATCCTGCAATTGCCTCCAGAAATTAGAGAGTTTGATGTTGACGTTGTACCCATCGCCTTTGCAACAAGATCAAAAGGTCCCGACACGTCTGACGAAGAGAACGGCCCATCCAACTTTGTCTTTAAACCAGCTGCCTCAAGAGTTGTTACCGCAGGTAGCCTCAAAAAGATGATACGTGTTGGATTGACTGCAGACGCGAAGAGCGAGGCGTTCGTACTGTTAATGCACATGACCGTGGGCCATACAGGCCCACTGGCCCATGCCGTGGCATTTGTTGCAGTGTTCCATGTGGTCGGCAACGAAGACAGAGCATTATTACTACTCACACCCACGGGAAACTTCATTTGATCAAGGAGCCCTTCTGAAATCAGAATATCCCCGAAGGTAGTCACGTTTGCGGTCGTATTTGCTTGATCACCATAATTTCGTTTCCACGCGGTAGTAGTTCCGTTACTGAAAGCACCCTTTGTGCCATCAACAGGATAGTAGTTATACCTCGAATAATAGTTTACAGCTGAAGATTGAATTGTTTTGGATGTACTGAGGGCAGATGTGATCTTGGCATCACGGATAGCCTCAATCACCTTCGGGGACACTACAGAGGCTAATATTCCGATAATTGCGAGAACCCCGATCATTTCGACAAGGGTGAATCCCTTGGCTAGATATTTATTTGTATTTTTCATGTTTTAGATAAAACCATAGTTCAGCCGACCTTTCAAGGCTTTCTTACTTTATGTGACTAGTGGTTCTTATTGTTTATGAATGGTCGTATCAAGGGATATAAGGGCTTTCTAATCTTATAGATCGGTAAGATAGATCCACGCAGTATACCTATTTTCTGTCTTGCTAGGAGTGAAGAAACAGTTGCTTTTTTTTGCCTTGGTTATCGGATCATCCATCCAGCCAATTCGTTTCTGCAAACCTTCCGCCTCGCTTTGTGTAAGTCCTGAAACGATCAAGATCGCCACTTTTTCACTGTTTAAGGACTCAAAGGGCTTGGTTTTGTGAAATCTCTCTTTCAGATAATCGACTGGGAAAGCATGGATTTGCGGTAAGATTGCTTCCCCGCTGGAAGATTCGCCAGAATCGGTTCTATTTTTTTTCAAAACCGATCCAACAGGAAAAGTGATCTTTTCCAGCAGTTTTGCCTTGATCAAACTATCCCCAAGATTTGAACCCGTCGAAACATAGATCATCTTGGGAGGCGTTTTTTTACTAACCGAGAACACCGATTGAGGGATCTGTTGGTTTTCCTCTTTTTTTTCGACATCCATTGTCACCTGCCCCTTCCCCACGTAATAAGACAACACGGCCATTCGGTATTTTGCCAAAACTTGATCGGCAGCAGAAAGGCGGCTGTTCAGTTCGACTTTTTCCACCTCGGGCCAGATTAATAGCGCAAAGAGGGATGTCAGAAGAACTCCGAGAAGCATCCAGAGAACAATTGATCCAGGTGAGCTTTTTATTTTTGACAATTGATTGGATGCCCCAGATCCCTTTTCCGTTGTCACAAATACACTACTTGTTTGATTCATTGTCGTTTTTTCTTCGCCTAGATGCGGAGTTTTGCACGGAATTCCCGCGCTTGTCTTCGAGATATTTCCACGCTACCCCCGTCCAGAAACTGAGCCTTCAGTCTGCCTCCTGGGCTAGGCTTGCATTCCGAAATTCCTTTTAAGTTCACGATCTGCCCACGGTTCGCACGAAAAAACTCTGCAGGATCGAGTCGGGTTACAAAATATTTGATCGGTCGCCGAACCAATCCTTGGGACTTGTCCGTCCGGATCCGAGTATAATTTCCTTCCGACTCTAGGATTAGAATCGATCCCACCTCGAAAAACATGGAGGTCTTTCCTTCCTGCACAAAGATTCGATCGGATGATTGCAATCTTCCGTCCTTTCTCAGGCTAGCTGTTTTTGAAAGAACTCGTTCGCGTGCCTTCTCGATCGCCATCGCAAGTTCTTCTGGAGCCACCGGCTTCAACAGATAATCCAGAGCCCCACGCCGAATCGCATCCACCGCAAACTGATCATAAGCAGTGGAGAAAATGATTTCAGGCAATGGAGGTTCCAAGGCATCCAGTACTCTAAATCCATCTCGGCCCGGCATTCGAATATCCAGAAAAACAAGATCGGGACTATGTTTTTCGATCAGTTCGGCTGCTTGATCCCCATCTTCCGCTTCCGCCACGATCTCTAACTCTGAGTAGCTTTTTAAAAGTCGACGCAGTTCCCTCCTTCCCAAAGCTTCATCATCCGCAATCAAAACTCGAATTTTACGGCTCATGGATTTCCTCTCTCCATCACCAAATCAGCCGAAGCCACCGCCTCTCCCTGCCGTTGAACTACGATTCTGGCCCGTCGAGTTGTCTCAACCCCCAAACGCTCCACCCATATTGGGTCAGGCCAAGGCGCGAATTCCGATTTTTCTGTCATAGAAACAGGCGGGTTTACAGCAACTCGGAACACCCCTTGTTGAGGCATGCTCAAGACAATCGAGGCACCTTTTTTTCGCATTCCTACCCCGCGCCGAATCGCCCCGTTGACCAAACTCAACAGGGCGAGAGGCGGAAGCCCTTTTTCCTCAATGTCGGACGGAATCTCATTGAAAAACTTAAGCCGTGCTTCATAGCCAGCCCCTTCCAAAGCAACACAATCGTGGATCAGGGAAACCTCCTCACTCAACGAAACAGAATCTTTCTCTCCCGCCATCAGTGATGCACGAAGTAGGCGACTAAGGCGGACAATCAAATCCCGTGCAGATTCCGGCTCCGACATCGCCAGTGAGGCGATTCGATTGAGGGCATTAAACACAACATGGGGTTGAAGTTGGGAGCGAATCGCCCGCAGCTCCCCTTCACGGCGCAATGCCTTGGCTCTTTGCTCTTGTGCCATATGGGAGGACGTCACATCAACGATAACCCCCAGAAGGGTGGTAGGGTCACCGTCCGAATCTTCCGTATGCACCAAACCTGAGAACTCCAGCCAACGAGATGGCATCTTAGGACTTTCTACTTTGATGGCAGTACTTCCCACGAGTGTCTCAGGATGAGGCAACTTCTCATCCGTGGACCAGCCTTGGCACAGACGCCAACCTAAACCTACTCGCTCCAACCCTACGGAAGCGGCACGTTCAGGGTCGTCCCAATCCACACCCTTACCCTTTTGCCAGCGCCAAAAAACAACCTGATAGGCTTGGGCTGCCTGGCTCGTCCACCTGTGCGTTTCCAGTCGCTCGTCACGAAGAGCTCCGATTCCGTGTGCCGTTCCGAAAACTGCGGTCAAGATGGTACTAAAGATCCCTGCTGGAAAATCCAAAAGAATGCGATTTTCATCCGACCACGCAAGTCCTGACAAGATCGCCAACAGAAAACAGGATGTCGTCGCCCCTACCCAACCAAAACGCATTGCTTGCCAAAAAAGAATCACCACAGGCAAAAGCTCCAGAGCCAAAGCGGTGCCTGGATCCAAAGAGGGATCTGAAGCAACACTTCCCACGGCCATCAAGAGAGCCGTCAAAAGCACCCAAGTCACAAAGAGGCGCCGATTTAGCTGCGAAAGAAAATCCAATCCGATCTTTGCCACCAAGGGAGAAACGGCCATCACCCCAAGGGCCTCTTGAGCCCAATGATTTCCAAAACCAGAAGAAAAAGGGACAACTCCCCTAAGCATTTGGGTGAAAAGAATTCCTGCAAGGGTAACTCCTGTCGCCAAGGGAAGGAGAACCATTCCGCGCAGCCCAATTCCACCCTCTTCCCCAACCGAACGAAGTAGAGCAAAAGTGATAAAAACACACATCCAAAGCCCCCCTACCTCGGCAAACCCGTTCGTGGTTCCCCCAAGAAACGGGAAACAAGAGGCAACACAGGCGCCCAGAATCCAGTTTCTCCACGCCAACCCAACAACCACACCCACGATCGGATCCAATAGAAGACCCTGACTTGCCCCAAAGAGAACATCCCGCAAGAACCAAGCTGCCCCACCAAGAACAAGCCCCGTCATGCATTCGAGACTTTTTGCTACAATGAGGGACGTCTTTTTCGTCTCGTTAATCATTGGATTAAGAATTAAACACTTTCTCTTTCAAATTGGAAAACTTATTATAAGAAAATGAACTCCTCCCCTTCGGGTTACGACCTGCAGAAACTGCTCGATCTGGTGATTGAACGCAAAGCCTCGGATCTCCATTTACAGGTGGGGCAATCCCCTGTCCTACGTGTTTCCGGTGAAATGGAACCTGTTGAAGGTCCCGTTTTAACGCCGGAGGATACCCGCCACCTAATCGGCACCATCATTCCTCCGCACGATTTCGAACGAGCCGAAAAAACCGGAGGTGCGGACTTCGCCATTTCCCACGGCTCGGAAGCCCGTTTCCGAGTCAGCGTGCTTCGCTCGAAAGGGAATTACGGGGTGGTGTTCCGTCTGATACCGAGCCGGCTTCTTCAGATGGATGAAATTGGATTGCCTGCGATGATCAAGGATCTACTTGTGCGGCCTCGAGGCCTCATTCTTGTAACAGGACCCACAGGCTCGGGAAAATCCACAACTCTCGCCTCCATGGTGAATTGGATCAACGAACAGCGGCAAACCCACATCATCACCATCGAAGATCCCATCGAGTACTACCATCAACACAAAAAGAGCGTCATCACCCAGCGGGAAGTAAATGTCGATGTAACCAGCTTTGCGGAAGCTATTCGTGGTGCCCTCCGTCAAGATCCCGACGTTATTCTGGTGGGTGAAATGCGGGATCTGGAGACGATCGAGGCAGCTATTACCGCAGCCGAAACGGGCCATTTAGTTTTTGGCACTCTCCATACCACGGGCGCGGCTCGCACAATCAACCGTATCGTCGATGCCTTTCCCGCGAACACGAAAGAGATGATCCGCGCCCAGCTTTCCACCTCTATCGTCGCCGTCATTTCCCAAGTTCTCATGCGTAAAGTTGGGGGCGGAAGAGTTGCTGGCTTTGAAATTATGGTCACTACTCCTTCCATCGCAAACCTCATCCGGGAAAACAAAATCTACCTCCTCGACTCAGAAATCCAACTGGGTGCCAAATCAGGCATGATCCAACTCGATACCCACCTCAACCAGTTGGTGGAGGAAGGAAAATTGGATCCCGAAGAAGCGGTCGAATACGCACAGAATCCCAAGGAATTGCGGGAAAAACTTGGCCTACCGACCGCTACCTAAACTCTCGAGCGAATCACCCGCACCCCGTCTGGAGTCCCGACCAGAACAAAATCCGCACGACGTTTTCCAAACACACCTGCACAGATCACCCCAGGAATCCCTTCTAGTTCATTCTCTTTTTTTACGGGATCGGAAACATTCCACCCGTGCACATCTAGAATCTCCCCTCCGTTATCCGTAATAAAATTCTTCCGCCATATCGGCCGACCCCCCCTCCTGCGAATCTCCTTCGCCACCTGATCCCTCGCCATCGGCACAACTTCCAAGGGCACAGGAAATTTTCCTAACCGCTTCACCAACTTAGACTCATCCACGATGCAGATGAACTTTTCCGCCGCTGTGGCAATGATCTTCTCCCTCGTCAACGCCCCCCCACCCCCTTTGATCAGCCTCAGCTTCGGATCTACCTCATCTGCTCCATCCACATA
>Ga0209617_10000767_pt1 | contig 14631 bp, 21 predicted proteins | sample LakEriepJuly2011_2_FD_187459 | JGI IMG/M metagenome (GOLD analysis project Ga0209617, IMG submission 187459) | Freshwater microbial communities from dead zone in Lake Erie, Canada - CCB epilimnion July 2011 (SPAdes) (version 2) | ecosystem: Environmental > Aquatic > Freshwater > Lentic >... | reverse complement strand
TCCTATCTCATTTTTCTCACATCTTACCAAAAACTTGTGTTCTTGTAATATTGCAACACATATGTTTAATCCGAGTCCAGTTCCTGACTCTTTTTGTCCTTCTTTTCTTGTATATGGTTTTGATAAATGGTCAAAATCTTCTTGGTCAATACCTCTTCCGTTATCTTGGACTATGAGGTTATCACCTTCCATATATATTTTTACAAATTTTGATTCTGAGTCGTTATACTTCAGTCCATTTCTAATTAAGTTGTCTATCGCTGTGCAGAATAAAGCTTCATTAACTTCTATGGTTGGTAACTCTTCAATTATAACCTGACTATGATAAGCCGTTGATGATAAATAATCATTTAGTATTGCTTTTAAATCACATTCAGCTTTATTTAACACCACATCTTTTTTAACCAAATTGGTAAATTCATAAACACCCTTATAAACTTTTTGTGAGTGCCTTAACCCCTCCTTAATCATTTTAAGTGGTGCCTCAATCTTTAAGGTTTCTATATCCTCAGGTTTTAATCTTCGTTCTAATGAACTTAAACCTCTTGGGATATAAGTATTAATGCCCGAGTGCATGTCGTGTCTTAATATTTTAGCAGCATGTTCAAGATAAGTGTTTTGTTTTTCAATTTCTTTAGATTTTTCTACAATTTCAGATATATCCCTTGCAATTTTTAATACTCGGTAGGTTTCTCCTTTTTCGTTTATAATTGGATTATAGGTAGCACTTAAATAAATCTTGTTTCCATCCTTCTTCTTTCTGATAATATCCCCACTAAAATAAACACCTGATTTAAGTTTGTTCCAAAAATTAATATACTCATCTGAATTTTTTTCATCATCAAAAACAAAAATACTATGATGTTTTCCTATAACCTCTTCTGATTTATACCCCATCGCATCCAAAAATGAATCATTGGAAAAACAAACTATACCATTAATATCAAATTCAATCACAGGACTTGAGCGATTAATGGCATCCATTCTGTTTGTTAAAGCTCTTTCTTTTTGTGTGATTTCTTCAGTAAGTTTTTTATTTTCCCTTTCATTCTTAATATATTGTCTGATAAAGGAATATAAAAAGTATGTTATTGTCAAAAATAGAATATATTCCGACCCCCTTGTAAATGGTGATGAAGGAGTAATATCAAGTAATACTGTAGTTTTCAGGATTAAGAAAACAACTACTATTAATGAAATTAAGTTTAATTTTAATTTTAGTGACATTCATCAATAAATATCAATACACTCTTTAAGTTAAAAAAAATATTACTATAGTTTAACCTCAATAAAAAACCCGTCGGATTCGACGGGTTTCAAATTAAATAAACTCCAACTTATTCGTTACAGGGTCCCACTCTACTGTTAGTGGTTTTTGGGTATATTGATACTGTTCGTCTAAAACAGAGGCATTGATGAAGTGAGTATCTCCGTCAAAAACATAACCATACCCTGAATGTATATGTCCGCAGACATGAATTTTGGGTTTTATTGTTTTAATTCTCTTTGTCAGTAATTCGCATCCAAGATTATCATACTGACCCATAATAGTATCCAAATAACCAAATGCTGGTCCGTGAGTTATAAGTATGTCAGTATTATCAGGAATATCATTCCATTTCTGTTCAAGTTCTAATCCATTTTTTGGTAGGTTGAATGCCCAATTATGAAACTCAGGTTGCCAAGGGCTACCATATATTTTAATAAGGGTTTCCATATCAGGTCCAAAGGACAAATGATTATCTTGGAGGTATGTAATCCACTTGTATGAATTAACAATTTCCATAGTTTCTTCGGGTCGTTTCTCAAACCCAAAGTCGTGATTACCAGCAATGAATACAACCGAAGTATAATTAGTCAAACTATGAAACCACTTACAAAACTGTTGAATCTCGTGTTTATGACCCATGCTTGATATGTCACCAGCGTGAATAAGTAAGTCACCACCGGGTAGGTCTTGGGTAATCTCCTTATGCTTATTATGTGAGTCCGATATGAATGTAATCTTCATATCACAAATATACGAAATTAAAGTGAATTAACCAAATCTTTGAACTGTTCTTGGTTGTTCTTAATCCACTTTAAAATATCGGGACGGATTTTGTTTGAGAATGGTCCAAATATTTGAGCGACAGCTTGTTCCTCTTGATTGATGTTTAGGAAATCATCATACTCTTTTTGAGAAATTTTGGGGACTATAATATCAAAGGTTATTCCTTGACTTCTAACCGCCGAACTTTTGATTCTTATTTGGTTCCCACCCTTTTGTTTTGGAGCGGAGCAATTTGAAGCATCTGAAAATATATTTATGAAATTTTCTTTTGTAAAATAATAACTTCGGATTCTATCAATAATTTTAGTTGAGATGCAAACAATGTCAGCGGTCATGCCGGCTAAAACGTTTTTCTTAATTTCGGTAAGGTCATCGTCATTAATTAAAAATATATTAGATTCACCATACTTTTCTGTAACATTTTTAACAATCGCATTTACCTCAGGCCCAAGTGAAGTTAAAACTTGTTTATACCCACCAATAACTGGACTTTCACCCTCATCTTCAATATACTTTTGTTCAACTGTACCAGGTGAAACCGAATAATCCCAACTACCTGACTGAGTATTATTTAAATTACCTTTATAGAGACCGCACATTAAACCTTCAATAGCGTGTCCTCTAATTTCCTTATACTTAACAATTCTGTTAATGTAGTCCTTCATTCGCATCTTATTAACGGTATCGAGTTGATTTAAGTCAACGTCTTTACCAAACTCAAATGATAATCCATGAGTTCTTAAAATTCTTTGTATAACCTCAGATGCCTCTTGTTTTACAATTGGAATTGGATTGTATAGATAAAACTTATTCTTGTCTTCTTTGATTAACTTTTTCATTTTCCAATAACTAATTCGTTATAGTTAAGTTTTTCCATACCTTTCATATCATCTGTAATTTCATCATACATATATGCTTTAACAACACTAGTGATTGACTGTTCAGCTTGGGCAATCTTTGTTTCCATCCAATCATCAAGTTCCTCGTCTTCACTCATCTCCTCCCACATTTTATATGCGAGTGTTGCGATTATGAAGAGTTGTTGTTTAGCCATATAGTTACCATCTTTACTTTCTTTAACTTCACCTTGGCTTAAAGTTTCTTCGATTTTTTTGAGTTGTGACTCTGTTAAAATATATTGTGCCATTTTTTTACTTTCTATATAAATAGATTGTTATGAAGAAAAAAAGGACCCGAAGGTCCTGTTTTTAAGCCCGACCCTGAATTTTGTTTTGGGTCGGTCCACCACTTTGTTGGTACAAAGATTTTTAGGCTTTAATTTTTGCCAAAACTTGTTCGGTATGGGTTACCCTTTCAGCGTTTGTAAAAATCAAACATTCTTTCAGAATACTAGCTGGAATCTGAATAAGTGTATCAGTCACATTAAAATGATGGAACCCTTTGTCAGAATCAATAGATACTTGAACCATGCCCAAGAATAGTTTGAGCTGTGTGGCATCTGAAAAGGTTTCTGAAAGCACGGTTCCAAATTTTGGGTGGATGATATTAAGTGTTGTGATTTTCATAGAACAAATATACGGCGGAAATTTGAATGTATCAAATTATTTTTCCACTCTGATAATGAAATCTGTCTTTGTCTTTGAGAAATCTTCTTGCTTAATCTCGTTCCAAGTTAGTTCGTTAAGAAAACTTTGAAAATCTTTGTCTTTAATTTTTTTTAGGTATTTGAGTACGTCCTGTTCTGTCGCATTAGGATTTACCTCAAGAAATTGTTTGATGATTGGGAATTTTTCCAAATCAATTGACTGAAGTTCTCTAACTCCTTTGTAGTAGTGCGACTCCACTACACCAATTTTAATTTCCATATCCATAGGTTCTTAACAATAAATATTTTAATTTAAGATAATAGTTAATCTAAAATCTTAAAGTCTATGTTAAGACTAAGTGGAATATTGGAAATATCTTTATTAGAGACCAATCTGCCCGAATCTCCTATCTGAAAAATAATTTCTTTGGCTTCATCCAAAGTAATTTCCCTTTGTTTTTTTATAATGATATTCGCAGTTAAGAGTCTTTCTTCGGACATTTCATACTCAGCCCAAAGATTTACACCTTTTTGAATCTCAATGCCAACAATCTCAAAACCAGTGACGGTCTTGTTAACAAAAGAATTAATAACCTTAACTATGGATTTGTTTATCTGTGTCATAACACAAATATACAAAAAAAAATCCAAATCAAGAAAAATATTTGGTCCAAATTTTCTCAGACTTCAAAGAATAAAACCAAAGACTTACTTTATTTAAGAAGTTAAGTTTAAACATAGATGAAAACAAAGCTCTTTTCATTCTTGAAACAATACTTTCAACTTTGGATGGATTTGCATAATAAACAGGGTTAACCCAATCAACCTCATTTGAAGTTACAACTGGTATGTTGTTATTAACAAAATCAGCCGATACAATGTTAAATGTCTCACTGAATGAAACTTGAAGACCAATATCCATTCTTTGAACTAAATCAATAAATTCATTATGACTTAACCATCCGTGTTCAATAAGTTCGTGTCTTGGATTGTTCTTAAATAACTCTCTAAGATTTTTAAGAACTGGTTCACCTTTACCCTCAATTCTTTGAGTGTTGATGTGGAATCTCAGTGTCTTTTTATATGTGTCAGCAAAATCAATTGCGGCAACTGCTTGGATTAACTGATTTTTAAGTGGTCTTATAGCACCAAAACAACCAACATTAAGAACCTTTTTAGTTATAGGTTTTGGTTTATTGGTATTGAAAAACCCTACTGGATAGTAATTTGGTAGATAAACAAATTGTTTGTTTGTTAATAGTTCAAAGTTAAAATTAGTCTCCCAATCATTTGCTGATATCTTAATATTATCATATTTCAAATATTCATATATCCATTCAATGGCAATTCCTTCATTTGCTAAGAATGATATATCACTATGTAATCTTATAATCCACTGTACGTTTGGATGTAACTTTGTTAAAACTTCAAACTTCTGTGGAACAACCCATAACGCCTCAATAATTACGTGAGTTGGTCTATACTTTGAGACTTCTTTGTCAATTCCATTGTTATCTTGGACTTCAACCAAATTAGATTCAATCCCGTTTTTGTTTAACATATCGGAAACAAAACGAGCCGAGTTTAATAGTCCTGATGAGACTGAAGCATAACCAGTGTGTGAACTTTGTCTTTTTTTAAGGATGAAAAGAACCTTTTTTTCCGTTTTCATAAGTGGATGGATTATACCTATAAATAACGCTCAGACTAGTAATATTCAAAAAAAATAATTAAAAAAGGTGGATTTCTCCACCTGTAAGTTGTTGCAACTGAAGGATTCGAACCTCCGACCTTCAGGTTATGAGCCTGACGAGCTACCACTGCTCTAAGTTGCGATTTAAAAGTTAAACTAAGCCTGAGATTACAGCTTTGATTGAGAACCTTTTGAAGGATTATTGTTTCCCTTCTTATCCACTTCCTTTTGAGAAGTATTTCTCAGTCACGGTCTTTTAGGTTTACCACTCCTTGAGGTTTAAGTTACTCTCTTATTACTTGACTCTTTCCGAGGTTGCCACCCCAGTTCATCCTTGCGGGATTAAAGGTCTTTCGTAAAACTACAGTCGGACTTGGGGTCTTTCTGTGCCACGGACAACCCGTGACTATGTAGTGACCTTTCACTTAAACCTGATGGACACTTTTCCTTTAATTATTGTTAATAATTTTAGATTGTGTCGTGGATGTGTCAGAGTAGTGGTCCACCGTAAGCTTCGTCTCCTTTTGGGCGACGAAATACTAAACTACTCCGTGAGATATCCCTATCTCCATACTTTCAGTTTACTTCATAAAGAGACCTTGGTAGGTCATCTTTAGGGGTAGTAGCGACACCACTCGTTCTCTACCTTACCTTTCGGTTTTAAGTCCCCTTCGGTATTGGAATCCGCAATTGTGTAGTTGGAGCTACGTTTCTTACTTGATTCCTATGGGTTATTCTTATTGTTCTTCCGAACTCAACTTGACAATCCACTTTGCCAAGTCACCTGACCACTTTCCCTACAGTGTTACCCTCGGTACTAAAGGTCTTGTGATATCCCACTTGTGTACTCGAGTTCCTTTCGAAACCGCAACCTCCTCAACACGGGGGAGACCACTTTATCCTACTTTCGTAGTTTATTTAAGGACCATACACGGCCCATTATCGTTTATCAGTTGTCATAACCCGAAGGTTACTTTCACTGAATGGATAATCTTACTTTTCAAAGAACTTTTCGGTCATTTCCGAATTGTTTTACAAATTTAAGTCAAATTTTTCAATCTTCCAAATTTTTCTTAAACTTTTTTTTTAAAGATTCGAGACTTGTATCTTAATCGTTGTCCGTCTCAAATCTTTTACAAATATACGGTTAATTTTTCAATCTACCAAATTTATTTGTGTTTTTTTTAGATTTAACTTTCCGAGTATCTTTCATCACCTGTTGGTGTCAAATCTTTTACAAATGTAAGAATAAATATGACTGAAACAAGCAAAATCAAGAAATTATTTTAAAAATAAAATCTTTTAACCCTCCAACCATATCAAGCTCTTCTATCTCCTCAATAGAAAAATAACCACACTCAGTATGTTCGTGTCCGTCTTGAGCATGTCCTAAATTTGGTTCAATCTCTTCATTTACCTCAAAAATAAATAAATTAAGCTCACTTTTGATTTTACCAGATTTATATCTTTTAATCTTACCCAAATACTTTATTGGGTCTGTAATCTCAAGATTTGTTTCCTCATAGAACTCTCTATAGGCACAGTCCATAGGGTCTTCACCTTCTTCCATATGTCCCATAGGAATTGCCCATTCCCCACTGTCGGACCTTTGACAAAGTAAAACTTTATCATCACTTAATACTATTATACCTGCGGTTTGTTTCATATTTAAACTTTTAAGAAATAAAAGTCTTTATTTCCATCTGTTTGGTGTAGGCTATATCCTAATCCTTTATATAAATTTTGAGCGGCTTCATTATTACAATCAGTAATTAATAATACATATTCATATCCTTTTTCTTTAGCAATTTCATGGCAACGATTCATTATTTGTTTACTATATCCATTTCCCCTGTGTCTTGGGTCAATATTTAATGAATACAAATATAAAGCATTATTACCATTAAAATAGTTACTATCACAAGCAAATTTACATGTTTTGTCTTTTTCGTTATTAAATCTAACTATAGCATAATCTAAATCCCACGCATCCTCATAATTCATTAGATTAGTTTCACCCAAACACTCATCATTATTCATCAATTTTAAGTTATAACCCCAAGATGTTTCAGTATTACCTGAAACAATGAACTCATTTTTGTTAAAATTTTCATAAAAAAGACTCTTAATCCTTTCTATCTCTTCGTTTAAAGTCTTCTTGGAGTTACTTTTCATATTTAATAAATATGGCTTTGAGTGAACTTTACTATATTTGTAAAACTTAAACCAATAAACTTTTAAAACTATGAAAATGAAATTAAAATTCTTATTAGTATTTTCTTTATTTTTAACTGCTCTCACCATCCTTTCATTCCACTACACTCGCGAACCTAAATCAATTAATGAAGAACTTTATGAAAAGGGTTCAGATGAAAAGTCTCTCTCATGTGAAAGAATGTATTATTTAATTGAGACTTACTCTGACAGTTTTTGTGTTCCAAAATATATCGCATATGGTGTGGCATATAAAGAAACAAGATATAGGGGTCCGTTGGATACTTTGTATAATCCAAGGCAAACTTCCCATGCTGGAGCAATAGGAGCGATGCAAATTATGCCTCAATACGCATCTTATTTTGCGGGTAGAAAGGTAACCAAAAATGAATTAATGAACGACTTGGAAACCAATGTTTGGTTATCTATGAAAATACTTTCCCAACATTACGAAAGATATAAAAATTGGTCTCTTGCTTGTGGAGCGTATAATACAGGAAGACCTATCCTAAACAAATACGCAAAGTTTTGTGGTAATAATTCAGAATTTGTTAAGAACTGGGTTAACCTTGACTCTTTGATGACTCAATTTTTTCTTGCAGAACTCTAACAAATTCATTTTGTAGCATCTTCAAGAATTTAATGTAAGCAGCATCTTCTTTCTCGGAGTCATACTTGTATTTTCCTTGTGGTGGTCTCTTACCTCTCCCAAAGAAGTTAAGACCTGATATATTGGTGATGCACTTATGACCCCCGCTGTTTGCGTCTATAATATCCCAAGCAGGAACTGTTATTTGGTCGAGTATTCCCCATTCTTCTTCCGTTAGTGATTCAGATGGTTTCTCCATTAAACTTTTAATCTCGACAAGATATTTTGCACCATCTTTCATATCCAAGAATTTCTCTCCGTAGATTGCGGCAAAGTCTTTGAATGTGAACCCTACTGACTCTTCTCCAATTTTTCCTTCAGAAACCCATTTAATTGTCGATAGTGGTACTTTTCTATCTTTTAGTTGTCCTTCCCATTTTGATAATACTTCTTGAGCAATTTCACCAAGATTAACTCCTTTTAACTCTCTTTCTTTTTTAAATGGATTACAAGAAGCTTGTAAGAGTCCAAGTGGCCATGCAATAACTAGGAAATCAGCCTCAGGGTTGTTCTTAAATGGAGTATATCTATCATAGGAACCTGGTTTCATCATGCTACCACCACCATATTGAACTATGATATTACCCTTAACATCAGGGTAGTCTTTCATTTTTTCAATATAGTCTGCTTTGTTTTTTTCAAGGGATGATATAGGTGCATAATTTTCTTCTTCCATTATTTCCTTTATTTTAAGAAACAAATTAAGAAGTGACGGACTAGATTCCATTACAAGTCTTTCAAGGAAATTTGGTTTGTTTTTGAACGCTAATAAAAGTTTGTTTGTTACAAGTCCAAGTAACATTCTATTCTTTTTAGCCGATATATCTTTATCAAACTTATAAACATAGTTCATCACAGTCTCTGGTGTGATTTCGTTTTTAGCGAAATCAGCGCTGTCGACCATTGAAATTGTTGCAACATCTTCTGTTGGGAATAAATCTGTCTTCGGTATAATTTGAGATAGGGTTTCAACATTTGACCTTGATTGTCTAAATGATTTTGAACCTGTTTCTTCTGCACCAGCTTGCCTATCGTGGTGGTCTGTGTGAATAACAAACATTGGTTTACCGTGAGCAAAGTCAACAAGTACTGGCATCACATCACCTCTTGCATCTGGTTTCTTAACGGACCATTCTTTATCACCATATTGTATAACTTCAACATCAACCACATCAATTCCATTTGATTTGAGATAATCTCTCATTGCAATTGCGGTGGTCACACCATCAAGGTCCTGGTGAAAATAAATCTTGGCTTTCTTATATCTGTCAGAAAGCTCTCTTATATTTCTAATACCTGATTCAGATATGATTTTTCTCATTCTAGTGTGAGGAGATACTTTAGTTTATTAAACCCATGCAACATTTCGTCTCTTAAATTTAAAAGGTCTGAATCTTCTTGTGGGTCGAATACCTCTGTCAACTGAATTAAAAAAATACAAACTCCGTCAACAAAACTTTGAACTGATATTTCAGAAATGTCCTGTCCTTGTATTGTATATCCACCTTGGTATGATGGTCTTCCGTGTTTGCCCATACAAGCTTCAACAAAATTATCAATTGAGTCTCCTAAACTATCATATAATTTACCATAAGCCTTATGCTTAGCGTATGATTTAGTTTGCCAGTGTAAGAATTTAAGTTGAGTCTGAGCCTCAACTAATTTACAAATTATCTGTGAATTCTCCATTATATACTTTTTTTATAAATACAATCAAAAACAAAAAAAATGGAGGTCATTGACCCCCATTTTCAAACTCCAACTCTTGTTGTCGTTTTTTTTCAATGAACGCTTGAATTCTTTCCCTTGATATTTTTACGTAATTTTCAGAAAGTTCTATACCAATCCATCTTCTATCTAAAATTTCAGCGGCAACCAAACTTGTGCCTGAACCTGCAAAGGGGTCAAGTACAATATCATTCTTATAGGTTAATATTTTAATTGCTTTGGTTGGAATATCCATTGAGAATGTTGCCTTGGTCATTGGTCTTGAGTCATTCAAGTATTTCCATTGACCAAAGACTAATTCCATAAAATCTTTCTTATCTTCATCCTGATAAACCACTTTTGTTTTGAATGTTCCATCCTCTTGTTCTATTTGAGTTGATACTCCTTTCCACTGAGGTTCACCTTTCACTTTCTTAATGTGGTGTTTCTTATATGCAAGGATTACACATTCTTTTGGATTGTAGATGTATGGACTTGACGGACTCATCCAACTACCCCAAGCAGTTGTTTTACTACGATGTGGACTATCTTCCTCAAGGTCAACGATACCATAAAACTTAAACCCAATTTCTTTCATTACCTGATATACCTCAGAAACTAAGAATATTCTTCCACCCTTTTCTTGACGATTAATCTCATAGGGAATGTTAAGAGCAATACGACCATCATCTTTCAATACCTTATACGCTTCTATCATCCAGTCACGAGTAAAGTCCAAGTACTGATTAATTTCCATATCATCATCGTGAACATCGTATTTAATGTTTACACCATATGGCGGCGATGTCACAATTAAATCGACGAATGATTCAGGCATCTCTTTCATTACCTCAATACAATCTCCGTTAATTACTTTATTTATATAGTTTTCAATCATCTTGTTTATTAATAATATGTTTCCTCCACCATTTTCCAAATTTATTTTTTGGTTTATCGGGTATAAATCTGTCAAAGTAAAAAATACTTAAAACAAATATAGTCAAACATAAATAAGTTTTCCAAAACATTTTATTTCTCTAGATTTTTAATTTTTCTATCCAAATACCAAAGAGCTTTCTTTAGGTCTTGAAGTTCTTTGTCAGAATCTTTCTTACCTGCCCTTGCTACGTATTTAACTACGTTGAACAAATAGGCGTCCATATCAAGACCCCAAGCCTCACATACCTTCACAACTTCATATGGATTTGTTGCCCCGCCATAGTGGTCAGGATTATTTACCATTTCTTTTGACATATATATTTTTTTAAAAATTAAAAATAGGTGATGTGCTGCTAGATTAATTTACACCATAGTATACTTTTGGCCTTCACCTATTTTTGTTTAATGACATAATAACCTTTTCCGTATATACTTTCTTCAATAAGTCCCTCTTCAATCATTTCATTCAACATATCCATAGTTTCATGCATTGGCATTTTTACCATATACTTAGATATGTAGGAAACGTGAATTGGCCTCCTTAGTTTAGCTAATAGTATTTGTTTTAAGGAATTCATCTTTGAGTTTTTCAAATTCTGTTTGAACTTCATCATCTTCGAATGTTAATGCATCTGCTCGCAAATATAATTCAATAATTGCAGGATGCATAGTAATTTGGTCAATAACTGCTTTTCCAACTATTTTCTTGTTAAATCCCATGTTGTTTTAAATTTTTTAATGTGTTCTTTTGTATTATATAATTAAGTATCTTTCTTTTAAAAGCCGGAAGTAATGATGATTCAAGTGGAAAATCATATACAGATTTCAACTCAAATATAGGTAATTTTTTTTCCATGTCAAAGTTAAAAACAAAATTATTCTGAGTTTCTTCTGATAACTTAACAGGTATTACATTCATTTTACTATCAATTGTTAGTCTTTCTTTTTTTTCAATTTGATACTTCCAAGCCCTTCTTCCATTTTGGAAATCACAATAAAAATATCCTGACGAATCATAGATATTTTTTTCATTTTTAATAATCTTTAAACTTATTGAGTCGTAAACTATATTCCAAACCGCTTTCATCATGTTGAAGTAATCCAAAACTTTTTGGCCTGAAAATTTAACTATCTCTGTAAATTCGTCATAATCCTTCTCGTCAGTAACCGGAACTTGTTTATACTTTAAATCAGAAATTAGTATTTCATCATCAACATTAAACAACTTCTTTTCAACGTATAAAGTTTTAAATTCACTTGATATTGATTGGAGATTTGCGAGATGTATTGATAGTTCTGTGTAGGTTGGGTAGACTTCAAACTTTTCTATTTTTTTATCACAATATTTTAAAAAATCAAGTAATACATATTGTTTGTGCTCAAGGTCAATGGGTTCAGTGTAAATCCACTCCGGTCCCATTTTAAATAGTGACTTTTCTTTCTTAACCTTATTTACATCAACATCTTGCATTAATTATGTCTAAAAATATAATATTGTCTTTCATTAAATCTGATTGTGTCGTACTCATTGTCATATGATGACATCTGTCCGTAATCTTCATTATCTATAAGATACTGAACTAAACTATCTTTGTCAAGATAATCTGAAACATCGCTACCCATATTACTTAGATATTCTTTGTAATTACTAACATAGTAATCTACAGTATCAGCTATCTTATATTCTATAGCCTCTTCTTTAAAATCACCTTCTGGTGAATCATTGATTTCATCTATCTCAGTTTCAATTTCTTGAATTCTGTCGTTTATTTCATCGTATGAGTCATCTTCAGATTCTAAATCACTTAATCTTACTTCAAGTTCATCTTTTTCTGTTTCCAATCTTTGTATTTCTTCTTGTTGACTTCTGCTTAATTCTTTATCATTTTCATCAAGGTATGAATCGGGATTATCTCTAACATCATTTTCATAGGTATCTTCAATTTCGCTTCTTAATCTATCCATATCCAAGTTATCTTCAATAACCCACTGGCTAAAACCTTCTGTCCCAACATCATCAACATAATTTTCCCAATATTCTTCAAAAGCTCTATCAACTTCACCTCTTGTTCCCAAGAAATATTCTTCATCCTCTGAGTCAGGTAATTTTGATTTGAATAATGCGAGTCCATACATTTTTCCATCTGGAATTAAATCATAAACATCACCGAACTTTCCGTCATTAAGCTCTTCAATTTCAACATCAACAGCATCTATTTGACCTTGTAATCTATCATACTCTTCACTACTATCATCAAGTTGGGCTTGTGATTCTTCAAGTTGTGTTTTTCTATCCTCTAATTCATCTATTTTTTCTTGTAAATTTTCAGGTCTATTCTGAAGGTCATCTCTACCTTTTAGATACTCAAACAAAGCATTTGCCTTTGCATTATATGGATTATCTAAATCAGCCCATTCACCACTTTCTCTTCTACCTTGAGCAATTGCAAGTATTTTTGCATTCTCTTTTGCCCTTCTAATCCGATACATTTTAGAATTGTAATCACTAACATATCCAGTTACCTCAACTCCTTCAGTTGATTCAATTTCTGTATCACGAATATCCAATCTACCAGTAATCTTTACTATTGGTCCAAGATTTTTTGTTTCAGGGTAATCTGATAAATCCAGGTCTCCATTAATGATAATTTTTTTACCTTTGAACTTTGGTAACCTTGATAGTCCATTTAAATTACCTGACATCAACTTCAAATAATTTGCAATTTCATCTTGGTCTGAATATACAAACTCACTTTCTTGAACCTGCTCTCTTAAAATTTTGATTATGGAACTTCTTAAATTCATTAAAACATTTTCTTAATAAATATACAAAAGTATATATACTATTTCCTTTTGAAAGGATAATTAAAATATTTATACAATTATAATCTCATTGATATTTATTATTATGGGATGCGGTATTTACCAAATAAAGAATTTAATTAATGATAAAGTCTATATTGGCTCTTCAATAGATATCAGTAAAAGACTTTATAAACATTTATGGTCTTTGAAGAGTGGTTGTCACGATAATAATCATCTTCAAAATTCATTTAATGAATATGGTGAAAATAATTTTGAATTTTCAGTTTTAGAAAATTGTAGTATAGATGAATTAGTAGTAAGAGAAAATTTTTATATAGAGTTTTTTTGTTCCTGTGACTCTGAGTGTGGATATAATTTGGCAACTGTAAATGATTTCCGAAGAAATTGTTTTATTCAGTCCGTTAAGATTAAAAACTCAAAAAATAATTTATTTAAAAATGGAAACTTTTCTAAATTTTCACTAACAAATATTAAAAATAATGAAACTTTAATTTTTGATGATTTAGTTTCAGCGGCAAATTATCTAATTAATGGGGGATTTACTAAAGGTAATCCTAGAAATGTAAGACAAAAATTATCTTACACATTAAGAAAGAAAAAAATTAACAATGGTAGTAATGGCAGTATCAGAAAAACTTGCTACAAACATAAATGTGAAATAATAAACTAAAAAAAAACAAAAAGATGGCTTGCGGGTGCAAAAACAACCAACAAACTCAGCCTGTTCAACCACAAGGTCAACAGGCTCCGCAACAGCAGAACGAGAACGTTCAAAAAGCTGTTCAACAGACTATTGAGAAATATTACCAACAAAAACCAAAAGGTTAATCCTTTTGTATATTTCCGACTAGTCAATAAGAAAGGGGAATTATTTCCCCTTTTTTTATATTTATAGGTAATAAACCATTAACAAAAAATAGTACTATGAAAAAAGGTGGTGGTTGCGGTTGTGGAAAATAATTTCACCCCGTACAAATTAAACTGAAAAAAAAAGGGGATTTATT
>Ga0209617_10000765_pt1 | contig 14635 bp, 12 predicted proteins | sample LakEriepJuly2011_2_FD_187459 | JGI IMG/M metagenome (GOLD analysis project Ga0209617, IMG submission 187459) | Freshwater microbial communities from dead zone in Lake Erie, Canada - CCB epilimnion July 2011 (SPAdes) (version 2) | ecosystem: Environmental > Aquatic > Freshwater > Lentic >... | reverse complement strand
CATTTCTCCTGGGATCGAGGTGATGAAAAGATCGGGCCCAAGGGCCTTGCACAATTTCTCGGTAGTGATGATCATTCTGATTGCTTACTAGAAAGAAAAACTTCTTTATCGCAGAGAGACCATCTTCAGATCAAATTTGTTGATCTTCTCGATAATGTGGTTGCAATCGCAGTTTGTCTTGGGGTTGCTATTGCACTTCTGGAATTCTCCAAGAAGCTGTGATTTTCCTGTTGAGTGAGGGTCCATGTTTTAATGTATAGTGAAAACTTTTCTTCCATGAACCTTCCACCCCTCCCCCCTCCCCCTCTAAGCACTGCATGAGGTACACTCTTCCCGGGTCTCCCGTGAGCACGCATTCGTCGTGGGCCCCTCCTCCTGGTGTGACTGGTCGGTGCCGTACTTGATCGGGTTCGCGGCGGGCCTCGTCCGCAGGTAGTACATCCCTGTTTTCAAACCGTTCTTCCACCCGTACATGTGCATCGAGAAGAGCTTGTTGTAATCAGGGACCGCCATGAAGAGGTTCAGGGACTGGGACTGGTCCACAAAGGGGGCACGATCGATCGACATGTCGATCAAGGCCTTCTGTGGGATCTCCCACACGGTCTTGTACAGATCCCGCAACCCCTGGGGTATCACCGACATGGCCGCGATCGACCCGTCATTGTCCACGATCATGTCTTTCATCTTGGTGGTCCATAGCCCCAGCTTTGCCAAGTCACGCTGAAGGTACCGGTTCACCACGGTAAACTGTCCCGCCAGGGTCCGCCTCATAAAAATATTGTTGGTGGGGGGTTCTACACATTCATAATTGCCCATGATCTGGGCGGTGGACGCCGTCGGCATCACGGCCGTCAGCAACGAATTCCTCATCCCACGCTTCACCCGCTCCTTCAACGACGCCCAGTCCATCCAGAGCTTCGGATGGTTCTCCCAGAAATCGAACTGCAGCTGGCCCCGCGAGAACGGCGAGCCCGCGAACTTCTCGTAGCTTGTTCCTCCATGCTCCACTGCCATATCCGCTGAGGCCTCGACCGCTCCGTAATAAATGGTCTCAAAGATCCTCGCGTTCGCCTCCCTCGCTTCCCGCGATCCAAAGGGAAGTCCGAGAAGGAAAAACACATCCGCTAGGCCCTGCACCCCCAGACCGACGGGGCGGGCCGACATGTTTGACCTCCGCGATTCCTCGTTCGGGTAGTAGGTGAGATCGATCACCCGGTCCAGGTTCTTCGTGGCCGCGTAGGCTACTTCCCTCAAACGTTCATAATCGAATCCCCGCGTCTCCCTGTTCACGAAACGTGTGAGGTTCAGCGACGCCAGGTTGCAGACCGCGTAGTGGCTCGCGTCCGAGTACTCGATGATCTCCGCACACAGGTTGGAGGAACGGATGGTCCCCAGGTTCTGCTGGTTGCTCTTGGCATTGGCCGAATCCTTGTACAGCATGTAGGGAACCCCCGTCTCGACCTGGGTCTCCATGATCTTCTGGAAAAGATCCTGGGCACGAACCTGCCGCGTAAACAGACCCGCGGCCTCGTACTCCTCATAACGGCTCGCGAACGCCACGCCACAGAGATCGACCAGATCTGCACACCGCTCGGGACAGAAGAGGCTCCATGGCCGGTTGTCCCGGACCCTCTCCATGAACAGGTCGGGGATCCACATCCCCATGAAAAGATCCCTGGCCTTCATGTTCTCGTCCCCCGTGTTTCGTTTGATCTCGAGGAAGTCCAGGATATCCGCGTGCCATGGCTCGATGTAGATGGCGACCGAGCCTTTCCTCTTCCCACCCCCCTGGTCGATATACCTCGAGGTGGAGTTGAAGACCTGGAGCATCGGGACCAGGCCGTTGCTCACGCCATTGGTCCCACGGATCACCGAGCCCCTGGCACGGATGTTGTGCACATGGATCCCGATGCCGCCCGCGTGCTTGCTGATGCCCGCAACGTCCCCCAAGCACTTGTAGATCCCCTCGACGGAATCCTCGATCCCCATCAGGAAGCAGGAGGCCAGCTGCGAACGAACCGTCCCCGCGTTGAACATGGTCGGTGTCGCGTGAGTGTACACACCCCGACTCAGCATCCCATAGGTCCGCAGGGCCTCCTCGATCGAATCCATATGCAGGAAAAGGGCCACACGCATGTGCATGTGCTGGGGACGCTCGATGATGCGTCCCAGCGAGGATTTGCGGATCAAATACGACCGGGTCAGGGTCTGGAACCCAAAGTAGTCATAAGTGTAGTCCTGGCGGTGATCGATCGCCGCATCCAGGGCCACCGCATTCTTCCTCACCGCAGCCATGAAGGCCTCGGACAAATGCCGGAACTTGTTCCCCTTGCTGTCGAGCAGGAACTCGGCCTCTTCCATCGCCTCGACAAAAGAGCTGCTCGTCTCCTTGTGCAGGTTCGAGACGCAGATTGCCCCCGCGAAAGAATAGTAGTCGTGGTGCTCGGTGCCCCTGTCCGCGGCGATCCGGGCACTGTGCTCGTCAAGCATCGTCGTCGTGATCCCGTCGACGATCTGTGCAATGGTCTCCCTCGCGATGACGTCGGTATTTACCTCGAGCCCGAGCATCTCCGCCAGCCCTGTCAGACGGTCTTTTACCTTGTTGAAATCCACCGCCTCGCTCTTACCTGACCTCGTGATGACCTTCATTTTTGTTTCTTCTACTGGAAGAAAGGAAAAGCTTTGAGTAACAATATAGATGTGGAAAGTGATTCTATTCCTATTCCTGATCCTAATCGGTTCTATCGAGGTGGGTAGAACGATCGGGATTCGCAATTATATTCTTGGGAACGCCACCGGTGAGGTCATGTGCTATTTCACCCTGAAAGGAAAGTACGAGAAGGAAAAACTAATCCAAGTACTCGACTCGTATGAAATCTTCAACTACCGCCTGTTCGGTACGCGATTGGTAAAGATGGGAATCGGGATGAAATCGTACGATCTTGGTGGTAGCTCAAGAGCAACATTACTCTCCATAAGGATAGATCAGGCCCGGGACGACTATACACTCAACATCACTTTTCACCACGGGGTGTTTGATATGCAGTACATCATGGAGATCCTCGATGCCTATCTCCGCAACGATTCATCTCCAAAACCATTGCAAATCAGCAAATCGGTTTATCTTAGCGATGTGGAACCGAGTATACTCAAGCCATGGAACTATCTCCGATCGGTCGTTATCAAGCGTGAGAAAATCGTTGTGACAAACGAAGATATCAACGGGTTTCGAGCATCGACCGGTCTCTCATCACTGGATATCGTCTTCGCCATACTGGGCCGGAAGTACTTGATGGACGCGGGCAAAACATCCTGTATACTAAGTATCATCAGATCGACCCGGACGCAGCCGAACGATAAATTCCGGATCGGGAATATGGTAACATTTCACAATGTCAAGATCAGTGGCCGCGATACAGTGACAGACATCGCAGATCGGATCCGCAAGAGCTATTCGAAGGGTACCACATTTTCTGCCGCCGACGTTGTTATCACCTCGTGGGTTCCACACAAAGGCTTCTCCCACTTGTATCCTGCCATTAAGAGCAACGGTAGACTGTACACCAGCTTCCGCCCAAGACTCTACCACAAACTTCATCACCAACAAATAAGCGTGAGTAAGCGAGACGATAATTATCTTTGCGATATTCATCGATCCAGTTATGTGTGACATATTTACGTATAGGGACGATGCAGAGGGGAAAGTGGGTATTGGCAGGCTCCCGGATGATATTCAATCTACCCTCGGCGACATCGGCACCATATACCACGGTATGGTGCCGGATAAGAGCACAACCACGTTTCATACGTGGTTCAGGGACATGCCCCCCGGTCTCAAACAAAAGGTAGAAAAGCTGCAAAAAAATCGATTCTGGAATAAGCTGTGTGACAGCGATACAAAGTGTGTGAAACTGAATGTTCACGAGATGGATGAATTGTATTATTCGAACCCTAAATCAACAGATACCACCAAAAATAATCTCTACGGGGCGTCTAACTACTACATTCACCGGGATTGCATATTCAGATTTCGTGATATCCGGTTTTATAGGGTCCTTGTGGGGATATCGGATGGCAATGACAGTGTGGCAACCAACCTGACCAATCTAAACATGTCTCATAAACTAAACAAAGGGGATTACATTCTTTTCGATTTCGACAGGACGCTTCATCAGGTGATCAAAACAGGGGAAGGCAAGGTGGGATCACCACGGATACTTCTGAAACTCCATTTCATTGTATGTGGAAAGTGCAGGCATTCAAAAGAATACATCCACCGCGTGAAGACGATGTATATATATTACGAATACGTTACCCGAGCCATCATGAATTACGGGACAGAACCAACAACATTCCCTCGCTTCTTTGTTGGTATCCTTGTTCAGTATTTTTTTTCTCGATATAAGTTTGCCGTCCTCGGGCTTACAATCGTGGTTATCCTATTAACATCCAAGAAGGACCTGGGTGTTCTTGCAACAATGACACGTGTCCTCGCGACCCTCCTATTCTTACATGTTATGGTCGTGTGTTTTTTCTGGGCACGGTACAAGCTCATGGGTGTAAGATAAAGGGGGACATAGTCCCGAGCCACCCGAAGGAGCGAACAAAACAAAATCAATATAAAAGTTGCCTGCTGTTAATGGATATTAATAGCTATAGCATGGACCAAGCAGACGACGCCATCGAAAATTATCATTCAGCCCACACGGAAAGCCTCAAAAATTTTTTTGAGGCGATCCGCGAGTACCTTGACTCGTCTACGCCGTGGCAGGACTACCTCGACTACCACTACCACTACGGTCTACGATCCGAAGAACACGCAGTGAATTGGCTCAATCGTGACCACGCGGTGCGGTCGATCCTGCCAAGGAGTGCGATCCGTACCTATGAGACCGAGCGGGCCGAACTGAACGACTCGTTTGACGAAATCCAAAATCTATGCCATTTTTACAATATCCAACCGACAAAGACCGAAGAAGTGATCTTCAAACGCTATATCGTCGCGGTCTCAGAAGAAAGGTACGACTCCGTTATGGGAGCCGCACGATGGGACCAGCCCGGGGTTGAGATGTTTGTCAACTCGCTCGCTGAACGGGACATGTCCGAGGAAATCGAAGAGATCCTTCAGGAATACTCATGGGTCGGGCGGCTCCTCAGCCACGACGTCATGGATCTCCTCCTGGATACCCATGACTTTGTCCACTACAATACGACGTCCGAGGATAGGTACCATAGCGATGACGAGGACATAATAGAACAGAACGCGTGGGCCGTCGATGGGAAGAGCAAAAAATGGTTCTAAAGCGATACCACCACCACCCCGGCCCATAACAGGTACTTATTCACCCTCCACACAAATCGAGCAAGACAGACGATGAGAACGACCACCGCACTCGGGAGATGGATACTCCGGATCCAGTAGAGGTAGTTGAGGCCAAGGGCCGCCGCGTACAGCACATGCCACGTGGTCGATGTGATAATCCCTTTCCGGACGCACGTCATCAGGAAGGCGGCCAGCTGGATGGGGAAGAGAACCAGGAAGTGGACCTCCATGCTGCCCGCGGTCAGGGTACCCAGGGTGGCCAGCACCTGCGACACCGAATAATACATGTTCAAAGAAGTGACGGTGATGGGAGACCACGAGTCCGGCATCGGCATGCCCCTCATGGTGCTGTCACTCTCCGGGACGGCCTCGATACGCTTGTAATATAACGTCGTGCGATCCGCGAGGTGGATCGTGGAAAGAACCACCAGTCCACGGACCCAATGCAGCACCGCCATATTATGGAAGGCCCACAGAAGCAGTATCACCACCAAGGATCGGTATGCGAACAAGATGCTGTGTAACCGGAACTCGGGCCAGATCATCGGGCTGACCGGGTTCCGTCTGAGCGGGATCTTGAACACGAGTGAGGTCCCACTCAATCCGGCATGGATAAAGACCCAGAAGAGCGTGAAGAACGAACGATCAAACCACATCGACCCCGTGACCACAAGGAGGACGAAACGAACCAAGAAATGAAGCATGCAAAGGATACCAAGGGTTTTGTGAATATGCAGGGCGTCTTCGCTGTGACGTGGAACGAGCTTGTGGAGGTTTTCAAACTGGACCATTTTTTTTTGGGTTTGCTTACATGAAAAATATGAAACTCCCTTAAGTCAGGTCGAAAAGCTGGTGCGTTTGATCAACGGGTTCTTCATCCGGAGTCGGCTCTCCTCGTCGATTCGATAGAGAATGCTGAAGCAATGGTGGTCTGGGGGCAAACGGAAGACGCCGGAGCCATCCCTCGTGCCGTAGGTTTCCCACAGGCTTGCGTGTACCTCTGGGGGAAATTGCCAATGATCGGGAATCAGAAAAACGGGCATCGAGATTGTATCTTTGAGGAGATTCTTGACAATGATCACTTTCCTTCCTTCGACCGAGAAGAAGGAATCGATGGTTTGGATGTGCTCCAAGAGGTCATCATCCGCTTCGTTGGTGATTGATTCGGATCGGACGGTCTCGAAAAACTGTAAACGTGTTCCTATCGAGATGGGGCCCTTCGCGGACATCACCAAGACCGTCTCTTGCTCCTCATTCGACACCACTGAGAGCACGACGTTTGCCTCGTCATGTGAACTGGCTCTCGTAACGGAGAGTGCCTGACCGACCGCGTGGACGCCGTGTCTCGTCACAAGCCTGAACGTCGGGTCCGAGGTGTAGTCGAAATAGTCGTATATTGGCAGGCTATTATAATCCAGATTTTCCTTTGAAAGATCCGTCTGCGTCACACGATAAAGCATGAGACGAAAAATCTGTGTTCCTGGATGGATGGTGCGAATCGCCTCCGCATATCCCCCTCCTTCTTCATCCACGCGATACGCCGCATAGGTGTGATTCATGAGCTGGTCGTGCAACCTGGCGTGATCTATCGAATCCGGACCTATTTCTTCCGTCATTGCTATACTTAGTTAAACAGACGTCTTACACAACCTGCCTACTAGGAGGTGCCGGAATCATTTTTTCGTGCTTTGGGCTTTCATGGTCTCGACACAGCCAACATGATAACCATACCCCGGCTGCGGGTACACCTCCCGATCGGCATACATGAGGTCTCTCTTGTCGACACGTAGTGACCCCGTGGTTTTGATCTGTGGGCCCTCCGACCCATGGAAAGGCGTGGGGGTCCTAGGATCCATCTTGCGGAACGCATCGTCCCTTGCTCCATGGTAGTGGACATTGGCCTTGTCGAAGACGTAATCCTTCTTGTACTGGGCGGAACCACCGCCCGAGAGCGGGGCATTGGCACTGTAGGAGACACGCTGGGTCTCGCGGAGGTCCTTGGGTACCGTGATATACCCGCCGTACGTATCCGCCCGCTGCGGATTCCCCATGTAGAGTTTCTGTGAAAGCTCCTTGGAGGTATCCCTGGGCTCGTCATTTTTCGTGATGTAGCCACCAAGGCCACCCTCTACCAGCTTGGCGTTCTTGCCCGCTGTTAGATTGAACTCCCCTTCCAGCATGATGCTCCGCTGGGTCGGGCCTGGCGTGTCGTTGGGGTCATACTTGTGGCCGTGAGAAACCCGTCCCTGGGCACCCGACTGGAAGCGGGAAGACTCCCCCGTCGTGTCTCGGATCGTTGCGTCGGGCCGATCAGTCGGGTCATACTTGTGGCCGTGGGCAACCCGTCCCTGGGCACCCGTCTGAAAGCGGGAAGACTCCCCCGTCGTATCACGGATCGTCGCCTCGGGCCGATCGTTGGGGTCGTAGTAGATCCCCTTCTGGCCCCCGTACCCACTCACAAAAGCATCGTGGGAATTGACACCCGTCGTATCACGGATCGTCGCACCGGGGGCATCGTGAGGGTCGTACTTGTGCCCGTGAGGAACCCGTCCCTGGGCACCCGTGTGAAGGCGGGAAACCTCCCCGGTCGTATCGCGGATTGTCGCGTTGGGGCGGTCGTTGGGATCATAGTAGATCCCCTTTTGACCACCGTACCCGCTCACAAAGGCTTCGTGGGGGTTACTACCGGTCGTATCCCTTACGGTCGCCTTGGGGGTATCATTAAAATCAACGCTCGGACCTTTCCCAAAGAAGGGGGCCGCAGCACCCAGAAGCTGCATGTTCGTCGCCTCGGTGGTCTCTCGCACGGTCGGTTTGAGGAGGTCGTTCGGGTCGTACTTATGCCCTCTCCCACCGGCCCCTGTGACAAGACCAGGGACGGTCGCCTCGCTCAGCGTTTGACGACCTGTGTACCGAGGTATGTCCGCCAGGTTCTCGGCACGCTGGCGGGGAACGGCCGACTTGGCCCCCGTCGCCATCTTGTTCATAAACTCCCGCTGGGTGGGCCTTGCCTGATCGTTGGGGTCATAGGCCTGTTGCCGCTTCACACTCGCCGATGCGATCGTCGGACCGCCTGTAGGAAGCTGGCTTTTCTTGGGCTGCTCGGTGAAGAAGCCAATGTTCTTCACCAACGTCTGAGCCGCCGAGTAGATCCCCGTGATATTCATCAGGTTGCGGGACTGGGCCCTCTTCGTGGGGACCAGGTCGTAGTTCTCATCCGCTTTCTGCTTTGTATTCTGAGCCCTCCCTTTTTCAAGAGGACGGTCCACGATGAAAGTGGGTGCATTCCGGACCTCCATCTTCCCAAGGTTGGGTCGCGTCCCTTTTCCGATCTGCCCAGGGACGATCTGATTATTAAACGTCTTCTTCTGGCGGGTCTGCGGGCGGAGGGCGTCCACATTCTTGGGGAGGACACGGACCATGGGCTGCAGGCTCCTCTGGCTGTTGTTCGCGGCACCGAGACCCATGCCTGGAGGAACCATCTCGGGGTCAAAGAGCCTCGCGTCGTTCTTACGAACCGTGGTGATGATCTTCTCTCGGATCGCGTCCGTATTCGCCACACCGTACCCTTTGAAGATACCCTCGTTCGGCCTCGAAAAATTATTCACCGCCTGTTTCTTGATGGGGATCCGCTCGTGGGCCGGGCCCGTCCCCAGAAAGTTCTCAAACATGGGCTGCTTCGAGAACGCTGGCATGGGGATCCGTTCCCCCATGATGGTGGTGTAGCCCTGGGTATTATTGAAATAGTTGAGGTGCGGCTTCACCCCCGGGGCGTCCACCCCATACGTAAAGCGGTCACCCCCCACCTTAAGAAGGCCGCCTCGGTCGACATCACTGTCCGTACGAGTGGCCTTGCTGAGTTTGTAGAATTTATCTAAATTCTCCTTGTGAGACTGTGCGATTATCGGGAAGAACGTATCCAGGGTAGAGGGCATATAATAATCTTTCGTTGGAAAAAAAATTATATACTACCCTAGCGTTCCAAGACGATATAGATCAGCAGAAACAGGACAAAGACGATGGCGATGAGCCCGATCTTGTCTCTCGTCATTGGTGAGAGGTTTTCGACGTACCGTTGATAGATCCCACGCACCACACCGAGCACGGGGTTGATCTTTTTCTTATTCATGATGCTGGCTATTTTTTCCATGCATCCGGGACACTGCATAACTTTTTTTATGAGATCATCGCAACAGGCTTTGGCCCCACCATAATTCTCAATGATACGGTTTCCCGCGTGGTTGAAAGGGGAGGCCGCATTCATGGGGGTTTTCCATGCCTCGTCGATCGAGGAGAACATCATACATTAAGGGTTCTATAATTATAATTTCCCAAAAAGTCTCTTAGAGCGATCCTCGCTAAGACCTCTTATATAAAATGACGCAACCACATCTCATTGACTCTCCTGAGGATCCGGGACTTGGAAGAGAGACACGACGCCATTTCACAGATACCATCGACCCCAAGCTTGTCAACAATGAAACCTCTACGGACATGAAGCTGGATCTTTTAGCGAACCAGCTCAAAGTGAATGTCCATAGCGACACACGGGATAAGCGGCGTCATGATGAAGAGGATGACGTGATCCTCGAGGAGGTCGACCCCGTCTCGGCGAGTAGTAGCGATAGCAGCATTATCCGTGTGACGACGGAAGAGCCTCCCGTGGCTACGGTCAAACCCGTCCAGCAGCAGCAACAGCAGCAGGGAGGAGTGAGTTCGGTGGATGCGAAGCGGTTCCGCAAGATCGAGCTCCTTCGTATCTTCCATGAGCTCGAAGAAAAGGGAATGAAGATCAGCCAGAAGTACACCATCCACAGCGATCTCGAGGAGATGGAGGAGGAGTACGCCTTGATGAGGAGCATCCGCAACAAGAAGAACACCCTCATGATCTACAAGAGCTTCCTCATGACCACGGTGAGCACGATGGAGTTCCTGAACGACGCATACAACCCATTTGATTTCCATCTGAATGGCTGGTCGGACAGTGTGAACACCAACATGGATAGCTTCGAAGAGGTCCTTGGTGAGATCTACGAGAAGTACAAAGACACGGGTCGTAAGATGGAGCCGGAGATCAAACTGCTTCTCATGCTCGTGAGCAGTGCGAGCACGTTCCATATGCAGAAGATGTTTCTGGGGACGTTCTCATCCAATGCCAGTAAGAGGGCCTCACGGCCGGCCGCACCTCCTCCAGCACCAGGACCGGCACCGGGACCTACCCGTTCCAATCCACAGCCACCATCATCATCCAAGGTAACATACAACGAGGATGAAGATCATGAGGGGAGCAACAACATTAATGAGAACGACGTGAAGAGATTCCTCCAGAAGATGAGAGAAAATACGACACGGGTGGTCACCGTGACGGACGATAACAACACCTCGGCGAATGTCAGCACCGCCACACGGAAGAAGAAGAAGCCCGGGATCACGATCGCCATCTAATCCAGAACATCTGTGAGCAGGGTGGTGTCCACGGGGGGTGGATCGCGGCGGAATCCTTGCGGGTCGTTGAGGGCATCGAGGGTTGATTGGACCAGGTCGTCATAGGCACAAGTATATACCCACGGCGTAAGTCGGTCGGGCTCAGAATCTTCAGAAATAACCACGATATCTTCTCTGCCCATCCACGGCAGACATCGGATGGACTCGAATACCAGGTAGTTCTCGCTATAATGGATATTTACCAGAACCCTTGCTTTTGCAATCTCTTTATCTCTGTTCCTACCCCACCCACGAATGTGTCGTACAGAGACTCCTCGTTCGACGAGGCTTTGGAGGATATGGTTTCGTCGATCGTTGAGCAGTCCCACGAACGCGACGTCGTATTCTTTCGTGCAGTCCCCTGAGGATACGCTCCTCTTCATGAGGACGACGGTCGTTTCCTCGATACCGCTCCACCGGACGTTCGCCTCGGAATAATCGATCAGACCGCTGTACCTCTCGTTTGACAGCTCCTTGAGTAGGCGGGAAAGATGGTCTTTATTAGAACACTGCTCCATGTTAATCAGGTAATGGGGTACTGTTGGGGCAACCGACCAGTAGGATCGCGGAGCCTGGTTGATCACGAAGACCCCCTGGAACACCCACGGTACCGACGGTACCGACAGCTCCCGTGTGTTTCTAATTACGGTATAGTTTTTCCCAACGAGGTTCCACCGGATGTAGTCCTCAAAATACGAATAGGGCATCCCGATACAAACTACACCAATCATAAAATAATACAATTATAATATAGTTATGAACACCGAGATCTGGGGTCCGAAGGCGTGGTTTTTTATCCATAGCCTTGCGTTGGGATATCCTGCGTCTCCGAGTAAAACGGATAAAGACCACTATCGAAGCTTCTTCAAGAATCTGGGCCACGTCCTTCCGTGCCCATGGTGTCGCGAGCACTATACCAAAAACATGAAGGATTCTGAGCTAGAACACGGGCTCGAGTCCAGGATCGATCTTTTCAACTTTACGGTGGATATCCATAACAAGGTGAATGCGATGCTGGGCAAACGGATCTTAACCCATGCAGAGGCCCTTGCCCGGACTACCCGACCTTACAAGAACTACCGCACCATCGTCGTCATGGTGACCCTTCTCCTGATTCTTCTGGCCATGACCATCGTCGCCATCACTCTGCGATAAACTCGCCTCCTTCTCCCTACGCTTAAGACAGGTCCTGCGGTTGTGTCCTTCGACGCCACAGAGCCTGCATTTTCGAACCACCACGACGACCTTGCTGAGCTTCTCCTGGCAGTCTTTGAGTTCGCTACGTGTGGCCTCGAGTTCTTTTTCGAGGGCGGCGAGTTTTTTCTCCCGTGGTCGTTGTTGTGGGTTTTTGGGTGGGGGAACGAATCGGCAGGGGCGGATCTTTGTCGCGGTCCTTCCGAACCGGAGGGTTTCGATAGACTGGATGCGGCTTCGGTTGCAGCAGAGCACGATGCTAATGGCCGAGTCTGGATGAGCCAGGACGGACTTGAGATGGAGCGTGAGTGGGGAATTCCGGTACGGAACAAACTTTCCCGCCGCGGACTGTTCCACGACGTCCCGCAGAGCGGTCAGCGATTTGTTCACATGGATCGCTTCCTGGATCCTTGCTGGGTCTGTTCCCGTCTGGGAGAGCCTCTCGCTGCCCGCGAGGTCGATGAAGGTGATCCTGCCTATTCCTGGGATACCACCCAGCGTGAAGATCCCGTGACCTCGCGAGCTGCGATTGTTGGCCAGTGTGGCTCCCACCCTTCTCATCGAGACCGCCCGGCTCAGGATGTCGTGGATCTCGTCTTCCTCGATGTCCTCTTCTTTGAGGATGGAGGTCACCTTGCCGTTGTAGATCTCAGAGGCCTCGAGCGAGAGCGTGGCCGATTTTGTGTAGAGGGCTTTGATCATCGCCCACACGACCCCTTCATTCGGGTCGCAGAAGGCCGTTGTTTTCCCCGCCCCTGTGGGACCGTAGAAGAGGATCGCGTAGTCACGGCCTTTCGTGATATGGTTTACCCCATGGACCACCAGGTCACTGCTCAGTGCCCTCAGATCGCCATCGAACACGGCCGAGAACTCAAACTCGTCCTTTGGTGGGAGGGCGATGCATTTCCGGTCCACGATTGGGTAAAGGTCTTCTTCTTTTTCCTCCTTGTCCTCGAGGAGGGGACGGACCGAGCATACAATCCGGATATTCATTATTATTCTTATTATTCCATGATAATGAAACCTCTAAAATAAAATCAATCATACCCCCATTTAGAGAAAAAAAACCGTTTACTAAACAAACAAACAATGGGAATAGATTTGAAAGCGATGATGGACGAAATAAAAGAAATGGGTGATTACATCCAGAATCTCGAGATCGCGATGGAACAGCTACGAGAAGAGAATACTAAACTACATGAAGATATCTCGGCAGCTGAGCGTCGCAACGCAGAGCTCCGGTTGAGAAATGAAGATCGGTACCCACCCTTTGTGAGGTGGATCCTTTCTTTATTTGAGAAAAAGAGACGAGACTAGTTTGGATCGCCCCGGGTTTCAGTCAACGCCACCGTTCCTTCCTCAAACCACTCGAAGGGGATGTTGATGTCCCCGGGCCATCCACCCAGGAACTCTTTCATCCCCACCACAAGTTCTTTAGTGGAAGTGAAGGGACCTGATCGCTCCTTGGTAAAGCGGTGCATCCGGTCTAACAGACCCGGTAGATCAGGAGGCCCTGAAGGCCCTGGAAGGGGCTGCCCGAACGCCGCCAGAAAAAGAAGAAACGCCACAGATTTGTCTGCGGCCTTTTGCATGTGTGTCTCTTGATCCATCATCCACGCCTCGATCTCCTCAAGCTTTTGTTGGGTCGATTCCTCATCAAGAATCTTGGCGAAGGCCTTCTCGATGATGGCCTTGACAACGTCCGAGCTGTACCCAGAAGTCGTGTAGGCCTTGCGGATCTCCTGGGTATACTGAGGGGGCGACATGAAGTTGGGTGCGTAGGGAACGACGAACTTTGGGATCTCGACCTCCCCCTTGCTGCACCCTTCCGGGAAAGGGCACATTGTGGAGTTGTATGCCGGGCTCCCATACATCTGGTGCATGAAGGACGGTTTCCCGTCCGGCTGACGCAAGAACTTGGAGTCGTCCATGTTCCCATTCCTGTTCGGGCGGAGCTCCTTGAACAGCTTGTCAAAGTCGCCCTCACCGTCCCACATGGCTCCTTTCACCAAGATGAGGAGACCGAGGATGGTGGCCAGGGCGTTTTTCACCGCAGCATGCCCACACGCGGTATCGAGTCTCGGAGGAGGGGCCCCTGTTTCGGGATCCCTCCCTGCATTAGTGAAGAGGGTGTTCATGAGGATCGTAAACACACCGGGATATACGGCCCGGGTTTCGCCCCTCTCCGTTTGCACCACAGACCTCTCCTGGTCCATGACGACCCCTCCCTGGGGGAAGAAAGCGATGGTTTCACCGATGGCCTCAGCGATTCCCATGAGCACGCAGTCAAGCCCGTACTGGAAGAGGGTCGACTTGCCCGAATGGCTGAACCCGTAGCCTAGGGCCACGAATTGGTGGAACGACTCCTTCAGCTCGGGGGTTATGCCTCCATTCTCCTCCAGCCAGGCTTTGATGGGGGCTTTCGCTTGGTCCTTCAAAGGAAAGCACCAATCCATTTTGGTCGGATCCATTTTGGTCGGATCATACGGGGGGACAGGTAGTCTAATGAATGAGCGAGTACTGGTCTCGGTGCTGGTCTCGGTCTCGGTGCCTTTGCTAGAGACCGGCATGACGAGGATGAACTCAGGGGACGTAAAATGTCCGCGGGACGTAAAATGTCCGGAGGCTTCTCCT
>Ga0209617_10000762_pt1 | contig 14646 bp, 13 predicted proteins | sample LakEriepJuly2011_2_FD_187459 | JGI IMG/M metagenome (GOLD analysis project Ga0209617, IMG submission 187459) | Freshwater microbial communities from dead zone in Lake Erie, Canada - CCB epilimnion July 2011 (SPAdes) (version 2) | ecosystem: Environmental > Aquatic > Freshwater > Lentic >... | reverse complement strand
TTAATAGATCTTATTCTGCGAAAAAACGCGACATCTTCTTCTGACGGGTCTTCCGCCTTAACTTGAACGCCTTCAAAGAGATACTACGGCAAGAACGCACCCGCTCACTTGCCTTTTCAAAAGACACCGAGCCCTTATCTCCGCCCTCCGGAGCACTCTATCTTAAAAACAAATCCCCTTTTGTCTGAGAGTTCTTTTGGAACAAACTCTATTTCTTGCTTTTTGAATCTCCCTTTTTTCCGCCCCTGGCCATGGCGGCTGCCAGCTTGGAAAGCTGGGGGGAGGTGCTCTGGCTAGCGATTCGTTCAAGCGCCAACTTGCTTTCCCCAGTCCGGGCCATCGCCAAAGCCTGCAAGGCGGCCCGCTGCTCCCCCGGATCAGGATTTTGAAGTGCCTCTGTAATTAGCCTAGGCACCGCCTCGGCATCAAATCTCCTGCGATCCTCCTGATTATCCGTCCGCCCCACGGTCATTCCCCAAGCACGCTCTGCCCGCAAACGAGCCTCTGGATCTTGCTCCTGCTGGGAAGCCCTGGCCAATTGAGAAGGCAGGGTATCCTGCTGTGCTCCGGCCGCCTCGTATACTTTCTGCCTTAATGCTGGATCCTGCTCCACAGACAACCGCCCCAACAGCATCTGCCCATATTGAGCCTCCCTTCTCGCCGCAAGCCCCTCATAGGCTCCTGCTCGGACATCCTCATCTGGATTCGAAACAAATGATGCCAAAAGCTCTACTGGTGCACTCTGATGAAAGCCCAAGCCCGCTAATGCGCTTCCTTTTTGTTCTCCGGAAACCGTTGGGGAATTTAAGTACGTCTGAAAAAAAGATGCTGTTTGTTCGTAGGGACGTCCGGCCAACGCATCCATCAAGGCCCTCTGGACATCTTCTCTTTTGATTTCCCCGATTTTTTTTACAAGAAGCCGAGTCACATCTGAATCCTCCATTCCGCCCAAGGCCAAAGCAGCTTGGGCAGCTTCCTCGACCGAAACCCCATCCTGGATGTAGCCCATGAGAATTTCTTTCGATTTCTCCCCTTCAATCAAACCCAAAGCGCGCAACGCGGCACAACGCACCTCCCAATCCGGATCCTTCAAAAACTCGAGCAACTGGGGAATGCCATTTTTTCCATAATGCATGGCATAGTCCGCCATCTCCTTAAAAAACTGGTTCTTTTTTCCCTGCCGATGAAAGACATAGCTTCCTGCCGAATCACCCTTCGCTTGATCCTCGTAGCCAGAGTTCACCTCACTCGAATTGGCAAGTTTTTCAGTCTTGGCATGAACTCCGCCACCATCTTTCCGCCCAAATAAAAAAGAAAAATCCCACCGCCATCCTGCCACCCCGAGGAGGAGCAGAACGATGGAGATTGGAACGTAAAACTTCCGATTCAGTCTTTAGAATTTTCGGGTCTGGGCCGCAGCGGAAACGGAATTCTTGCCATCGTCCACCAGATCGGAAGCCGTGTGTTTGATTGTTACTTTAACTTTTGAATCCGCCTTGCTGTTCGAGGTGGTGGTCCAGGAATAAATCCCCGTCTTGGCATTCTTTGTTCCACTTACTTTTTGCGCGACTTCGTCGACGGGATCATCCTGTGGGCCGACCTCAATAGTTCCAGTGCCACTCAATTTTCCTTTAGCTAACTCGTTGAATGTGTAGGAGGCCGACCAAACCCCCTGATCCTCGACAGCTATATTAGCGAACTCTTGCGTGAAGTTCTCGTTGTATCGTGAATTCTTAATCAACCGACCGCTTCTGTACCCAACTACACTCCCAGCCATTTGGCCAATAAAAGTGTAATCCCCAAGAAGAGTCATGTATCCCTTGGAGGTAATCCAAGCCCTGTCTGCAATTTGCCCACAGATCAAACAAACTTCGTCCGAATCTTTGTTTAGCTTGTGATTAAAGGTTACTTGGATCAGGGATCCATAGCTTTTGATGACATAGAGCGAATTAGCATCAAACCAGGCATCCCATGGCTCCTCCCAGTCATTACTAAAGAGGTGCATACTTCCTGTAGTCCGTACGTTGCCACTATTCACATTATCCATGCTGAAGGTAAGATCTTGCTCGCCCTCAACCCCACCGCTCCCGCCAACAAATAAACTCGCCTGAGCTGTCCCATTAAGAGTGTAGATCGGGGCATCTGCAACGCCTGCGCCCCCTTGAGGTGATCCCTCAAGTTCGACCGTGATAGCAAAACAATGGGCCGCTATTCCCATAAACATTGCAAAGTATGTTAAAATATTTTTCATGAATTAATGATAGTTTTTTTATGTAGATTTGTCCATTGCTTTTTTGCGCGTTTAGATTTCTTCGCTCGTCCTTAAAAAGGCATTGCTAATAGCTACTTATAGCGGGCTCGATAATGGAAAGCCCCTACTAAATATCTCAGGCGCCTAGCCGAAGTTTTCATCGCCTGAACAGAAAAATTAGACTAAATAACCCCTCCTACATTCGGCCGAGCCAAAGATCTAGAGCAGTTTTGGGTGTTCGACTAGTCCACTGGACGCGACTATAAAGCACTTTGTGAATCAACTCCGGCGCGTTGTGGCCTTTGGGCTTCCTTTTCTCTGGCCTTATCGCTCCCGCTTCATGGCGGCGGTGCTTTTGGCGCTCTTTTTCGGAATATCCAACGGCGCCTTTGTGTTGGCTACCAAAACCCTTTTTGAACGGCTAAGCCCACCTCCTCTGGCCCCTGGACAGGTCGATCCTCAGGCTTTGGCATCCCGCTTTTCAGGGGAATTCGCCCAAAGGATGGAAGTAATCCTGCCGCGCTCAGGCCAACCCATCACCCCCCTACAGATTGCGGGTGCCGTTCTATTTCTTCCACTCCTGATGCTGCTACGGTCCGGCACGAGCTATCTCAGCGCCTACTGCATGTCGTGGGTCAGCACCCGAGTCGTTCGGGACATGCAACTCCGGGTTCTCGAAAAGCTTCACTCCCTTTCCTTGGACTACTTCAATAAGTCCACTCTTGGTGATCTTACGACCCACATCTCTGGCGATACCCGCCGTATTTTCGATGCCATGAATAACGGCTTCAGTGACCTCATCAAGGAGCCGATCACACTTCTGAGTATTTTGGCTGGCATGATTATGATCGATGCCAAGTTAACTTTAGCCGCAATCGTCATTCTCCCCTTGGTTACTCTTCCCATTCTCATTGTCGGAAATCGATTAAAGCAAATTGCCCGCAAAACCGTTTCCGTCGGTATCAGCCAAGGCAGTGGCTTGATCGAAGCTCTTTCTGGCATCCGACTCATCAAGGCCTACGGACTCGAAAAATTTCAAATCGACCGTTACCGAGACGAAAGCCTGAAGCTGGTCAATCTCGAGGTCAAAAAAACCCAAGCTGGCAAACTGGTCAACCCAGTGATTGAGGTCATCAGCACGCTAGGCTTGGGGGTATTCATTATTGTGGTTTTCGCAACGAATCAGTCGGTCTCAGATTTTGTAGGTTTCTTAACAGGCCTCATTATGCTTCCAAGCCCTGTCAAACGCCTTGCCCAAATGCACGTCGATCTGATCTCGGCCACCGTGAGTTGCGATCGCCTCGAGAGTTTTCTCGCTCTTAACCCAAGTGTTCAAGAACCCTCCATGCCCACCCCGATTGCTCCACTGGGGAGTGAATTGACTTTCGAGAAGGTCTATCTCGATTACGGACACAAGCACGTTCTGCAGGATGTCGATCTCAGGATTCCCAAGGGATACAAACTAGGCCTCGCTGGAGCCAGCGGTTCCGGCAAAAGCAGCTTAATCAATCTTCTGCCCCGATTTTATGCACCTACCTCCGGCAGAATTCTGTGGGATGGTCGGGACCTGAGCACCCTCCACACCAAGGAATTGCGCTCCCAAATCGCATTGGTCAGTCAGGATGTCGTTCTTTTTGACGCATCGGTTGCAGACAACATCGGTCTGGGGCGTCTGGGAGCCACCCGACCTGAAATCGAAGAGGCGGCCCGGAAGGCCTTCGCCCATGATTTTATTCTTCAACTGCCTAGGCAGTACGAGACGCGCGTTGGAGAGCGCGGGGTCATGCTTTCCGGCGGACAAAAAGCCCGCATCAGCTTGGCTCGAGCCTTCCTTCGGAATGCTCCCATTCTTATCCTCGACGAAGCGACAGCCGCCCTAGATGCCGACTCGGAAACGGAAGTTCAAAAAACTATCGACCAACTGGAGGAGGGACGCACCGTCGTTTGCATCGCGCACCGCCTTTCCACCTTAGCCAATATGGACGAGATTGTGGTGCTGGACGGGGGGCGCATCGCCGAACGGGGTACCTTTTCCAGCCTGCTGGCAAAAAAAGGCCTCTTTGCAGGAATGGCGGCGCAACAGGGCATCAGTTCCCATTGACCTCGGATGGAAATTTCCATCGTCTCCCCGGTTTTTAACTCGATCCGTTGGATCGAGCTGTGTGTCCTGTCCGTTCGCCACGCCCTCAAAGGTCGAAACTACGAACATATCGTGGTGGATGGATGTAGTACGGATGGAACTGTTGAATATCTGAAGCAGCAGAAAGATATTCGCCTCATTCCAGGGCCAGACAAAGGAATGTACGATGCCCTAAACAAAGGCATGGCTGCCGCACGTGGTCGTATCCTCGGGCACTTGAACGCCGACGAGCAGTACGACCGGGTGGGACTAGCCCAGGCCCTTCAAAAACTTGATCGAACTGGGGCCGACGCCGTCTTCGGACCCACCATCATGCTGGATGGCCAACTCAACTTCCTTTACCTGTTCAACCAGATCACGGTTCCCCGCCCCATCGATGCGGATTGGCATATGCCAGTGCAAACCTGCTCCTTCCTGTTCCGCAGAGGAATTTGGGAGCGCTGCCCCTACCCTGCTGAGTACCGCATCGTGGGCGATCATGTCTGGTTCCGCCGCCAAATGAAACTGGGCCTGAAGCTGGTCTCCGTCCGCAAACCCATCGGTATTTTCACCTGGCACGAGGACGACATTGCTAAACGCATCGGCCCACACGGAGAAAATGCCTTGGCCGACATTAACCGCAAAACGGTTCGAATGCGTGCCGCTAAATTACTCTTCCGCCTTAAGAAGCTAGTATCAGGAGGTTGTTTTCGACCTTTCCGCTCCTCTTACGAAATGATTACATTATTAAAAGCAGTGGAGAAACGCTCACGGATCTTTCCCCAGCTCGGACTTTAACAACTCAAAAACTTCTCCCTAAACATCTGCATCACTGCTTGGGGGTTGCCATATTCCTCATATTGGGTTCCCCTCGTACTATGAGGCACAAATTCTTTCAATATGTTGGCCAATTGGCGCCCATTTCTGTAAAGCAAAGCCTGATTCTCCAGCATCTCAAGATGAGCCCTTTCCCTTGATTCCGAGAACGTAATCACCGGTTTGCCCAACACCGCAAATTCTCCCACCGCTAGACCAAATGTTTCCCCATGCCAACGGGCATGCAACATAGCATCGCACGTAGCGATAAATTTCGCCTTTTCCACCGGATCCACCGTGGCTTGCAGATAATGCACATTTGAAAGCCGCTCAGTCCCGCGAATGGGTTCGGTATTGAGAAACACAAAATGATCGCCCGTGAAATTCCGAGCATGCTCGATTACAGCTTTCCGTGCAAAAGGGATATTGAAAGTATCCCAACCGCCATGTCGTCCAAAAACCTTAGCCTCTTTGGGTATCCGTAGTTTTCTCCTGAGGTCTTCCTCGGAAATAAACCGGGGAACATAAAACGGCACAAAAGAATTCTCCCGACCAGTCATCACCCGTGACATCCAAGAGGAAAGATAAACATACGCATCCCCATGGAATTCATCGCACAGGAACTGGGCGTGAACACAGTTTTTTAAGCCGGGCACTAGAAACCCGTCGTAGGGTCCGGGTTTAGTCATATAAACTAACTCTGCCCCTTCTTTTTGGAGCCTCCTTCCCAGATGATTTTTATCCCGATAAAGAATCACCGGAAACTCCTCCATCCATTTTTTTAGTAAAGGGTTTATGGCAAATTCAGTCCGATCCGGGAGGCAGAGGACCGATTCATTCCCCAACACAGAGCGATTCAACCGGGCGTAATCCAGCATGGCCCCCTCAGATCCCCGTTCCGTCAGCATCCGGGTATGAAAAGCTACTTTCATATCAATCTGGGGATAACACGGATCGACTTATTAGGGTTAGGATGGACTTTCAGAGGCTTTTTTTCCTTTATTTCACCTTCGCAAAACTATGATTTGGAAGGATGGACTTCCGACGAATCCAGCTTTGGCACGGTTCCTCCAGATATCGATAAGAGAGCCCAGACAACGCTAGGATTCCAACCAAGATGAAAATGAAGCTTCCAGAGTTGAGGAAAAAAGCGGGATCTAATCCTAACTCCCTGAAAAACCACACCAACAACAAACTGATGGGAAAATGAAGAAGATAACTACTGTACGTCAGGTGACCCAACTGGTTGCAGATCTTTGCTAAGTCATTCCAGGCTGGCAAATGTGCTAAACATACGACTCCTGGGGTGACCCCAAGAAGCAAAAGGGTCTTGGGGGCATGCATGCATCCCGCTGCCCAGCACCCAAGCACGGCCACAACCATGCTCATAGCCACCCCCATCCGAAAGCGTTCTGGAGTTCGCTCTTGAAGGAGCCATGTCACCCCCCCCGCGAAGAAAAACAGGATGCACTCAATGACGCCACCCTCGAACGACTTATGTTGATTCAGGAAAAGACTTGGAACGAGCAACGCCAAGGATGGCCAAACAGCACGGGGAAACCGGCGAAGCAAAAGATAAAATAGCCCATAAACCAGCACTTCCACGGAAACACTCCAAACCGGCTTGTTAAATGACTTCTCAAAGACCCACCAGTTGGAGGCGAAACCAAGGTGAAGAAGAAAATTTTGCCAGCTGTTATTTCCAAAGGGGCCCGTAAAGCTTCTGAAGTTGTAGAGGAACTGCAGGGCAACCACGCTAAGCAGGGTGAAAAGGTGCAAAGGATACAATCGGGAAAACCGGTGAATAAAAAACTTTCGCGCGGAAACCTCACCTTCGGACACCCGCCGTGAATACTGGTGGTAGAAGATATATCCGGAAAGGATCCAAAAAACCTGGACAGCCCAGGATCCAAATCGAAAGGGAGAAAGCAAGGTCTCCAGCCAGAAGGGCAAAACCAAGGCCCTTCCTTCGAGCTCCGGGAAAGGCGAGAGATATTGGGCGGGGTAATGTAAAATGAGGATAGCCAGCGCGCTGGAAAAACGCAGAATTTCCAAGCCCCAAAGCCTCGGAACCACAGGGCTGGTCGCCTTTGGGGAAGGAGTTACTGCTTTTTGCTCACTCATGCTTCTCGAAGTTGAACCATACCTCACCCTCCCCTTCCCGGAGAGGGGCAAGGTAGGGGTCGGGGTTCATTTCTTTCGGGGACAATAAATCTCCATACGCTGGTAAACTAGCTGCAAAGCGTATCCATCCGCCTTGAGACGTGCAGCCCAAACTGCGCGTTCCGTTGGATTCCAGAGACCGATCAACTGCGGTCGAATTTGCTTTTTTCGGACTGCCCGGCAAACGGCGGTCGCATCCCGAGCTGAACGGGCGGTCACTCCCCAGGGGGATGCCCCTGCCTCCAGTGCCGCCGGCAAATCCCAACCCGCTTCTCGTGGACCATGAACTTTTGACTTGGGACGGTTTCTCTGACAATGAGCAAGCGGAATTTGCCGATGCTCCCAGATCTCGACCTTCCAGCCTGGGATTCCCTCCAGCCAGACCCCCAAGCTGCCCACCAGACCGTCTCCTGCCGCCATTTCCCAAAAAGTTTCTGGTTGAGTGCCGGCCAAAAATTTCTCCCTAAAAAGGGCAAAAAAACCTTCCTTCCTGAATCCACGATTTTCCAAATCCCATCTGCGTGAAAAACCGATACATCGCGTCCGATGAGCGCGGGTTCCATAACCGGGAATATGCCGATAGAACCATCCCCGCACTTTTCTAAGAAAGATTTTCAAAGAGATTTCTTTTAGTCGACTTTTTTCTTATCGTAAATCGTTATGACTGGGCTGAAAACATGGTTTCTCCAGATTTCCCCCCGATCGTGGATTCGTTCCGCCGAGGTGGCTTGGACACCCCACGCGCCTGACCACGGGGCGGAGGAGCCTTGGTTAAGCCGAGCGCGGAAATGGAAGATCGCTCTCGTCAAACAGGAGGTATTGCCGCCCCTGCCAAATTGGCCGGGTCGACACCCGATCCGAGATTTCGTGGTTTCTTCCAATGGACATACTGGCTGTCTTTCCTTTTTGCATGAATTGCGAGCTGAACTGCTGGTGGTTCGGACGGCATTGGAGCCAGAGTGCTCCACCTGGATTGAAAAATTTCATGGTGATCCGGATCCCAAAGCGAGCCGCCGCGGATTCGAGCAGAGGGCCGTCGAGCAGACTTTTTTGAGCCCAGCCGGCCCGCGAACCCGGCGGGACGTTGCCCGCACCGTCGACGAAATTGATTGGAACACCTTTGATCTGGTCGTGTCTCTAGACATATCCATCCCTACCCGAATCCTCCGCCGACATCCCCACGTGGTTTGGGCCTACATGATCACCGAAACTGGAATGCCGGCGTATCGCGCCTCCCAGAGAGGACCTCTGCACGGCTACGATCTTTTTCTCAACCAATGCGCCCGGCGCTTCCCGGTGCGCCCCTGGAGGGCCCCCCATGAAATTGATCTTCCATGGGCATTCCAGACACAGGATTGCTATGGATGGAACCCTCGTTCCGACAATGGTTCGGTAGGGCTGGACAGACATACCTGGAAACTCGTTGAAGAGGGGCGTCTCCACTTCCCCAAACTTAACCCCGGAATTCCCATCCGCGGACAGCCCGTCGATTTTTTGCGACAGTATGCCCAATCCCGCTATTTTCTTCATATGGGTCCGCGCAAGACATGGGGAACATCCTTACTTGAGGCAAGCTGCGCCGGCTGCCTCGTGTTGGGAGATCCGCAATCCGTGGTTCATTCTGCCCCTTTGCTTCCCGCCCTCCAGGTAAGAAACCCGGCCGAATTATACCTTCGACTTGCTTGGCTCGAGGAACATCCGAGAGAACGGGCCGAGCTTTGGCGCCGCCAACAAGCCAAGACCCGGGACCTCGCATTCCTACGGCCTCTTCGCCATCTGGTGGAGGCCGTTGAAGGGATCCGCAAATCCCGTGGGCAACAGACATGATGAAGCCGAAAATTTCGATAAACTTCATCGATTTTCCGGAAGGTAGCCGGAGATTTTTTATGAAACTGCTAGAACCCCACTACGAAATCGTTCTGGCGGACACGCCTGATTATCTTTTTTACAGCCACATTGGACACCGACACCGGCTCTACAACTGCGTGAAAATTTTCCATACACAGGAAAAATATCTGCCGAATTGGAAGGAATGCGACTATGCCGTGGTTTCGGTTTTGGCAGACGACCCGCGCGCCGCCTATCTGCCGATCTACGCTTTCGACGGGATGTCCGAACGACTGATCCGAGCCTCGATTCCTGATCCGGAGGTTCTGCGGGCCCAGAAGCCCTACTTTTGCGGCCTGGTTTGCGGCTATGCGGACCGCTCCGTTCGACGGCGAGTGAACTTTTTTCACGAGCTGAACCGCCACCGCAAGGTGGACTCCTCGGGACGGGCGCTGAACAATGTAGGGTTCCGTCTGCCCATGACGGACCGCTACGGATCAAAGGTGCGGTGGTTGCAAAACTATCGGTTCAATTTGGCCTTTGAAAACGCCCGCCGAGCGGGATGGACCACAGAGAAGCTGGTGGATCCGCTTCATGTCCATACCATTCCGATTTACTGGGGAGATCCCCGAGCTGGGGAATACTTTAATCCAGAGAGCTTTATCTGCGCTGACCAATTCCCATCCGACCGTGAACTTGCTGAATATGTTGTCCATGTGGATCAAACCCCATCCCTTTATGCCCGCTATATCCAAGCCAACCCTTTTCACGGGAACCGGCCCAACGCTGCTTTTGATTGCGAAAAGTTGCTAGGGTTTTTCCAAGGCGTTTTCTCAAATCCCCTCAAGCCGGTCTCCCAGCGGCGTTGGTTTTTCAATATTACCAAATGGCGTGTGGCCAAAAGGAATAAGCTTCCCGGGGAGTAATTTTCCCGATGGGAACTCTTGACCCTGATAAAGAAAGGCAAAAAAAGATAACATCGGGAGCAGCCACAATTTGAACGTCGAAGTGCGATCTAGCAATTTGTAGATAAAGTTTTCGTTCTTTCCCAACTTTCTGAGAGCTTCGACAAAGTCCACATGGAGGAGCGGCCTTCGGAAACTCCTTTGCTTAATAGTTTATCCGACATCAAGTGTTTATATTGATCCAATCAAATCTCCTTTGCCCGCTCAACAGGATATTGATTTGGGCGATTGCCCTTGATCAGATGCGAGGGAAAGATTTCAAGTTGCCGCTTTGATGCCTAAGCTTTTGAGTAAATCATGGCTGACTCAAAGCATCTTTCAAAGATCCGCCCACGCGGCTGGGTTTCTCTCGCTTTTACTTTCTGCAAAGAGCTAATCAATCCAGATCGAAACGGCCTGCCCTTCTGCCTCCCCCCAAAAGACATTCTTAGCTGGTTTCGAAACAACCGATACTGGGGGCGCCGGCCGGACCCAATTCCACCAGCTTTACCATGGTTAAATTACAACCTGCTTCGCTGGGTTGAAGAACGGGGACCACGCTCCGTATTCGAATGGGGATCAGGAGCCTCAACTATTTGGTTTTCGCGTTTATCCACATCCCCAAGTGTAGTTTCTGTGGAAAGCGATCCGAAATGGCATTCCGTTGTACAAGCCTCCCTTCATGAGGCTCACCTCCAAGCTAAAGTTTATCTCTGCCCAGATAAACCGGCATACCTCGAGGCTTTTCGTTTGTCAGGAATCTTGCCGCCAGATCTCATTCTGATTGATGGGGTCTGGCGGGAAGACTGCCTAGAAGTCGCACTCCCTTATGTTAAGCAGGGAACCTGCATTATTTTCCACGACACCCAGGCCAAACCGTATCAGATGGCCCTTCGGTGTCTACCAAATGGAGTGAAAAGGCGGGATTTTTATGGACCCTGCTGGGGAATTAAGAATTTTCGAGGATGGTCTCTATTACAGAGATCTTGATCCACGCCAACGATTAGAGGACTGCGGCCAAGATTGAGAGGAATCGTTTCCCCGCTTCGCGCCTTTTCTCTTGATATAGTGCAAGAGATTCTTCCATCTCCTTTTCGTTGGAAGGCGCACATTTCTGCTGCAAAAGATCCGCAAGTGCTACGGCATCATCAGGATTAAAATAACGCGCCCTCGGATGACCTTGTTCTCGATGCACCTTGATGTCGGAGGCAAAACAATCCTTACCCAGCGCTTTGGCTTCCTCCAAGGCTGTACTCCAACCTTCATATAACGAAGGTAAAATCATAGCTTGGGATCGTGCCATCAATGCTAACAGTTCCTCTCTTGGAACTCTGCCAAGAAAAAGAATATCTTTAGATAGTCCTGTTTCTCTCACCTCCTTAAGAAGACTTTCCGGATACGCAGGGTCCCGAAAATCGCTTTTCTCGCCTGAGCAGAGAATTTTAACCACCCGTCCCTTTCTGCGACATACTCGCACTGCCTCAAGAATAATCTGATGGTTTTTATGCTTCCAAAGCTGGTAGGGGCATAGAAAGAACTTTTCGGCAGGGGCCTCCTGCTGCTGCAGCGCGAGAGAAATCTCCTTCCAAGATATCTTTGCCGTAAATTGCAGAACTCTTATTTTTGAAATGTGCCATGGCCAAAGCTCCCCCAAACGCCGAGCCATCACCTGGGAGCTTGTTATTGTAATGACACTGTTTTTAAGTGTCCTTTCAAAATATTTGTTTCGATGCTCAATCTCACCTTGGTCGAACATTTCAGGCATGTCTATATGCTGCAGGTCATAAATCCACCCGACCGCTTTCGCCGCGCCAAAGCGGAAAGGGGTGGCGGGGGTATAAGGAAAAACTACATCACAACGATGCCGCCAAAAGATTCCAGCGATGGAGTGCTTTCTTCCCCTGCCCTCAAAGGGCACTCCCGGGAAGAAACCAGGTTCTCCACCCACCTGCAATAGTTTCCATGTCCCAGGTTTGTCAGTTGCCGCAAGAAGGTTTTCGTGGAGCGACTGCAGGTAGTATTGGCCACCCAGCCAATTGGCACCACCCGTCGGGATAAGTCCCAATCTGGGTTTTCGTACATGCCGAATGTCTTTTGGAATCAATTACGTTTTACCCATTCCGCGTATCTTCTGATCCCCTCATGAAAATCAACCGAAGGGCGCCAACCTATCCTCATCGCGAGTGATGAATCCGCCACAAGGTGACGCGGATCTCCTTCTCTAACTTTCCCGCTAAACTTAGGTTCCTTTGCTCTGAGGTTTTTCGCCAGCAGCGTTAGTGCGGTTCTGATGGAAATGGCTTTTCCCCAGCCACAATTAAAGATGGGCGGAATGGTACTTGCCTGCTTAACGCTACAGACCAGAAAACGGCAGACATCCTGAATATGGATGAAATCCCTCGTTTCTTTCCCTGTTCCGGAAAAGGTGCCTTTACCGGTACGCAGCTTACGTGCGGCATCCCAAAAAACCTGCTTAGTTAAACCTTCCCCATAAACTGAAAATATTCGAATTACGACAGAAGGAATAGCCCATCTTTTCCCATAAAAATGAAAGGCCGACTCCGCCATTTTTTTATGAAATCCGTATGAAGAACAGGGACGGGCAGAAGATTTTTCCGGATGCCGCTTTGATCCCGTGTTCCCATACACGGCTGCACTTGACAAGTATACTATCCGCGGTGGTGGATTTATGTTTCGGGCAAAGGACAGAACTTCAATCGACGTGCCAACATTCATTTGAAAATCATGTTGTGGATCTGCCTCGGCGAAGCCGACCGAACCCCCGCCCGCACAATGGAATATCCAATCTGGCTTAAATGGGATCTGTTGTAATTGCTTTAACTCTACCCTTCCTTTTAGAAAGTTATATCCCCTTTTTTTTGGGGAAGAGTTGGCGCAGATATCGAGCCCGACGACGCGGTGTCCTTGCAACAACAGTTCATCCACCAAATGCTTCCCAATGAAGCCGGAACTGCCTGTCACAAGGACTTTTTTGTATTTCATTTGGTCAGAAGAAAAGAGTAGAGCCGTCCTGGTTCATTGGAAAACTTGCCACGAATTATATTAACCTTATCTGCTAATAGTGTCGGTATTAAATAACCGAGCTTTTTTCTTCTTTTCTGTGCATGTTCTTCACGCGTCTGTGGATGAAGATTGATATCGCTACAACAAGGTCCAAGCTCTTGAAGCATGCTAAGCCCAGACTGTCGGAACGCCTTTCGATACTCTTTTAAGGTGAAAGCATTTTCTCCTCCGTACAACTTGTGAAGGGGATGATTGTTTAGAAATAAAGGGAGATCTTCCCTGATTGTGATTATGTGCTCCCGCATTGCGAGGAATCTCCCTCCTTTTTTCAGAACTCGGGCCGTGTCTTCACATAGTTTATCAAGATTTCGACTGTGGTGAAGGGTTGCACGTGCAATCACTACATCAAAAGCTGCGTCTGGGAATGGGAGATTTTCTCCAACCCCTTCAACAACTTTCAGCCTTGGAATTCCAATCTTTTCTATAGCTTGTCTTCCTACAATCGCACTGGGATCAGGTTCCAGAGCTGTTGTCTCCCATCCATCCATATGAAGTGCGTAAGCGACAATCCCCCTCCCAGCCCCAAGATCCAATGCCTTAGCCCCAGCGACCGGCTTCCCAAGTAATTGTCGTGCCGCAATCCATTCCGGACTGTGATGATACCTCCGACACTCTTGATCAAGAGGATCCCCATAGTAACAGTCCCTTACAAGATCTTGATATCTTTCTTGCTGCCGAAGCCAAAGAACCGCCTCTTCCCAGGTCATCAGGAAGAACCCCCTACCAAGGGCGTGGTTTTCCTGCAGATTTTTCGCACCTAGGTCCCGGCTTGAAGTTTTCGTAGGATTTTTTGCCACAGATTTTTTCTTCCCGACATTCTCACATAATGGTTTTGAAAGACGTGACGATTTAAGAAAATGTCCTCTGACTCCTCAGCGGGACCCTTCATGGGAAATTTTATTCGGCCGTTCCGCTCCGCTCCGGTCTGAACATCCGGATCTCGAGTATTGGTTGCTCCTTGGCCGAATCCCCTATTTTCCACCAGATTTTCCGTGGGACACACCGACAACAACCCTTCCCGCCAGAAGAACTCCTGCCACCCGTAAGCCCAGGATTGGACTTCCCGGCGCCAATACTTTTGCAGGATTGGATCCCAGTAGAAGGACTCATCCACCGGCGCTTGGGGAAAATAAGAACGGTACTTCCTTCCCGCGCTGGGAGAAGCCTCCTTTCGGTACTTATTCCACCAATGGGCCCAGGTGGCCCAGCCCCAGCAATGGGCGTACTTTGAAAAAAAGTAGGAATGGGGCGGAGCGATTTTGGCCGGAAGAAAACAGCTGCCACTAATGCCAGCGATTTTGGAGCTTTTCCTGAAGTTTTTTTCTGCGCTCTCCACGAATTCAAAAAATTGCTTTTTCGGCAAGCAATCATCTTCAAGAATAATTAGGAACTTTTCTTTGGCGAAAATTGCGTCGAGGCCAGTCACCATGCGGTCGGCGAGA
>Ga0209617_10000761_pt1 | contig 14661 bp, 2 predicted proteins | sample LakEriepJuly2011_2_FD_187459 | JGI IMG/M metagenome (GOLD analysis project Ga0209617, IMG submission 187459) | Freshwater microbial communities from dead zone in Lake Erie, Canada - CCB epilimnion July 2011 (SPAdes) (version 2) | ecosystem: Environmental > Aquatic > Freshwater > Lentic >... | reverse complement strand
ACCCGCCAAGTTGGCGGGTTTCTTTTTGGCTAAGTGACTGAAGGCTTAGCGAGGGAGGAGGAAGTTCGTATTATTAATCTCGAACTCTAATTCATTTTTATGGAAGTGCAGAATGCCGACCCACTGGACTGCGGTACCTTTAGCGACCGATTTCATGGATTGTACTACTTTGGGATTAGAGAGGTAGAGGTTATAAGTTTTCTCACCGACTTTTACGGCGGAGGTTTTATTACCGCCACCGAGGAAGGTGCCGTCGATGATGAATAAGTCGTTGATGGAATTAGCGATTTGTTCTGGGGACATTTTTTCGAGTGAGCTCGCACGTGGGAGTTGGGAGCGATCGATCGGGCCGGGGATTTCGACCAAGCCTTCACTGGGGGTGACTTCGGCACGTTTTAAGGGAACAGCTGCTTTAGTATCTTTATCGTAAACCGTGAAAGTAGCCATGACGGGGAAGTGATCGCTGACGCCCGCACCAGATCCGTAAAGGGTCACTGGATTAGGCATCCGGGCCTTTGATTTAGCGGTTAATCCATCAATAATCACTGCACTAAAAGTGCCGCCCACGTAATCAACGCCTGAGCCATTGGCGAGGCTTTTGGAAATAATGATCTGCATCAATGTGCCCCATTCGCCTTGGTAGGAGTCGGAGTATCGTTTGCTGGTTTCGACGTCGTACCATAAATTATAAAGTACGGCGCCGTTGTTATTCGTAGAAGTAAATTTTTCGACATTACCTTGTGAGCCGAGGACATCTTGCACTCCGGTACGTCCCATTTTGGGATAACGTTGGAGTTGGTTATAATGAGCATTTAAATCTCCGCCGATGATGACATTGGCGTCGGGGTTAATTTTGAAAATTTCATTGAGACGGTTACGTAAGACGCCCGCATTTTGAATCCGAGTTTTTTCAAAACCAGCGTTACCCGCGCCACTCTTCCAGTGATTGGAGTAAACATAAACGCTTTCGCCAGCGACTTCGATTTCGGCTTCCACAATCGTGCGTGCACCTTGGACGTGCAGTTGTTTGGTGCTCTTGATGGGGAAACGTGTGAGAATAGCGCAGTGAATAGCCTCTTTGCTGATATCCAGCACATCACCTAAAACCACTTGATAACCTTTGATGCCTTCGTCTTCGAGGGCTTTGACTAACCAAGCTTCGATCGGCATGCCGCGCAGTTCATTGGAGAGGTCGTTCTTTAAAATATCTTTATAGTTTTTATCTTTTTGGGCGGCGAGGAAATCGCTGACGCTGATGGTTGATTCGGGAGAGTGATCGGCTTCGAGTTCACTGATGATGAGGATACTCGGACCTTTACCGTCTTCGGCGGTGCGCAGAACTTCAGCGAGGCGTTGTAACTTGCCGGCGAGTTTCTCCGGAGTCCAGTGATGCTCGGTGGTATTCGTTACAGGGAAGTCCGCGTAAATGGATTTGTCATCGAGATCGAAAAGATTCTCCACATTGAATGCCATGACGCTGACGCTGCTGGGCGCCTTGGTTTCTTCGGCAGCACCGAGGTTGATGAATGAGCCGAGGAGAATTAAGCTCAGTGAGGTAATGAAGCGGGGTGACATACGGGTTCACCCTAACCTCCTCATTTTAATTCTCCCACCATAATAAACGCGGGAAGTACTAATTCCTAATCGCAGTTTAAACCCCTGCTTAATTTACCTAAAATGTTGAATGATAGAGATATACATAAATTATGACATTATTGACACAATTCTGACACATAATCGTCAAGTTCGACCCAATCTATTTGTTTCCTATTACGCAGTTCGCCTCCTAACTAAACCCACTGATGAAGCGTTTCGATCCCCAAGTCGGAAGAGCTGGACGAAGTATGTCCGCATCGGAAACCCATCGCAGCTTAAAAAGACTCTTACGGAACGCAGCCGCAATTTCATTATTTGCCACCGGTGCAGTTCACTCAGTGCAAACTGCGAAAGCTGCGGCCTATACATTAACGAGTGCCAATGGTTATACTGAAAATTTTGATGGCATTGCTTCCGGACTTACAACCGGTTGGGGAGTTTATTCTGCTGCCACTGCTAGTTCTCTCGGAACTGCTGCCACCCCAGTTCTTGCTGCAACAGCATGGTCATTAACTACTGGACAGTTTAAGAACGTCGCAGCGATTGATACAGTCGCTTCGACCGCCTCTACTGCCGTGCAAGCTGCGGCAACAGACCGCGCCTTAGGTTTGCAGGTAACAGGTTCATTTGGAGAAGATAAAGCCGTTTGTACAACTGGAGTAGGGTTGGCATCATTTAATTTTAATTTTAATTCTTCAAGCTACACGTTTTCAGGGAGCGGCACTGCATTGTCGCTTAAACTGCAGTTAGTTAGCTCTCAAACTCGTAGCCAAATATATAAAATTCAGTATGCAACCGGTGCATCCCCAACATCGTTCACTGATTTAGGTACATGGAGTGATCCGGGTATAGTTGGTTCAACGACTCTCACTTTTACTGGTGATCAACTGAGTGCACTTTCAAATCTGTCAGACGCATGGATTAGAATTATTTCTAGTGCGTCAACCGGCGGCGGTTCCCGTGATGGTGTTGCTCTAGATGATTTTCAACTTACTTACGCGTCCTCAATCTTAATGGGCAACTATTGGGTGGGTGGATCCGGGTCCTGGACATCTTCATCCACAAGTTTTGCAACGACTTCGGGTGGAACCACGGGTGCAGCTCAAGCCACCTCAGGTGCGTTGGTTTTTGATACCGCGAGTGCAGCTGTTACTGTTAACGACACCGTTACAGTTAATGCTGGACTAACTTTTGGCGCCAACGGAATCACTATCACACCTGGCACGGGTACTCCAATCATCAGCTTAGCTGGTGCGAGCGCAGCGACGAATGCGATCACCGTTACAAACGTTGGCGACACTGCCTCAGTCTCAGTTAAACTTACGGGTAGCAATGGTTTGACGAAGTCAGGCAATGGTAAATTAACTCTTTCCGGTGATAACTCAGGCCTATCGGGAGTAGTCACACTTTCTGCAGGCACATTGCGTGCATCATCGGCCAACGCCCTCGGTGCAGACACACTTTCCATCGCTGGTGGCACTTTAGAATTAGCGAGCAACAACGGCGTTTCATTTGGTCGCAATACGACCGTCTCCGCAGATGCTACGATTAAATCCGACCGAGCTGCTCAAACTCTTGGTGCGGGTGCAACGCAAACTCTCGGCACTCTCTCGATAGGTGGACAGACTCTGACCATTGATCGCGGTAGTAACGTCAATGAAGGTACCTCGGGAATTACTTTTGGTGCGGTTACTTTATCGGGTGCTCCTACTTTTACAGTTAATACGAGTTCACTTTTAACCTTAGCTTCCGTCTCCGGCACTGCACAAAATATTATCATCAACGGTGCTGGCGATACCACCGTATCGGGTGCGATTGCTACGACCTCGGGAAGTTTAACGAAATCGGGTAACGGTATTTTAACCCTGAACGGCGCTAATACTTTCACCGGCGGACTCACCATTAATGCAGGTACAGTTTCATTAGGAAATACCAGCGCGTTAAATTCTACCGCTGGATCTGAAAACACGGTCACCTTTGGTTCGGGTTCAACGGGAACTTTAAGCCTCAATGGCAACGACGCGACCATCACTAGTTTAAATACCAACGCCACCCCTGGAACTACTTTTATCAAGAACGGTAGTGCTTCCAATAATGCTACTCTAACTATTGGTAATAGTACGAATGCCAACAGTGCTTACGCGGGGACAATCCAAGATGGAGATACGGGCACACTTGCTCTTAACAAAGCGGGTTCGGGTACGTTAACATTATCAGGTGCCAATACTTATACTGGTGCGACTAATATTAATAACGGTAAATTAATAATTTCAAGTTCGCTGCAAGGCTCTGGCGATGTGGTTATTAATAGTGGTGGTACGCTTTCATCATCGAACACCGGCACTCCTACTAGCATAACTGGAAAGATTAATCTAAATTCTGGTACCTTAGATCTGACAGGCGGAAGTTTAAATGCTCTGAGTAGCTTCGAGTCTGCAGGTGGTACTCTAAATTATACTTTAGGAAATACTTTAGCCGTCACCGGTGCGCTCACACTTTCTGGTACAGTGAATATTACCTTAGCGGGAACATTTGAAGCCAAGAGATACGAATTACTCACTTTTGCTACTACCGACGTCTCCGCAGTTTCCAATACTTTCACCGTTACTACTACAAAATTAGGTTGGACAGTTATCCCAGCAATCACAGGCACAACATATTCCATCGATATCGCCATTGCGTCTGCGGACTTAAATTGGAATTTATCAGGCGATGGTATTTGGGATACGAACATTGCCGACAATTGGTATAATAGTAAAAATTCTTCTACTCAGGCATTTGCTGGTGGTGATGCCGTCACTTTCGCTCAATCTTCCGGTGGCTTCATTACGATCAGTGGCACTGTCAGTCCTACGAGCACAACGGTAAATTCATCGGATGATTACACTTTCGAATCTGGTGACATTGCGGGCGATGGTGGCATCAACAAATCGGGTACCGGAAAATTAACTTTATCTGCTGCAAATACATTTACTGGCGAAGTGGTCGTGAACGCTGGAACTCTAGTAGTCGGTAACGCGAACGCCTTGGGTGCCGACACCACCGGTACGACAATTCTTTCAGGAGCGACGCTCGAGATTTTAAATGATATCACTCTCGCTGCTGAGCCTTTAACTCTCGTGGGAACGGGTGTCGCTGGCGTGGGTGCTCTCACGAGCCAACCAGGAGTGCATACAGTTTCTGGGCCGATTACTTTAGGGGGTGATACTTTAATCACTTCACAGGGATCCGCAGGTCCTGACACTTTTACAATCACGGGTAATATTTCGGGTTCCAACTCCACGCTCACCATCGGTGGGTCTGCCTCCACCGCCATCAGTGGAAATATTTCCGGCACTGGATTAGCACTCAACAAAACGGATAATGGTATTTTAACACTTTCAAGTTCTAGTAACACCTACACTGGACTTACATCAGTTAATGCGGGAACTTTAGTTGCTCAATCGGCTACGAGTATTTCACCCACTGTTTCCGTGAGTAGTGGTGCCATATTGAGTCTAGAAGATAATCAAACTTTAACGAGTCTCACCGGTAGCGGACAAGTATCGGTAGCTGATGGAAAAACTTTCACCCTTAATACTGGAACTAGCGCCCAAAGTTTCGGTGGAACATTCAACGCTTTGGGAGTTTCGAGCTTCACCAAGTCGGGCGCAGGAAAACTTACTTTATCAGGTGAGAGTACTAATCTATCGCGCGACGTTACTGTCGGCGAAGGCACGCTTAAGGCCTCTGATAACAACGCGCTTGGTATTGGAACAGTTTTAATTGGTACCGGAGGACCCAGTTCAACGGGCACCCTTTACGTTGCGAAAGATAAAACTATTTCTAACAATATTACCGTGGGAAGTTCGGTTAGAGGTACCAACGCACTTTTAGCTGGTTGGGATTTTCAAACCACAACTACCGGAGGAACCGTCGCAGCAGCTGCGCCCAATTCCCCCAATAAATTTGTGGCTAACTTTGGTACTGGCACACTCTATCTCGATGGAACTAACGGATCAAGTAGCTGGATAACAGCAACTACAGGAAATGAAGTATCATCCTTCGGTGGAAATGCAGGTTCTGGTGTATTTGCTGGATCAGCAACGACGTCACTGGCACTAATAGGAGGAGCTTCTCCATTTACCGCTAACGGAAAGTACATGGTATTCACAGTCGATATGTCTAACAAATCGGGATTAACTATTTCCTACGACACACGAGGTACTGCTTCAGGTTTTACGAGTCAGATTTGGGAGTACAGTACGGATGGTACTACTTGGAGTTCTGCAGGAACTATTACTGGTTTAACAACCAGTTTTGCATCTAAAGCTTTATCAGAAATCACCGCCCTAAACGGTGATAGCTCGGCGTATGTACGTTTTAGTGGTACTGGTGCGACGGGTTCTTCAGGTAATAATCGTCTAGATAATATTGCCTTCACCGCATTGGGTCCTGATTCGACAACGGGTTCCGGCGTTCTCGGTATTGACGAATCAGGCACTGCCACTTTCACGGGTAATGTCGTCGTTAATAACACCGCTGAATTAACCGCGGCTTCGGATGGCACTGCGGTGTTCACTGGAGTGATCAGTGGACTCGGTTCACTCACTAAGACGGGTGATGGCACCGTTGAACTCCAAGGTGCTAATACTTTTACGGGATCACTCACACTTTCTGCGGGTAATCTTAAAGTCTCCACGCTCGGTGCTGGTGGTGCAGCTTCGCCTTTGGGCGCTGGTACAGACGTCCCTAGCAGCATTATCTTCAATGGTGGTAAACTCGAATATGCCGGGTCGGGTGAGACTTTAACCCGCGATTTTACTGTAGGAAACGGGGGTGCAGGCTTTATCGCTTCGGGCATTGGCGCACTCGTGATTGAACAAGATGCCCAAATGGATTTCGATAATGTTGCGGCATCGAATCGCACTTTAACACTCGGTGGTACGACGGACATCGCCGTGGAAAATATTTTTAATCCAGCCAAATTTGACCCCACTGAAATTAATAATCTTTTCACCAAACTGGTGAAGCAGGATGTTAACAAGTGGGTCGTCCTCGGTGCTGGTGCGGGCTTTGTGGATGATGCCGCAACCGATGTAAATATCAACGGTGGTGAACTTGATTTCGAGATGGGTGCACTCGGTTCGAAGAGTACCATCAATGTCGGCACAGCTACGCTCGGTTGGTATAATAGTAGTAATGCTGACGATCTCTCCGGACGTATTAATTTAAATGCGGGAGCCATTGCGGCCTTTAACATTCCACCGAATAATACCCTTTTCTTTGCAAAATCTTTTAACGGCGGTACCGAGACTACGGCGAGCCTCATTAAATTAGGAACGGGTACTCTTGAGTTAGGTGCGGCCAATAATTTCAGTGGTGGACTCACTGTCTCTGCGGGAACGGTGAAAGCTTCGTTTGCGGGCTCTGTGGGATTGGGTGCTGTGAGTGTTTCGAATAATGCAACCTTGGTGGTGAATGCACTTTTAGCCAATAAAATCAACGTTACATTGGGTGGTACTCTGGCCGGAAATGGCGAAGGCACCAATACGGGTGATGGAGTGACGATTGAAGACGGCGGGATACTTTCGCCTGATGGCGATGGCCTTGGCACACTTTCCTTTAGTAAGCTCACGCTCAATGGTGGTTCAAAAGTGAAGTGGCAATTACAGGACGCTGCTGGCGCGGCTGGGGCGGGTTATGATACTTTAGTGGTCGCTACGCTTAATTTAAGTAATGCGATTTCTACCCAAAAGAAAATCATTGTTGTGGTGACCAGCTTTGGCTCGCTCCTGAATTTCGATAAGACGAAATTAAATCAATTTGAATTTGCGAGCATCACGACAGACTTAGCCAGCGGTGTGAATGTCACCGATTTATTTTCCATCGATGCTTCGCAATTTGAAATCGATAATAATTTAACCAACGACCACTTAGTGTGGTCGATGCAGTACGCAGCGGATCGTGACATGATGTATGTGACCACGATGATTCCCGAGCCTTCGACGTATGGTTTAGGAATGAGTGCGCTGGCGCTCGCGGCGGTCGCGATCCGTCGTCGCAAGAAAAAGAAAGTTTAATTTTTCTTCGAGCTATCCGCGCAGTGCTGTAATTTATATGTATCCAATATTCGGATACATACAAAACAGCGCGTTGTGTGTGGATCGGCTCGCGGGGAACCATTTTACGGGATGGCAAGCCCAGGGAACTAGGGTGTTTACCCTAGTCGGGACCTAGGGTGTTTACCCTATGTGTCAGGTTGTCCTAGGGTATTTACCCTAGTAGCGGCACTTGTCCGTCACCATCTGTCTATTTTTAAGCAAAACCCCACTTGGCTGGTCGGGCGAGCTGCCGGGGATCTTGGGGTAGGGGGTGAGGAGAAATTGGAGAATTTTTTCGGGGAAACTAGGGCTTATGTTTCAGCCCTGTGACAAGTGCCGATGTGAATAATTTTTTTAGATTAAATTTTAATTTTGGCACGCGGGAGGGGGCGATTTTTTTACGGATTTTTTAGGTGCAATTCTGTCACCTAATTGTGCAGGCATAAAGTGTTTTAGGGCTTTGCATTGGGCTCAGAGTCGTCAATTTGAACCTATCACTTTTATCTACATCTTATGAAAACCACCGCATCTACACGTGCAAAGAAAAACACAATCGCGTTCCAGAATTTTCTGCGCAACGCCGCCGCGATCACGCTCTTCGCCGCTCCGTACGCCGTGAGCATGATGCCAACGGAAGCCACCGCGACCGATTGGACATTTAATTTTAGCACATTGGCTGCAGCTTCAATTAACACTGCATCTAATGGAACTAACAATGCTGCTTTTGGTACAACACAGGATGGTGGAGGTAGCACCTACTACAGAAGCATCGTCGGCGGTGCCGTAGCCATTTTAAATCCCGGTAACGCCAGTTTAGGTTCAGATAGTGAGCTCACTATTACAAGTACTGGTGGGTCGGGAACAATGTTTAGTGTTTTCAATTGGGGGGCAGGAACACCCGCTGGAAAACTTTTTGATGTAAGTTTCCAAACCGTTTATAGCATGTCTGGAAATGCATCCGCTAAAATGGATTTCTTAGTTGGTGATGGAACTATCTATAATTCTGCTAGTGGTTTCCAAAATGCACAGACGGCCGCTGGTATCAGAATTACATCTGCAGGTATTCAACTTTACAATACAACTGCTTTTACATCTCCCGCTTTAAGCACGGCAGGTATTGCTGCTAATGCCGTGCAAAACTTCCGTGTGATTGGTAATCTTTCTACAGCGGCTATGTCTTATAGTTTGGGTTCTGGTACCTACGCGGTTGCTGCTGGCAAGGTTGACTACTTCTTTTATGCTGGATCGGCTTCTGGTAATTGGGCACTTCTTGCTGATGACTTTGGTGCTAATGCTGCATCTGCCAGTAGCACTGGTGCCGCTGACAGTTTTACCTTCCAGGTTTTTGGCGCCACAGGCGGAACCGCAACTGCTGCAATCGATAACATCGCCTACTCGAATTCTCTTCCAGCACTCGTTGCTTCTGGTGGATCATTCTATAACGGCGGAACTTCAACCTGGTCTTCAACCTCCGCTAACTTCTCTACTTCAGCAGCCCTCGGTGGTTCGTTGACTCAAAATTCTTCATCCACGACTGCATTAACTTTCGGTGGAACTGCTGGAACTGTCACTGTCTCCGGTACCGTCACGACTCCTGCTGGTATTACATTCAGCACGACTGGATATTCCTTCACCGGTGGAACTATCAATTTAACGGGTACCAGCGCTGCAGCTAACACCTTCACAATCGACGGCGCAAGCAGCACTGCGTCCATCGCCTCTACTCTTACCGGAACTAACGGTTTAACCAAAGCGGGTACTGGTTCATTATTGCTTTCGGGTACTAATACTTACTCCGGCACAACCAACATTTCCGCTGGTACTCTTAAAGCAGGTAGCGCTTCTGCCTTTGGTACTTCTACTATCAGCCTTACTGCGGGTGCGACCCTGGACCTTAACGGACAAGCTGTGAGCGGTAACACACTCTCACTCACTGGAACTGGTGCAGCCTCTGCCGGCGGTGCTTTAGTTAATAGTGTTTCAACTGCCGCAAGTTTTGCTGGTGCGATCACCTTAGCGGGTGCCTCAACCATCAATGCTGTATCGGGTAACATCACTCTCTCGGGTGGTATCACCAACGGTGGAAATCTCCTCACCATCGACGGTGCAAATAACACGACCATTTCGACTGTTAAGCTCACCGGTGCAGGTGGTTTAACTAAGAACGGTGCTGGTACATTAAATCTTAACGTCGCGAGTGATTACTCAGGTGCAACCACTGTAAGCGCGGGTACTCTTGCAGCAGTGGCTAGTGCACTTGCTAACACATCGGGTATCAATATTTCCGGTGGTAGATTAAGTGCGGTGGATTATAATTCTGCTGCTACCATGACTGTCGCGTCTGGTGCGGTCGCTGCTATTTCTGGAACAGGTCTCTCGGTTGCTGGAATCAATAATTCTGGTACTGTAAACTTCACGGGTGACTCAGGTACAATCACCGTCGCTAGCTTAGCGGGTACGGGTACAACTGCGTTCTCAAGCAATGCAATCATCACCGGTGGAATTTCTACGGGTGCTGTTAACGTAACCAGTGCTTTAAACAGTTCGATTTCAGGTGGTACTGTCACTGCTGGATCTCTCGGACAAACCACTGCATCTAGTATCTCTAGTGGTACAACGTCTGTTTCTGGTGCTGCGACTGTCACGACACTGTCGGGCGGTTCATTAACTGCTTCTGGTACAACTTCTATCTCGACCATGTCGGGTGGTGCATTAACCGCTAACGGTAATGCTTCTATCACCACACTCAACGGTGGTAATGTTGCGATTGCTTCAACTAAGACTCTTACCGTTGGTGCTGGTACAACTTCGGGCATCATTTCGGGTGCTGGTGCTCTTACTAAGAGCGGAAATGGCACCTTAACACTTTCTGGCGCTAACACCTACGCTGGTGGTACTACCTTAAATAGCGGAACAATCGCCCTTGCTGGTTCTGGTACGGGTGCACTCGGAGCTGGAACTGTTTCAATTGGCGGCGGTACACTTTCTGCAACTAATAGTGCAGCAAACACTGCCGGAAGTCCTAACATTGTTGGCACGGCCAATAATATTGCTGGTAACATTAATTTAACCTCAGGAACGATTGATCTCACTGCAGGAAGCTTAACACTCGGCGGTGACTTAACTGCCTCAGGTGGTAGCATCAATTACACTCTCGGTAAGACATTAGCAGTTACGGGTGCATTAAGCGTATCTGGTACTGTAAATATCAATCTCTCGGGAACGTATTCATTAGGTACATTTACTCTCTTAACTTATGGAAGTAGTTCAACTGCCTCGGCCTTCACATTTAATAGCCCAACCGTTGCGGGTAGGACCTTCACGATCGATACATCGACAACTGGTCGGTACAACCTCGTCATTGGTCAGAGTTCTTCTAACATAACTTGGAACTTAGGTACTGGCGGTGCGTGGGATAAGGTGACTGCTGCAAATTGGCTGAATGACGCTGCAACTCAGGCCTACGTTGATGGTGATAACGTCACCTTCTCAAATACAGCAGGTGGTACTGTGACCATCGCAAGCGACGTGACCCCTGGTAACGTCACTGTTTCTGCTGCTTCCGGTACTTATACCTTCTCGGGCGCTGCAGGTATCACTGGTGCAACTGGAATCACCAAGTCCAACGGCGGTATCTTGGCTATCACCAACGCCAATACTTATGCGGGCGAGACAACGATTTCGAGCGGTGTGGTTCGTATCTCCAACACCAACGCATTAGGTGGCATCGGTTCGACTGCTAAGACCACAGTTGCTTCGGGTGCTTCACTCGAAGTTTCCGGTGGTATCACTACGGCTGCTGAAACTTTAGAAATTGCTGGCTCTGGTATTTCCTCGGCTGGTGCATTAAGAAATACTTCTGGCAACAATACTTTCGCGGGTGCGATCACCCTGACTGGTGCTGCGACCATCGCGTCCGATGCTGATACATTCACTCTCACCGGTGGAATTAATAATGGTGGAAATATCCTCACCGTTTCTGGTGCAGGTAACACGACAGTTTCGACGGTCGGAATCTCCGGTGCCGGTGCCTTAACTAAATCGGGTAACGGAACACTCACTCTTAACGTAGCCAATACCTACGAAGGTGCGACCACGCTCAGTGCTGGAACTCTTACATCGGTCACGGGTGCTCTTGCAAATACCGCAAGTGTTACCGTTGATGGCGGTATATTAAACGCCGCTGATTATAATTCTGCTGCTACACTCACCGTTGGATCCAGTGGTACAGCAAATGTTTCTGGAACCGGACTCAGTGTCGGTACAGTAGCTAACGATGGAAACGTAAACTTTGATGGTGCATCAGGAACCGTAACCGTCTCCACATTATCGGGTACTGGTACAACTTCCTTCGAAAGCAATGCGACAATCACCAACGGAATTTCCGACGGTATTGTTAACGTGGCTGGTAACTTAAACTCTGCGATTTCCGGTGGTGAACTCGCAATCACTGGTTCACTCGGTGCAACGACTGCTTCAGCCGTATCGGGTGGTTACACTGTTGTCGGCGGAACTGCTGCTGTCACCACACTCTCCGGTGCAAATACAACTCTCACCTTAAACGGTGCGAACAATACCATCTCCACCGTTAACTCGAGCGGAACCAGCACCTTAACTCTGGGTGGTACTACTACAATCACCACATTAACCGCTGCCGGTTCTGGTGGTATTGCCGTTAACGCGGACACCACGATTGGAACTTTAAATGATGCCGCTATCTCAATTGCTGCTGATAAGATTTTAACCGTCAACGCAGGTACAAGTTCGACCGCGATCACTGGTTCAGGAAGTTTAACTAAGGCGACTGCTGGAACTTTAACACTCTCGGGTGCTAATAACTACACTGGTTCTACCGCGATTAGCGCTGGTGCCTTAAACCTCGGCGCTTCCGATCTCTCACTCGCTGCAGTGACGAATGCTGGTACACTTAATTTCACCTCCACCAGCGGTGCTGCTACATTGAGCAGCTTGTCTGGTGCTGGTACAACCACCTTTAGCGCAGATGCTGCAGTTACTACATTGAGTGGTAACGCTGTTTCAATTGCATCTGGCAAGACTCTCACCGTTTCAGAAGGTACTACGTCAGGAATTATTTCCGGTGCAGGTTCCTTGACTAAGTCTGGCAACGGAACTCTTACCTTAAGCGGTGCTAACTCTTACACCGGTGATACCACTGTCAGTGCCGGTACCCTGGCCCTCGGTGCAGCTCAAACCATCAAGACTCTCCAAGGTTCAAATAGCGGTGCTACTTTAGCCCTCGGTGCAAATAATTTAACCATTAACGGAAGCACGAACTCATCCTTCCAAGGTGCGATCACGGGTAGTGGCGCCCTGGCACATGCCGGTTCTGGCACCGTTAATCTCTCCGGTAGCAATTCTGGTTACTCTGGAAATATCACCGTCTCGAATGCTGGTACCTTAAAGGCGTCATCCAACAACGCGCTTGGTTCTGGAACGGTAACAGTTACCTCGGGTAATCTCTACGCGGGTGCAGGAAACACTGTTTCGAATAACATCACCATCGGAAGTTTTACTGCTGGCTCAAGTTCATTATTAGCAGGTTGGGATTTCCAAACTACTGCTAACGGTGGAACTGCGGCAGTTGCTGCGCCCAGTACGCCCAATAAATTTGTGGCTAACTTTGGTTCTGGAACGCTCTATCTCGATGGAACTAAAGGTTCAAGCGACTGGGTTTTCACTACATCTCCAGCTAATACAAATGAAGTGGGATCCTTCTCTGGAAATGCAGGCTCTGGTGGATTTTCAACTACAACTACTGGTGCTGCTACTTTGTCCATACTGGGTGGTGCGGGAACTTCAACTTATACTGCCAACGGAAAGTACATGGTTTTTGAAGTCGATATGTCCAATAAGTTGGGCCTAACTATTTCCTACGATACGCGTTATAACGGCGCGACTGGTTTCACTGGCCAAGTTTGGGATTACAGCACTGATGGTACAAATTGGACGACTGCTGAAACCATTTCAGTCAGTTCATCGGCCTTCACTGCTAAGTCATTATCTCAGATCACCGCGTTAAATGGTGATAGCACAGCCTTTGTTCGACTCAGTTTAACTGGTGCAACTGCCAACACGGGTAATAACCGTCTAGATAACATTGCATTCAATGCTTTAAGCCAAGGTGCAGGTACGGGATCCGGTACTCTCGGTATCGACACTGCAGGTACTGCAACCTTCTCGGGTACGATTACCAATAATAATCTCTTAACGCTTACTGCCGCTTCTGGTGGTACTGCTAACTTCTCTGGAGTTATCTCTGGTTCTGGTTCCGCGAACAAGACCGGTGCAGGCACGGTTAATCTCTCTGCAGTAAATACTTACACGGGTGCAACTACCGTTTCGAGCGGTATCTTGAACATCGGCTCTGCCGGTTCAATCGCCTCGAGCGCTGTCACCGTTGCTAACGCTGCAACCCTGAAGGCCACTAATTCATCGATGCCAGCTTCTGCAGTTACGGGTGCAATCACTCTTAACTCGGGTGCAATCATCGACCTTACTGAAGGTAGCCTCAAAGCCACCAGCTTAACGGTCGCCGCGCTCAGCGGTGCTGACGTCACCAAGATTTCTTACACCATCGGAACGAGCTTCGCGCTGACTGGTGGATTAACTCTTACAGGTAATCTCGTACTGGACCTCACCGGCACACTTTCTTCTGAGGGTACCTACGACGTCTTAACCTACGCCGGTGAAAAGAGTGGTGCTGGTACCATTAGCCTCTTCAGCCGCGCTGGCGGTACATGGGGTGACTACAGTGTCTCAGGTGCTTTAAATACCACCGATAAGAAGTACACTATCACTGTTTCGACATTTACTGATGGCGGTAACTACTCATCGGGTAACATCAACGTTCCAACTGGCGCAGGTATCGGAACACTCTCAGGTGGAACTGCCAATATTGGCGCGAACAACACCGTTATTTCTACATTAAGTGGTACCGGTGCCGTCGCACTCACTAACGGTG
>Ga0209617_10000760_pt1 | contig 14665 bp, 18 predicted proteins | sample LakEriepJuly2011_2_FD_187459 | JGI IMG/M metagenome (GOLD analysis project Ga0209617, IMG submission 187459) | Freshwater microbial communities from dead zone in Lake Erie, Canada - CCB epilimnion July 2011 (SPAdes) (version 2) | ecosystem: Environmental > Aquatic > Freshwater > Lentic >... | reverse complement strand
ATGAATTTTATTTTTCCGTTGATCTAACTAAATTACCCTATTTCAAAAAATTATTTAATGGTAGGAATACCATATTTAGTCTATATAAGCTTGAGCCTATTTTAAAAGTTTGGTTCATTCTGTTTCAACCTTACAAAAGATTTAAATTGTTTAAACGTTACTACCTTAAGACTATTCACTCCTTTCCAAATTGTCACCAGTTGTGCCCCTGTCTCCAATATAATTATGTCGCCTTTCGTGATAATGCCCTTCTTGTCTAATGTTAAAAAGATGCTCCCTTCCATCCATAAAAAAGTAAGTTGTTTTTCCAAAAAAATCTAACAAAATACATTTTAAAAAAAATGGGAAATAACTGATCCTTTTATATTACAGAGAAACAAAATCATAACATGATATGGGATTTGATCCTTCTAAGTGGATGTCTCTTAGGTATGTTTTTGAAAAAAGATGACTTTTTTTATTAAGTGGGTGATTACTGCCATGCCTCATTATAACTTCAATTTTTTTTCTTTCAGGAGTATTTATTTGCGTGCTACCTGTCTGCATTGCTGCAAATATTCATTCTACCTCATCTAGACTCCACCAACTTCTTAGCTATTATGGTAAAACATATATTTTTTTAAATAGCCATATTATTAGCACCTCAAAAACTTTTACATTAACAATTTTTTCTTTCTTTTTTTCAGACATGTGTCCTAAGGACATGGATCTCATTCAACTTTTGGTTAAAAATAAAATACCAATTGTGCTGCATTTTAGTCAAAGGGATGAGGAAATTTTCCTATATGTGAGCAATCAAGTTGGCATTAATATTTTTAATTCCATTCTACAAAAGAAACATCAAATGTCTCATATTATTTGTCATAACAGTCGACAAAGAAAAATAAAACTTGTCGACCGCGGCTTTACAGTTATTACTCATCATTGTACAAGATATACTGCTTATATCTTTATAGTTGTATTAAAAGAAGGGTTCACACCTCAATCCTTGAAAGTATTTTCAACAAAAACTGATTCCAATCAATATGTTGGCATAAAAAACAAGAAACTGAAAATATTTACTGACGCCGATCTTCACAAGATAGTCCGAGAATATTTGCTGTAAGTCTATTCCTTCTTCACAACAACATAAAAAAAGGTCAAAACATGGAGAAAAGCTCACACACTTTCCTATATTACAGACAAAAAAAATGGCATGGGCTGGTTAACAGGTTGTTGCTGTTGTCTTTTTGCGCCTTGTGTCATAGGATGTGTAGGTATGTTCAAAAAATGCATTTTAAAATCTCCTTTAAAAAAACAGACTTTCAACTAACCATTTTCAATTTGTTCAGGCTATGCACTCATTTGGCTCCTCTATTGGCTACTACCAAAATCACGAGCTTTCTTAGGGAATATCGAATGTCTTCTTCGCTGTCATGGACCTCATGGTAAGCTAATTTTTTATCTTGTATTCATCTCCACTCATTAAAAAATATATAGCTAGGAAAAAGATCCTATTTTTACCAAGTTATTTTTTTCTCTCTTTCAGATATGTGTCCTAAAGAGGCTAACCTCATTCGACTTTTGGTTAAAAATAAAATACCCATTGTGCTATATTTTAATGAAGAGAGAGCAGAAACTTACATATATGTAAGCCGACAAGTGAAAACCAATATTCTTGATCCCCTTTGGGAAAAAAGAGAAGAACTGGATAATATTATGTGTTCTAATAGTCCCTTACCTGTTACATATTCTAGACCAAACTCTACACTTATTAGGCATTTCTGCCCTGACACAGAGACCTTTACCAATATAGTTTCAGTAGAAATACACCCTCTTCGCTTGTTGAGATTCGTTCATGGAATATCTTGTGATGAGAGATACTATGGAATAAAAAATGGGAAAATAAAAGTCTTTACTGCGGAAAAATGTTACCCAGTAATTGAAGAATATTTAATTTAAAAGTCTATCCCCCCCCCCACCTCATTTCAGATATATAAATACTCATTTTTTTCTATAAACGATGAATCCAGGGAGTGTGGAACTTATCAATGAACCGAAACCCTCTGACTCCATCAATATTAAGGAAATTTTCTTCTTTGAAAAATAATATCAGGAGCTACTGTTTATATACAAAAAAATGTTTAAAGTCTTTACTATAATTTCTAGAACTTTTCATAAAATAGAATACTTTTTTCTGATTTATTACAATGGAAGAAAAAAATTTTCAGCCTAGCATTCAACCGATAATACAAGAAACTCTGAACCGGTGTGTTAAAAAATCATTATCTACTGTAGAAGAAGAAGAAGAAGAAGAAGAAGAAGGAAAGTTGGAAGAATCCTCACAACAATATATCTATAGATTTGATGATCCTTTAGTCCAAGAATGCGCTTATGTGCAAGTGCTGAACAAGAAAATTATTGTACAGTTTCCTATTAAACCGGATCATACAACTACTTTTAAAAGTATGCATCATGTCCAACTGTTCTTAAACAGTCAATTAATATTTCACTCTGGATGGTTACCTGTCTCAACCCTGCAAGATCATGCTAAATTTAAAACAATTTTTCATCAACTATGGCATGAATACACAATACTTACACAATACAAATATTGCCCCTCATCTTCATTTGTTCCATGGATGCACAGTGAGCTTGTCACAATTTTCAATAAACCTTCTTATTATTTGTCCTGTCTAGAAAACAACAACATAACCTGTATAGAACTTGAGACTAAATTAACCAATTTACCCTCATCTCAATCGGATCCTGTTCATGTACAATTTTACTTTGGACCCTATTTAGTGTTGTGCTCTGAAACTCAGCTGCAAAATTTGGATGTGGACACCCTTCAATTTGTTTTGTCATTTATTTTGCTAAAATGCATGAATTAAATTTTTTTTAGAGAAAAGAACAAAAATGGGAAGCATTCCTGATTACGCCCATTATTTGCAACAATGTCTCTCCATAACCGAAACTATTCAACAGCATTTAGGTAAGAGAAAAAAGTTGAATCAGAAAATAGAAAATTAACTTTGTAAGACAGCACTGTTTTTTTGTTCTTTCAGAAACCTGTCCCCGCTGTAGTGATCCGTTCAAACACCAGCTGACTAGATTGTACTTTGAATTTTTGAGTACTCAGTTAATACCAATGTTGAACAAAAAAACCATCGAGTATGCAGAATGGTGGATTTTCAAACCTGCATCACCACTGGCTCGCCTCATACGAGAATCCCAGCACACTTTGAATTTATACTTCCGACCCACTGAACTAATTTCTCTCATTGAAGAGATTGCTAATAAAGAGAACCTGTATGAGCGTGGAAACTATGATGTTATCTTTTTGAATCAGGAATTTAAACAGTGTTTTGATACGGCATCTGTCTATCTACCTGACCTGTACGATCTCTGTTTACCCCATGTGAACGTGGTAACTGACGCCAAAAGTTTCATCCTTAAAAATGAGCTCATCAAAAATGACTTTCATGTTAGTTCCCCTCTAGACATCATATACACTGATCCCTCTTCAATATTTTGGATACCCCGCCATTTAATCCGCCCCTATATTTCTGAAGATAATCAGGTCATTTTTACCTGGAAAGAACTTTGCTCAACATTTTTAAAATTTATTACTAGTTCAGACAGTTCTATTACCCAAATGGAAAATTCAATGTTTTTTATCAATGATGACTCTGTCTTTGCCAACCATTTTAATTTTAAACAGTTTCACAAAAACCAAATTCCTGACATTTTAAAGAAAACTGTAAAGTTTTTGGGCAAATCCCATACTGTTCTTACACTTTGTTCAGACTTAAAGTTTTCTTATGTAACCCCTCTTGACCCAGTTGTGTATTGGATAGAAGAAATGATTCTTAAAAATAACGGCTTAACTCCTTATACTCCATCTAGCATTTATCTATAGAGGTAACTGGAGAAGAAAAAAACCTGAACAACATTTTTTTTGCTTTCAGATACATATGATTTCAAATGGCTTCCTGGGCAAATTATCCAGAAACAGAGCCAAATAATAATAACATTGTTATCACCACCTCACAAGAACTAAATATTCCTTCAAATAAACAGATTGAAATTAATCTGGGAATATCCTTAATTACCTTACCCTTAAATCACATTGTCAAAATAATCAATCCTCAGCAAAACTATCAAATTATTGATAATTTTGTTTTGCCCTCTTATAATGAGCTATCCTTGTCTGTTATTTCCACAACACCCTTACATATTAAAACTGGAGAAGTCCTTTGTCACCTTCAAGTTTTACCAATTCAACTATTTTTACCAGGTAATTTACCCCCCCCTTATAAAAAAAACGCCATCATGTTTTTATTTGATTTTATTAATGAAGAATTTTTTGCAGAATTTCAGTTGGAGCCAAAGAAAAAAATTAAGTATTATGGTACGTACCAAAAAAGTGGTTAAACATCTCAAGAAAATCAAAAAAACCCTATTCCTCTCACAGGATTAGATGAGAAGTACCATACTCTTACGGCTATCAATGATGATGATGATGATGATGACGATGACTTACTTTGACAGTTTCTTTCAGAAAAAAAATAATTGATCTAAAAATGTCCAATTGCATTGATAATATTCCCAACTTCATCCATCAATGGGGTATCCAACTGCAAATCCATCCAGATTATGAAAACCACTTTGAAAACTCTTTAATAGGTAATTACATTATTCATCGCGACTTTTTTTTATTATACAAACATACTGGTGTTTAATTCAGTTTTTTTTTAGATATGTTACTACAGCATATCTGGGTTAGCTACCTGCAGTTTCGACCCCAGCTTCAAACCTATCAAGAACTGATAGAAAAAGTTAAATTGACTCCAAGAATCTGGAATCCTGCAGTGAAGCTCAATGACCTTCTGAAATATTTATCTTGGATCCTAGACCTTTCCATTAATATTATTGGATTGAAACATACTATAAATCCTCATAATGATACTTTTCAATGTACCCATTCCAAAAAGTGTTTTCTTCCATATTACAAATATCAAAATCCGTACATCCGATTTTGTCGGGATACAAGCAAAGAATTTTTTCAAATCAATATTTTGGAATTTAAATCTAAATACTATAGTATCTCCTCTGCCTCATGTGTCCCAATTCTTATTAACGAATTATCAAATTTTAATTTTTACTATAAATCAGAACCAGTTACTCTGCAGGATATCAATGCTATTTTAAAACAAAAACCGATAGAAAAACCCTTTTCAATTGCCCTCTATTCAACAAGTTCATATGTAAAAAGTTGTCACACCAAAATCATCAGTAAAAATATTATAGGGCATTTACAAAACAATTCAGAGGACATTTTGCACCTTTTTTTAACACCTCACCTTCACCAACCGTCTTTTGATGTTTATGTGCTAGACTCTTTTTCATCCAATAATAGCACATTTAACCAAAAAAACGTGTACTATAACACACACATAACAGAGGGCAAATATGCTTTCAACACACAGTATCAAGTGAATAAAGAACTACTCAATCAAGAGCATTGTATCTGTGAGCATCCAGATACTGAAAGATATCATGCTCCCAACAACAAAACCTTTAGACCTTTAGGTGAGTCCTCTTATCTACTTTATCCTCTGCCTATTCCTAACAAATTTTCTCCTTTTTTACAGCTCTTGGATCTAACCAAAAAAACTTCCTCTATGAAAATCTAGGTAGGTCACTCTTGCTCTCTCCTCCCTTTGTATTAATGACTTGCATTAAGAAATTTGAAATAGACTTTTACCTTTTTCAGAAGCCTGGGGACTCCTAACAGAAGAACTTAAAACAAAGTTGAAAATTTGCAGTGAAATTTCATTTTTAAGGCAAGTTTAGTTTGATAAAAAAAGTCAAAGTTGTCATTCTTAAAGTTACTAATCAAGCACTTGTCTTGATATTTTTTTCTGAGTAAAAACTATATTCCACCCCTTTTTCAGCTATGATACAGAAGCCCTCAACAAATCCTGCAGCGATGTCATCCCAGATATGGAATTTGAGAATGTGTTTCAAGAATCCCAACACAAAAAAATCATCACTGGAATTCAACAACTATACATTATCGGACTTTATGATGCATTACCTATTGAGGAAACACTTCATATTTTTATGAAATATTTACCCACTGCGTTATTTCATAAACTTAAGCGCTATGTAACTAGTGATCCTAGCAACATATCCTCTACAATACATTGGTCTACATTCAAAAGTAAGATCGACCAATTAAATATGACATATTGTAGCCAAGAATTAATAACTCTTCTTAGCCGTCTTACAACCTCGGAGAACTGTGTTAAAACCTTTCACATTTACCAAAATCATCAACCAACAAAATCCATGGAACCCAACCAGTCCAATACAAATCATATGGTTTCAAGATTCCTGGCGACTATTTACCAACGCAACATTCTTGCGTCTTTAATCAAATATATTTTTCTTCAACCATTATTGCATACATTTAATACATCTTTACTCTTAGCTCAAAGAAGAGGAATTTTTTTTATTATGCATCAACGTTTGCAGGAAATCATATTTGAATGTGTTCTCACCTCTTTTAATGGTTCAAATTACGACAATTACTTGCTGTGCAATAATCTAATTTTAATTCAGAGTCGACTGCATCAGAAAATTAAAATATTCAAAAAAGGAGCCTCAATTTCTTCCATCCTTTGCATTAACAGAACTAATTTTTGTCACAGAAAAAAATCCATGACAACAACTAAAAAAAAAGCTCAATACAACAAATGGACCATGAAATTGTATATCAAAGACATAAGAAATTTAGTATCCTCTACTATGAGTTTAGATCGGGTAGGAAAACTGTTTAACCTACCTGTGTCCAAACTTGTTTTCCCTTACAACCAGGCAACATCAATAAAAAAAATAAAAACTATTTCCTCCCTGCAACCTAACGATGAACTATTTTGGAAAGATAGCTTTTTTGGTAAAACTCCTTCCTTAGAATCCCGTATAGAAGCAGAATCCATTTTTCATGAAAAAAAATTTAAAAACTTATATGAGTTTGGAACTTATTATCTAATTCAAGACTGCACTGTACTACATTCAATACTGTTAACACTATTCAAGTCATACCTCGATCAAGAACCATCGGTTAACATTTTTTTGCGAAGAAACTATTCTCAGTCTAGTTTATCCTATCAACAATTTTTTATAATTGAACCTTCAAATCAAATAGAAAAGCAACTGGCACCTAAAGAAATTAATCATACCCTTTACAATTATATGTTCAAACAGGCTGTTACTGGAGGATTGTGCACTAGTTTTGTCCATGGAAAAATTGATGAATCAACCTCAATTAATGAGCATTTCAACTACTTAGAAAATCCTAATCTAAGCACCATATCATGGCCTAATTTTCTTCACTGTGGAGATTGGAAAAAACAATTTAATGAAAAACCATGTGGAATTTCAACTCTTGATATTCGTTCTCTTTATCCCAGTGCATCAGTCAAAAAACTCCCTGTTAACACTCCTTTGTTTTATTCAAGATTCACGGCTAATGATTATAACCATCTTTTTGGAAACCACAGCTTTTATAATACCCTTAATTTAAAAAAATATTGTACAAACGCAAACCAGTCGGGAAATATGAAAACAGACCGATTCAGACTAATCAGCAAACCTCCACGCTTTTACAATGAATTTTCTGCGTTAGCTCATTATCTACAATCTTATCAATCCAATCCAAACATACAAATTTTAAGATTTCAATCAGGATTTACAGCCTTGGGACAACTCACTTTCAATACCTTTCCTATTGATGGCTTTTTATCCTTCAAAGATCTTACCACTGGTGTTATTCATATCAAACTGATCCAATACCAATCGGTTTATTTTCATGGACATATTACAAACTGTTCAGCGACAAATAATGAAAAAGAAAATGAATCCTTACAAAAAACCCTGCTTGTAACTAATGAAATCAAACAATTATGTAATCATTTTATGGAACATTTTAACATATTTTTGAACTTCTCTACCACTATTGAGTATGTGGAAATTTCAGACTGTCATTTCCCGCATCACTATTTACCCAAAAATAATAAATTTCTTATGTCATATAGCAATAGTTATACTTATGAAACGTTTTTAAATGCTATTTTAGACAAAACACTTACTGGTTTAATTGTTGTGAAAAATTTAAAAATAAGAAAGAGCAATCAAAATCCTATATTTGGATTTATCATCCAAAAAATTGAATATGGTCTAAAACATCTTTCTCCATACACCCAGGAACAAATAACTCAATGTCATACAGCCTCCCGTGTAATAAGTGTGCATGAAAACAAATCTTTTATGGTAATGAGTACGGAATATTTTAATTTTTTATACAAAACATTTGGGTTTGAAGAAAAACCTAATATTTATCACGGCTTGTTTTTCCAACTGGATGACTATCTTCGGACAAGTATTGAAAATAAATTAGAACTTAGAAAAGAACTCAAAAATCTTATCAAACATGAAAAAAATACTGAAATTCGACAAAACTATGAAGTAAAAGCGGAACTCATCAAGTTAATGCTTAATTCTTGTTACGGATATACACTTTGTAATATTTCATCTCAAAAATTTAAGCAATATGAAAACAGGCGAAAAAAACCAACAAAAACCAACAAAATAAAATCATGTCTAGAAATGGAAAAAAATATTTTTTTAATTGAAATAGCAAAAGAATATGAAGAGTCTTTCCCTACACTTTTGGGTCATGTCGGCTGTTACATTTTATTCAATAGTAAAATCATTTTATTAAAAAGACTTTATTTCCTTCTTAAATTTTTCAATCCAAAATTTGCTCAATTATTGTACATGGATACAGATAGTGCTCACTTTTTAGTAAAACATAAAAATCTTGAAGAAAATGTAAGCCCTCATTTGAAACCCCTTTTTAAGAAATATTTTAATAAACATTTTGAAAGTGGAACCAAACTGTCTGGCATATGGGTAGAGGAAGGATTCTATGAATGTGGGGAATATCTGGCTGAAAAATGTTACAGGCTCTATAACAAAAGTGATGATATTTTTTTAACCCACATGAAAGGACTCAATGCTACTTTCCAAAAAGAATACCATGAAAAAAATATTGACCCAAAAAAATTACCTTTCCTAGCTTACAATATATTCTTTAAATCCCCTGATTTTCTCATTTTTAAAACTCATATGTGCAAAAATATTTTTTCTAACTATGTACCAAATAAAAGATATTTTGTTTCGTCCACTGGTAGTCTACCATTAAAGTTCTAAAACATTGTGCAATTTATTTCAGAGAAAAATGGCATTTTGTGCATTAGACAGAATTCATTACAACACTCATTTACCTGAAGTTCAACGGTTCACCCAAAAATACTTCCTGAAGCGCACTCTAATCCGTGGAAAATATAACGCTGTAGCTTGTGGCTACAACAAAATCAACCACAAGAAAGTTGTCATTAAAGCTGTTTATCAACCAGAACCCAGAAAGTTTAGAGAAGTTGCTATTCTTAAAAAATTACAACATATTCCTGGAGTTATTAAATATTTAGATGATTATACTATAAAATGTGATATACAATTCCTTGTCATGGAACATTTTGGTCAAATGAACCTTCAATTCTTTTTGTCTACCAATGGCTCTGTTTCTGAACATGTAGCCCATACCATCTTTAAACAACTATTTAAAATTGTCCAAAGCTGTTTTCAAAATCATATTTTACATAGAAAAATTAATCCAAACAACATACTTATTGATGTTAGAACAAATCAAATCAAAGTTGCGAATTTTAATTCAGCCTCTCAATTTGATTCAGAAGAATTTACTTCTCAGCTTAGTAATGAAATCGCCCCACCCGAATATTTCCTCTCTAAAAAATACACTGCTGATGGACTTTATGCTTGGTCCTTAGGCTTAATTCTTTATGAATTATTGTTCAACATAAAACCATTTAATTTGCCCATTGATGTGATCAATTCTCCTTTAGCTATACCTCCCCACAAGCAAACCTTATCACTTGATGTTATCACCTTTTTAAACTGGCTATTAGCAAAATCTGACCGCATCACTCTTAATCAAATAGCCCATCATCCATGGATTACCAAACAATGGATTTAATGTATACTTTTTTTACAGAGACTAACCAAAAAAACAATGTGTCATTTTAAAGAAAACATCCAACCTCTAGTTAGCCAAATGGAAACCCTTGAAGAATTCGACAATGAAGACACTCCACCTCCATCACCCCCTTCCCCTCCATCGCCCCCACCTTCCCCACCTTCTCCTCCAGGACCCCCTGCATCTCCCTCACCTCTCTGGAACCAGCAAGATTTTAACTTCTATACTCATCTACTTCAGAATCAGCTCACAGAACTAGAAAATATAGTAATAGGACCTCATATTATTGTTATTGATGGAATTCAACATCTTAGGTCTTACACCGGACAAAATTGGAAAGATAGACTTAATCTTCTTTTATTTGAAGCTCGAATCCCATTTTTCTGGATTATTGACATTATACCCGATGATGATGATGATGATGACGGTGAAGGTGAACATGACGTCCAACATGAGGCTGATGAAGAATTGGAAAATGAGCAACCACCCCATGGAAGTCGAAATAATGAAAACCCTCACCGTGTGCGAATGTATCTTATAAATCACCATGTCAAAACCAGAATTTTCAGTATTTTAAATACTTATTTAAGCCATGAGTATAATAACATCGTGTATCTGGAATAAGACTCATTTTTTTCAGAATTATTTCTTTTTAAAAAATGACCATGCCGATTAGAAACTATAGCCAAGAAGTTGAACCTGTTCACGAAACAAGAGAAGAGGAAGAAAATAGCATCCCTACAAAAATGATTGAAAACATTCAAAACAAACTGCTAATAAAAAAAATAAAACATCGCATGTTTAATATTGAACAATGTTATTTCAATCCTCAAATTCTCACTATTTGGGGCTATGACCAGATCAGAAGTACACCTGGACAACATTGGAAATCTAGAATTTACACATTGTTTTGTGATGCCTACTTACCCCACTACTGGATTTTAGATATTTGGAAAAGTCGGGTACATAATACAGATGAAATTCCGAACACTGTGTATGTTCAAATAATAACATTTCAAGCTAAAATGTTTGTAAAAAAAAACCTTGAACACTTCTTTTCATATCAAAATACCGGCATTAATGTGTATGATTAATCCTTTTTCAGAGCAGTGTTTTACCACTCTTTAATAAAATGTCCCAAGTTTCAATCCCTCCTCTTATCACCCTTCCCAGACCCAAGGAATGGGATGAATGTGAAGAGTTTAATCCTGTTTTTCATATCAGAACAATACATTTTTCTACTTGTAATATATTCAAAAGATCTCACCATGTTTATCATTTGTCCTATGAGAAAACAATCACAATTTTGAGCAACTCTTCTCAAATAGTTGGCTTCCCCGTTTTATTTATTACCTCTCTTCCAGCTCTCTGTGTACTCACATGTGATCCATTACTACACAGATATGAACTTTCCCATAATGTTAATATTGTGCCAACCAACGATACCTACCCCCATATTACACTTTTTAATTATACTAAAAAACCTATTACAATTAAACACCTAACAGTGTATTGTCAAATAGTTCTCATGGGAAAACCATACAGTTTTCAGACATTTTTAAAATCATAATGTTTCAGATCATGGAATATTTTATCCCCAATGAAAAAATGGGACCTCAACCCATCCCCCAACCAACTATTCTCAACCACCTTCCAATCATTGGATATGAATGTCTCAGTCCAGAAGAAATTACTCTTATACCAAATACCGTTAATTTCATCGATACAGGATTTATTATTAATTGCCCCAATGCTCATATTCTTAAGTTAGAAGAAGTGTCAAATTTAATCCCATTCAAACTATTAAACAAATACATTTTCCCAAATCAAAATCAAACTAACAAACTTATTATTCCAATAATTACAAATCATTTTACAACACTTCGTAAAAATACCCTGCTTTGTTTCTTACGATTTATTTCTATTACAGATGTGGTCTCTCTCAAACATCATGGTAAGAAAAAATGTTCAAGAAAAAAATATATCCATACTTATATTATATCACTAAAAAATATCTCATCTTTTCCCAGGAAAATATCAAAATCATCATGACTCTGATGAAGATGAAGATGAAGATGAAGATGAAGATGAAAATGAAGAAAAAGCGCGATGCTAATTATGTATAAAGCTCTTTAAAAAAATGTCAATAAATACCTTTTTCATATTCTTTTCCGCTTTACAAAAAATATATTGCATGGTTTTCCCCCCATCCCCATATTTTTTCAGATAACAAAATATTATCCATCCATCTTCTATCTCAACTATGGCATCTAAGTTATGTTGCAAAAAATGTTCCTATACAACAAGTCATCCAGATAAGCTTTTCACCCACTTAAAAAATGTTCATGGATATATATACCCTGAATGTGATTTTAAAACTACATTTGAAAGAAGTCTTCAACTAATGACGATGAAGATAAACATTAAGCTGAAAATGAAGAAAGAACCTGATGTTAATTATGTATAAAAGACTTTTTTTAAAAAAGATCAATAAAAAAAAGAGATTTCATTTTCTTGCCGCTTTTACAAAAAATATGACATTTTTTCCCCCATCCCATATTTTTGTTTTTCAGATAACAAAAAAATTATCCATCCCAACTTCTAAGCTAACTATGGCATCTGAGTTATGTTGCAAAAAATGTCCCTATAAAACAAGTCAACCAGATAAACTCTACACCCACTTAAAATCTGTTCATGGATATACCTGTTCTGAATGTGATTTTACAACTATATTTAAAAGAGATCTTCAACGTCACATAAATTCAATACATCAAGAAAAAAATCTTACCTGCACCCAATGCAACTATAACGCACCTGACAATGAAGGTCTTATTTTACATTTCAAAGAAAAACACAACAAAATTAATTACCAATGCCTATACTGCCAATATCATACACATTGGAGAACCAACCTTTACAAACATGTCAAAAGAAAACATAGAAAAAAAGAAAACGATTAAAAAATTCTACTCTTTTTTCAGAATGAACTATCTAGAACTAATATGCTCCTGGAATATATCTGACATAGAATCCTCATGTTCCTGCTGGGTCATAGCTCCTCTACAAGAAACAACCCTCCATCCTGATGTAGTCAATGAAATTATCCTCCCATATGAGGGTCATGCCGCTACACCTTTGTTGCAAGTCAATAACCACATGTGTGACAAACCATGGAGAGTTATTAGTGAATACATCTACTTCAATGAGCGTACTCATTCACTCGCGATTCCAGTCGTCACCACTTTCCGTCGAACCCTGAAAGCTGGTGAACCACTCTGCCATGTTCAAGTCATGGATCCCATTCACTCACTTCAAAACATCAAAGGTAAATTTATATAGCTCTACACACTTTTTGTTTACATACTAAAAGACTCCTTGTTATTCATAACCTAAATATTTTTTCTCTAGATCATGATGAAATCTTCTTTTCGGATGATGAAGAAGAACTAAGAGAAACTACCAACAGAGGTACTATTCATTTTTTTCCATAAAAAAGTCATAAAAATATAAACACTCTTTTTGACATAATGTATATTTACAGAAAGCCGGCTTGAAGCTCGTGAGGCAAAACTGGGGGTCCAGGAGATCAAGCACAAATTACATCAAGCCTACATTAAAAAACAAGAACTAAGAATAGCAAAAAAAGAACAAGAATATTACAAAAAAGAAAAAGAACTAGAAGAAAGAGAAAGAAACGTCACCTTCAGAGAAAATGTTGTCGCCTCTAGAGAAAAAAATATCATCGCCAGAGAAAACCATGTCGCCTCTAGAGAAAAAAATATCATCGCCAGAGAAAACGCTGTCTTAACAAGAGAAAAAAATATGGTTGCTAGAGGAGTCAAAGTTGCAGCAAGAGAAATCAATGTTGCAAAACATGAGCTTCATGCTCTAGAGAAAGAAATAAACTCAAAAAAATAGAACCAAATATTGAAAATAAATAATCCGTCTTTTGAAAAAAATAAAAAAATAACCAATATAATTGGTTCATTATCTCCCAGCATTTTTTTTACTTATTCTCTTTTTTTATTACAGAATCTTCATATTAAAAAAATGAGTGATACCGAAGAAGACACCCCCAGGGAGCACAATGAAGCAAACCAAGAAAATAAACTTCATGAAAAAAAAAGCGACACAATAACATGGAAATATAAAAAAACTATTCACTGTACTACTATTCCGTTTATTATTACCCTGCTTTTGGTTATCATTATATTAACGTGGCCATTTTGGATGTCATTTATTATTTTTGAAAATATGAAACAAACAAGAAATCTTATCAATTCAAATTGTTCAAGTTTTTTGAAAAACGATGTCTAAAAAAAATCATTTTTTTTTCAGAAGCATGTAAAATGTTATATCTTTTTATCTCATCCTCGGGCTGAAAATAGGTAACACTCTTTCATCCAATATATATAATTACAAAATTAAAAAATTTGTACTTTTTTTTGTGACAACTTTTTCCTGTTTGGGGAAAATGGGTAATTTTCAACTTCTAGGTCGACTTAATAAGCTCTGCCCAGCTAGCCTGCTTAATAGCCAAAAATTTGACATCGTAATTTA